>Ga0209463_1002366_pt1 | contig 10454 bp, 8 predicted proteins | sample AgamicMgSfrz_FD_187169 | JGI IMG/M metagenome (GOLD analysis project Ga0209463, IMG submission 187169) | Agave microbial communities from Guanajuato, Mexico - Mg.Sf.rz (SPAdes) (version 2) | ecosystem: Host-associated > Plants > Phyllosphere > Phylloplane/Leaf | place: Guanajuato, Mexico... | reverse complement strand
CCTACCCCGCTGCCCATCAACTGGGCAAGCATCGGTTTCCCGGCGGTGCCGGAAGGTTCGCCATCATCGGAGAAACCGAGTTGCTGCGAATCGCCCGGCGGCCCGGCGACAAAGGCCCAGCAATAATGACGGGCATCCGGGTGCTGTTGCCGGCACTGTTGCACAAAGGCTTTGGCCGCCTCAGCCCCGCCGGCGTGCGCCAGCAGGGTGATAAAACGGCTTTTCTTAATCTCTTCGCTGAACTCCAGCGTTTCAGCGGGTATCGGGTAGGGTTGCATCAGGCCAGGTTAAGATCGCGGGTCATGTTTTCAATACGGTTCGGGTAAATCACCACATTATCCTCAATGCGGATACCGCCGAACGGCTTCAGGGCCTCAATGCGCGCCCAGTCAAAATGCTGACTGAACTGCCCTTCGCGCCACGGCGCCAGCAGTGACTCAATAAAGTAGAGGCCCGGCTCGATGGTCAGCACCATGCCCGGTTCCAGCACACGCGTGCAACGCAGATACGGGTAGCGGGACGGCGCCGCGAGATGTGTGCCGGTATCATCCTGCATAAAACCGGCGACATCATGCACCTGCAGCCCCAGCGGGTGGCCGAGGCCGTGCGGCAGGAACGGCGTGGTCAGCCCCTGCTCGACCATCGCCTCTTCACTGATATCATTCACCAGCCCATGTTTTTTCAGCAAACCGGCAATACGGTGATGCATCTGCACATGGTAATCGGTGTAACGGTTACCGGCCTGCAGCGTGCTGATCACCGCCAGCTCCTGCTCGTTGAGATCCTTGACCAGCGCGGCAAAGTCGCTGTCCGGCTCGGCGGCGTAGGTACGGGTAATATCGGCCGCATAGCCGTTATATTCTGCACCGGCATCAAGCAGGAAACTGCGGATCTCTTCCGGCACCCGGTAGTCAAGCTGGGTATAGTGCAACACGGCCGCATGCTCATTCAGCGCCACGATATTGCCGTAAGGCACATCGGTATCGCGGTGGCCGGTGGCGGTGAGATAGGCCATGTTGATGTCGAACTCACTCATGCCGGAGAGAAACGCCTCATGTGCGGCACGGTGCCCCGCCACGGCCAGTTTCTGCGCTTCACGCAGGCAGGCCAGCTCATACCCGGTTTTATAAGCGCGATGGTAATGGAGGTAATCGATCACGCCCTGCGGGTTGATATTTTCCGCTTTCATGCCCAACCCGGCGGCGCGACCCTGCGCATAACCGAGATACGCTACCCGGTCGCGGGCCGGCGGCAATAGCGCGGCAATCTCATCAGCATTTTTCAGCGCGACGATCTCAACCTCTGACGTCCAGAAACTCTCCGGCAGCGGCTCGACGTTATGCCAGTAATCCACCGGGGAGTAGAACCAGAGTTTCGGCTTATTCACGCCATCCACCCACAGCCAGCAATTTGGCACCTGCGTCACCGGCACCCAAGCCTTGAACTGCGGGTTCACTTTGAAGGGGTAGGCATGGTCATCCAGAAAAACGGTGAGCAGCTCCCCGGAGTGAATCAGCAATCCGTCCAGTTGGTGGCGGGCCAGCACGTCACGCGTGCGCTGCTGAAGAGTGGCGATATGATCTTTATAAAGCGCAGACAGCGTTTCCATCACAATATCCTTTTAGCTTCACATGATCCCCGCATCTTACCACAGCGTCTGCTACCCCGTAGTGCTGGTCGGTTTGTGATCACTTCAGCAAATACGAAACTTCTCATTTGCAAATAGTTAACACAAAAACCACACTGCCAGCTATCTGGTCATACCAGATCCCATGCGCTGATTCAGGAGAGAGAGATGCTCTATCAAGGCGACACCCTGCACCTTCACTGGCTGGAAAACGGCATTGCCGAGCTGGTGTTTGATGCCCCAGGCTCGGTCAATAAACTCGATACACAGACGGTCGCCAGCCTGGGCGAAGCCGTCACAGCACTGGAAAACCTGCCCGATCTGAAAGGCGTTTTGCTGCGTTCCAACAAAGCGGCCTTTATTGTCGGCGCGGATATCACTGAATTCCTTTCCTTATTTGATGCCCCGCCGGAGAAGCTGACGCAATGGCTGGGGTTCGCCAACCAGATCTTTAACCGGCTGGAAGATCTGCCGGTGCCGACGATGGCGGCCATCACCGGGTATGCGCTGGGCGGCGGGTGTGAATGCGTGCTGGCGACCGACTTCCGCATCGCGTCACCGGAGACGCGCATCGGCCTGCCGGAAACCAAACTCGGCATCATGCCGGGGTTTGGCGGCTCGGTGCGCCTGCCGCGCCTGCTGGGAGCGGACAGCGCGATGGAGATCATCACCGCCGGGAAAGATGTCTCTGCCGCCGAGGCGCTGAAACTGGGGCTGGTGGATGCCGTGGTCGCACAGGAAAAACTGGTGGCCGCCGCCCTGCAGATGCTGAACGCCGCGATTGACGGCCGGCTCGACTGGCGCGCGGCCCGTCAGCCGAAACTCGGGCCGTTGAAACTCTCTGCGCTTGAGGCGGCCATGAGCTTTAACGTCGCCAAAGGCATGGTGCTGCAACAGGCCGGTAAACACTATCCGGCGCCGATGGCGGCGGTGACCACTATTGAAGCCGCCGCCGGCATGGGGCGGGACGACGCGCTGAAACGCGAAACCGCCAGCTTTGTGCCGCTTGCCGGATCAGCTCAGGCGCGCGCGCTGGTGGGCATCTTCCTGAATGATCAATTCGTCAAAGGGCAGGCCAAAAAGTGTGCGGCACAAGGGGAATCCCCGACGCAGGCGGCGGTGCTGGGCGCCGGGATCATGGGCGGCGGCATCGCCTACCAGTCGGCGCTGAAAGGCATGCCGGTGTTAATGAAAGACATCAGCGAGAAATCCCTGACGCTCGGCATGAACGAAGCCGGAAAACTGCTCGATAAACAGCGCGAGCGCGGCAAAATTGATGGCCTGAAGATGGCGCAGACCCTGGCGACCATTCAGCCCACGCTGGACTACGCCGGTATTGGCCGGGCGCAGGTGGTGGTTGAAGCGGTGGTAGAGAACCCGAAGGTCAAAGCCGCGGTGCTGGCAGAGGCCGAAGCGCTGCTTGATGAACAGGCGGTGCTGGCCTCCAACACCTCGACGATCCCTATCAGCACGCTGGCCCGTTCACTGAAACGGCCGGAGAACTTCTGCGGCATGCACTTCTTCAACCCGGTGCACCGTATGCCGCTGGTGGAGGTTATCCGTGGCGAGAAAACGTCCGACCGCACTCTCGCCACCGTGGTGGCTTACGCCCTGCGGATGGACAAAACGCCGATTGTGGTCAATGACTGCCCCGGCTTCTTTATTAACCGCGTGCTGTTCCCCTACTTCTCGGGCTTCAGCCTGCTGATGCGCGACGGCGCGGACTTCCGGCAGATCGATAAGGTCATGGAGAAACAGTTTGGCTGGCCGATGGGCCCGGCCTACCTGCTGGATGTGGTCGGCATTGATACCGCCCACCATGCGCAGGCGGTGATGGCACAAGGCTTCCCGGATCGGATGGCGAAATCCTACCGCGATGCGGTGGATGTGATGTTTGACCAGCAGCGTTTCGGCCAGAAAAACGGCCGAGGTTTCTACTCTTATACGGAAGACAGCAAAGGCAAACCGCGTAAACAGCCGGATGAGGCGGTAGACCGGCTGCTGGCTGAAATCCGCCCGCAGGCGCATGACGTCAGTGCCGACGAGATCATCGCCCGCATGATGGTGCCGATGATTAATGAAGTGGTGCGCTGCCTGGAAGAGAACATCGTCGCAAGCCCCGCCGAAGCGGATCTGGCGCTGGTTTACGGCATCGGTTTCCCGCCCTTCCACGGCGGCGCGCTGCGCTACCTCGATACCCTGGGCAGCCGCCGTTATGTCGAACTGGCAGACCGTTATGCCCACCTCGGCGCGCTGTATCAGGTGCCGGCCGGCCTGCGCGCCAAAGCAGAAACTAACGCGCGCTATTACCCTGACGCCACACCCCTGGCAGAGATCAATACCGGCACGCCGGCATGAGGTGAAAGATGGAAAATGTCGTTATTGTTGATGCAATCCGTACCCCGATGGGGCGCTCGAAAGGGGGCGCCTTCCGTCAGGTACGGGCAGAAGATCTCTCCGCGCACCTGATGCGCAGCCTGCTCAGCCGCAATGCCGCGCTGGACGCGGCCGAAATCGACGATATTTACTGGGGCTGTGTGCAACAGACGCTGGAGCAGGGCTTTAACATCGCCCGGAACGCCGCGCTGCTGGCGGAGATCCCACACCGAGTCCCGGCGGTCACCGTTAACCGGCTTTGCGGGTCGTCGATGCAGGCGCTGCATGATGCCGCCCGCGCCATCATGGTGGGCGATGCGCAGGTCAGCCTGATTGGCGGCGTGGAGCATATGGGCCATGTGCCGATGCACCACGGGGTTGATTTCCACCCCGGCCTGAGCCGCACGGTGGCGAAAGCCGCCGGCATGATGGGGCTGACGGCAGAGATGCTGGCGAAAATGCACCAGATCAGCCGCGAAATGCAGGATGAGTTTGCCGCTCGTTCCCACCAGCGCGCCCATGCGGCGACGGTCGCCGGGCGCTTCGCCCGCGAAATCGTGCCGACCAGCGGCCACGATGCCGACGGTGCACTGATCCGGCTCGATTATGATGAAGTGATCCGCCCGGAAACCAATGTCACGGCACTGGCCGCGCTGAAACCGGCGTTTGATCCGGCCAACGGCACCGTCACCGCCGGCAGCTCCTCCGCCCTCTCTGACGGCGCGGCCGCAATGCTAATCATGAGTGAATCCCGCGCCCGGTCACTCGGGCTGACGCCCCGCGCCCGCCTTCGCGCGATGGCGGTGGTCGGCTGTGATCCGTCAATTATGGGCTATGGGCCGGTCCCGGCCACCAAACTGGCGCTGAAACGCGCCGGGCTGACCACGCAGGATATCGGGCTGTTCGAGCTGAATGAGGCGTTCGCGGCGCAAACCCTGCCCTGCATCAAAGATCTGGGGCTGATGGAGCAACGCGACGAGAAGGTCAACCTGAACGGCGGCGCGATTGCGCTCGGCCACCCGCTGGGCTGCTCCGGCGCGCGCATCTCCACCACGCTGCTGAACCTGATGGAAAGCCGGGATGTGCAGTTCGGCGTCGCCAGCATGTGCATCGGCCTTGGCCAGGGGATCGCCACCGTCTTTGAACGAATCTGATTGCAGAGAGCCAGGGATTTAAAAGAGGTACGTTTACACGGGAATAAAGAGACAAGAAAAGGATATCAGGAGGTAAACGGCCCGCCGCGGTCTGATGCGGCGGGCCGGATAACCGGTCAGATAAAGGAGAATGCATCCCCGAAGATCTGGCTGGCCTGTGCGCTGCGTTCGCTACAGAAGCGTTCGCGGGCAATTTTTGCCATTTCAAACCGCCCGGCGATATAGATGTCGTGCTCCGCCAGCGAATCATGATCCTGCAATACGGCGCTCAGCACCGTGCCGGTACGCCCCTGCCAGCCTTCCGCCGGTTGCTCCACCACCGGAATCACCTTCAGGTTCGGGTACTGCACGCTCAGCGCTTCCAGCTCACCCAGATCGTACAGGTGGAAAAGCTCACGGCCACCCCAATAGATGGAGATATCCCGCCCTGGCTGCTGCTCCAGCGCGGTGATCAGGATCGAGCGCGCGTAGGAGAAGCCGGTACCGCCGGCGATCAGAATCAGCGGGCGGGCCGAGTCTTCACGCAGCCAGGCATCGCCGTGCGGCAGATCCACGGTAATCGCCTGCTCCTGCAGAATGCGATCCATCACCGCCATCGCATACAGGTTCAGTTCAGACGCCCCGATGTGCAGCTCAATAAAATCCTGTTGCGCGGGTGTCGACGCAATGGAGAACGGGCGCTTGTCACGCTCATCCATCACCACCATCAAATATTGCCCGGCGCGGAAACTGACCGCTGTTTCAGGCACCAGTCTCACCCGGTATACGGTATCCGTAATGGCCTCTACCGAGGACACTTTACAGCTCAATGTCGTCATGCGTTCCCTCTGTCGGGTCATTAAAGCAAAACTGTCGCGAGGCGGCCCGGCTCAGCGGTTCGGCGCCTTATCAGTGAATATCGCCAGCTCATCCCAGATGGCATCAACACGGGCGGTGACTGCCGGATCTTTGGCAATCGGGCGGCCCCATTCGCGCTGGGTCTCCCCAGGCCACTTGTTGGTCGCGTCCATCCCCATTTTGGAACCCAGCCCGGAGACCGGCGAGGCAAAATCGAGGTAGTCGATCGGCGTGTTCTCTACCAGTACCGTATCGCGTGCCGGGTCCATGCGGGTGGTGATGGCCCAGATGACATCATTCCAGTCACGGGCATTAACATCATCGTCACATACGATAACAAACTTAGTGTACATAAACTGCCGTAAAAATGACCAAACACCCATCATCACGCGTTTGGCGTGTCCGGCATACTGTTTCTTGATGGTCACAACCGCCAGGCGGTAGGAGCAGCCTTCCGGCGGCAGATAGAAATCCACAATCTCCGGGAACTGCTTTTGCAGGATCGGCACAAAGACTTCATTCAGCGCCACGCCCAGCACCGCCGGTTCATCCGGTGGGCGGCCGGTATAGGTGGAATGGTAAATCGCATTCCGGCGCTGGGTAATGTGCGTCACGGTAAACACCGGGAAATGGTCAATCTCGTTGTAATAACCGGTGTGGTCACCATACGGGCCTTCCGGCGCCAGTTCGGCCGGGTCGATGTAGCCTTCCAGCACAATTTCCGCACTGGCCGGCACTTCCAGATCGTTGGAGAGGCATTTCACCACTTCGGTTTTATTGCCGCGCAGCAGCCCGGCAAACGCATATTCAGAGAGCGTATCCGGCACCGGCGTAACTGCGCCCAGCACCGTGGCCGGGTCTGCGCCCAGCGCTACCGATACCGGGAAACGCTCGCCGGGGTGCGCCTGGCACCACTCCTGGAAATCGAGCGCGCCGCCCCGGTGGGAGAGCCAACGCATAATCAGCTTGTTGCGGCCCAGCACCTGCTGGCGATAAATCCCGAGATTCTGGCGCTCTTTATGCGGGCCGCGGGTCACGGTCAGCCCCCAGGTCACCAGCGGCGCAGCATCTTCCGGCCAGCAATGCATCACCGGAATGCGGCCGAGATCCACATCCTCCCCCTGCCACACCTGTTCCTGACAGGGCGCATTGCTGAGCCGTTTGGTCGGCATGTTCAGCACCTGCTTAAACTTCGGCACCTTGTCGAACAGGTCGCGGAAACCTTTCGGCGGCTCCGGCTCTTTCAGGAAAGCCAGCAACTTACCGACTTCACGCAGCGCGCTGATATCCTCCTGGCCCATGCCCATCGCCACCCGCTTCGGGGTGCCGAACAGGTTGCACAGTACCGGCATCTGATAGCCTTTCGGATTTTCAAACAGCAGCGCCGGGCCACCGGCACGCAGGGTGCGGTCGGCAATTTCCGTCATTTCCAGATAAGGGTCGATGGGCTGGCTGATGCGTTTGAGTTCACCCTGCTTTTCCAGCAAGGCGATAAAGTCACGTAAGTCCCGGTATTTCATGCTGATCCACAGTATTTGATACTGATAATTATTGTCGTCAGTGAAGGGGCATTATAGGCGCTATCGGCAGGTGATGCTGCACTTTTGTTGCGTGCAGCACCTCGTTGCTACCTGCCGTTAACAGTTGAACGGCACCAGTGACGCCAGTGCCTGCGCATCATGGAACTCCTGCGCCGGGCGGCCGTGGCGGAAGAGTTTAAAGCCTTCGCCGCGTGCGCTGTAGTAGCTGAGCTGGTTGTCGCTGACCTGCAACAGGCTGCCCTCGCGCAGGGCGATCACGCTTTCCGACGGGTTAACGGCGCAGAACTCCGCCAGCCGGTCATCCCGGCTTTCGCCGCCGTGGCCGCTGAGCACCGCGTCGGTGTAGTGCGGGTTAATCTGCACCGGGAACAGCCCCAGCGACGGCAACACCGCGGACGCCCGCACCGGCATATCATTGGTGGTGCGAATGGTCGGCGTCGCGACATTACACCCGGCGCTCCAGCCGATATAAGGCACCCCGCGTTCACGCACGGCGCGCTGGATCGGCACAATCAGGTTATGTTCATGCAGTATCTGGTTCAGCATCCAGGTATTGCCGCCGCTGACCAGAATGCACTGGGCGTGGGTAATCGCTTCCGCCGGGTTACCGGCATGGTGGATGCTGCTGACGCGGATGCCGAGCGACGCCGCCAGATCGGCCGCGCGCGCATCGTAGTCGCCGCGGATAATGGCGTAAGGGATTAAAATCGCAGAATCGATACCACGCCGGGTAATCATCGCCGTGATACGCTCGTGCGCGTACCCCAGCAGCCGGGGATCTTCGGACAACTTTCCATTGCTAAGCAGAAACAGCTCCATTCACCTACCCTCACTCGACAGATAAAATCAGAAAGAGACGCGTTGCGGCGGGGTTTTCCCCCAGATAATCGATTGGAAAGAAAAGATAACCCGGCCGATTCCGCTCTACGTTAATCCAATTTTGTCACCGCCGCACGGCCATAAGATAAATTCCCGACGCAATGCCGCAGATCAGCCTGTCCGGGCGAAAACAGCACGGCTATTTATCCGTAATGGCTTTTGCTATGCTTGCCTGCACAGCAGAAGGGCATGTGAATCTATGGAATCCTGGTATTTATTATATTGCAAACGCGGACAACTCCTGCGCGCGAAAGCGCATCTGGAGCGTCAGGCGGTAAATTGCCTGAGTCCGATGATCACGCTGGAAAAAATGGTCAGGGGTCGCCGTACCGCTGTCAGTGAGCCCCTGTTTCCCAATTATATGTTTGTGGAATTTGACCCGCACCGCATCCATACCACCACCATCAGCGCCACGCGGGGCGTCAGCCATTTTATCCGCTTCGGCAACCAGCCGGTGGTGGTCAGCCCGACGGTGATCCACGAACTGATCCATAACCCGGTGCAGGACGTCACCGACCCGGAGACCCCGCAGCCCGGCGACACGGTGCTCATCACCGACGGCGTGTTTGAGGGTTTGCAGGCGATCTACACCGAGCCGGATGGCGAGGCGCGCTCGATGCTGCTGCTTAACCTGCTGAATAAACAGGTCTGTCAGAGCGTGGATAACCGCCAGTTCCACAAGATGTAACGCCGCCCCGTTAAAAAAGGCACGCCTGGGCCTGCCTTTTTTGTTTTGCTTTACCGCTTAGCGCTGCATTTCTGCATCATGCAGCCACTGGGCCACGCGCTTGGCGAAATAGGTCAGCACACCGTCAGCCCCGGCGCGCTTAAAGCACATCAGGGATTCCAGCACCGCCGGCTTCTCCTGCAACCAGCCATTCTGGAACGCGGCCATGTGCATCGCATATTCGCCGGAGACCTGATAAGCGAAGGTCGGCACGCCAAAGGTGTGTTTGACGCGGTGGATGATGTCCAGATACGGCATCCCCGGTTTTACCATCACCATGTCCGCCCCTTCCTGCAGATCCTGGGCGATTTCCTGCAACGCTTCATCGCTGTTGGCCGGGTCCATCTGGTAGGTCTTTTTGTCGCCGCCTTTCAGGTTACTGCTGGAGCCGACCGCGTCACGGAACGGGCCGTAGTAGCAGGAGGCGTATTTCGCGGAGTACGCCATGATCTGGGTGTTGATCAGGCTCTGGGCTTCCAGCTGATCGCGGATGGCGCCGATGCGGCCGTCCATCATGTCGCTCGGGGCGATGATTTCCGCGCCCGCTTCGGCGTGGGAGAGCGCCTGGCGCACCAGAATCTCTTTGGTGACGTCATTGATGACGTAGCCGTCGGCATCGATGATGCCGTCCTGGCCGTGGGTGGTGTACGGGTCGAGCGCCACATCCGTCAGCAGGCCGAGTTCCGGCACCGCGTCTTTCAGGGCGCGCACCGCGCGCTGCACCAGCCCGTCCGGGTTATAGGCTTCTTCCGCATGCAGGGATTTCAGGTCACCCTCAATCACCGGAAACAGTGAGAGCACCGGCACGCCGAGTTTGGCAATGGCTTCGGCCTCTTTGATCAGCAGGTCAATACTCATCCGCTCTACGCCCGGCATAGACGGCACAGCCTGACGGCGGTTGGTGCCTTCCATGACGAATACCGGGTAGATCAGGTCATTTACCGTGAGCTGATTCTCCGCCACTAAACGGCGGCTGAAATCATGACGGCGCACACGGCGCATACGGCGACCTGGGAAGGTGCCCGGGAATGCATAGCTCATCCTATTTCTCCTACTTTAGCCAGTCGGAACAGCCGACGGGCGTTGTCATCAGTTTTCTTACCCAACCATTCAGGATCGTCCCCGCGCCGGGCGGCAACCTGGTGAACGATATGGGGCAGAAAACAAGGCTCATTGCGGCGGGATGCAGGTTTTTCAGGTAAATCCCGGGGCAACAGATAAGGGGCGTCGGTTTCCAGCAACAGGCGATCGGCCGGGATCAGCGGCAACAAATCACGCAGTGCCAGCCCGCGCCGTTCGTCACAGACCCAGCC
>Ga0209463_1002365_pt1 | contig 10460 bp, 11 predicted proteins | sample AgamicMgSfrz_FD_187169 | JGI IMG/M metagenome (GOLD analysis project Ga0209463, IMG submission 187169) | Agave microbial communities from Guanajuato, Mexico - Mg.Sf.rz (SPAdes) (version 2) | ecosystem: Host-associated > Plants > Phyllosphere > Phylloplane/Leaf | place: Guanajuato, Mexico... | reverse complement strand
ACTTAAAAACAAAAATGAATCATGAGGGAATTCGAGCATTTATCTCCGAGGAAAAAATAGAGTTGGATGCCACAGACGGCCACTAGGACATGTCCGATTTATCCCTCAACGAAGTTGGGGGATAAATCGAGATATGTCGTATAAATCCTTTGGATTTATGCGGTTCGGCGAACTACGGAGGGTGAGGAATACCTCACCCTCCGTAGTTTTCGGTTACTTCTTCTTCTTCTGGGCCTCCTGAATCTTCTTGGCGGTCTCCTTGCTCACCCTGATCTTCATGTTCTTACCGATGTCGTTCGGCTCCGGCTTGCCGTCCTTCTTACCCATCTTTCCCTCTTTCCTTTGGTGTCTTCGGGGCCTTTCCCCTGCTGACATGAACTACTTTAGCAGACGCAAGCTGCCTGTCAAAGCCTAGATGGTGTGACGTGTCTCACATGGCGCAGGCTTGCACTTTGGCTTGCTACCCTCTAACCTGGAGTTGTTCGCAAGGGATGCGGACGGAGATACAAGGAGTTTAAATGAAGTGTGAGATGTGCAAGACTAATGACGCACTTATCTTCTGCTGTGGTGTGAGGTGGTGCGCCACGTGCGGCCACGCCCATGCTCAAACTCACTAACCAACTTAATTAAAGTAGCAAGGGGCAATTATAAATGTTGCCCCTTGCTACTTGGAGAAATAGGAAGAAATTATAGTGAAGTTTCCTGAGTGGTATCCTATCGCACTAATCATCGTATCGGCTTTTTCTGCTGTATCCGCAACTATAGGGGGGACAGTCTGGGCAATCGTCCAAATGCGCTTTCACTTTCAAAAGAGAAATTTGGAACTTCGTAAGTTGATTGCCGAAACTAGGAAATCTGAATTGGAAGCAAAAAGAGCAGAAATTGAAGTGATTAATTCCGGAACAAATTTGCGTCGGGGCCTATATGACATTGAGCGTAGTAAAATGAATTTGTTGGAAATGCAGAATAAGTTGGCTGACCGATGGGACATTCCAGCGGGAGCAATTCGTTCAGAAATTTTCTTGGACCACCCAGCAAATGACGTAAAAGCACTCACAAAGAAGCTGCTGGATTCTCAGTAATAAAAACCGCAAACAATGAGGTGATTCCTTGTTGTTTGCGGTTTTCTTTTTAGAGCTGCCCACTTCTTTACATAAGCTTTAAGTGTCAAGAGAGGGAACATAAAAAAATGGCCATGCTTTTCGGACATTTTTTTGTGTGAGCGACCTTGACACGTTGACCACCCAAACGCTTTTATTTGGTTCCCGGACTCCGTCCGGGGACCTGCCCAGTGGCGAGCGTTCTTTTATCTTTGACCTTTTTCATACGATACAGCAACTTTACAACAGTGCGAACATGTCTGATATATCCTTTGACGAAGTCGGAGGATATATCGGACATGTCGGATAAATCCTTATATATTCATATAAGGATTTATCTGTATGAAAATTATTATAAAGGAAAAACACCTTTGCTAATTGCAGCAAAGATGTTTTAATAAAAATCTGTTTAACTTATTGGGAGCATATCAATTTAGGAAGACGTCTCATTTCCTCTTATTATTGAATGAACTGAGAATTTTCTGCAGGAAATTTAGTATATTGCATTGAATTTTAGTTTTGTAGTCCAATAATAATAGGTCTACATGATCAAAAGAATTCAGGAGGTGACTTAATGGTCCATCAAATACTCCCAAGACCTTCATTTTTGGATACTTGTGTATACATAAAAGTGATTGGAGATAGAAAAGTTTGGAAATCAAAAGATAGCAAGCGATTTTACACATGGGATTCTTTACATGGCGAGATTGAAGTTTTTAATAATAGAGGCAGGCATTTAGGTAGTGCCGATGCAATTTCAGGAGAGTTTATAAAACCTCCAGTGAAAGGTAGGAGATTAGATGTCTAAGTTAAGATTTATGGATGCATGCATGGATGGCGATGCTTTATTAGACGAGATTGATGATTATATCGATGAATGGCACGAGAGTGATTCAGAAGAGGAAATTTATGAATTTTTAGGAATGACAAAAGAAGAATATGGCGTCTGGGTTGAAAATGATTCTATGTTGAAATCCATATTTCACTCAAGAGAAATTGGTATGTCAATTAATGATTTCATAAGTGGTACTAATGGCCAAAAACTTGTAGCAAGAGCATCTTCACCTGAAGAGGCCTCCCTAGTAAAAGATTGGTTAGAGAGAACAGGCAGGTTAAAATAATGGGAGTAAGATAATATGGTTAATCCAATAGAACGTGAAAAAAAGATAGCGAAGAAAATCGTAAAAAAGTATTCTCTGTCTCCTCCAGTTGATGTTCTTAAAATTCTAAAAAACTATGCAGACTACGTAGAAGATTATATACCTAATAATGTTGATGCTGTTTGTATTATGAATATTGAAAAACCATTAGTAATTTTAAATCGATTTCAACATCCAAACAGGAAACGTTTTACTTTAGCCCATGAACTAGGTCATTTACTTATTCCATGGCATTATGGAATGATTTCATGTCATACAGGTTCAGAAGATAATATAAATGGAGATCGATATCATAAGATGGAGAACGAAGCTAACAGCTTTGCTGCTGAGCTATTAATGCCTTCTTCATGGCTAAGTCAGATAGTTGCAGACTCTGAAGAATGTGAACTTGCGGAGCTACTAGTAGCTGTTTCTAACAAAGCCGAAGTTTCTACGACTGCCGCCTTTTTTTCATTGTTTAATCATTTACCTAGTGGTTATATTGCGTTTGTTAAAAATAATAATAGACCTTATGGTAGGGTTCTAAAATCTTCTCAAACTAATATTTTTATTCCAAAGCAAGATGATATAACTGATTTTAATTGGTTAGATAGTTGCGCTGTTGAATCAGATAAATTTGAAACTGATTCCCTGACTATACATTGGTGGAGGATAAAAGGGGAAGTATCAATAGACCAATTAAATAAATTAATTAAAGCTCCAGAAAGAGCTGACCTAAACCATTTATTTAACATAATAAATAGCTATGGTGAGGGGGCATTTGCTCTCGCATTCCAGTCCTTAATTAATTTACTTCCTCCTGGATATTTAGTGTTAATCAAAGGTGGAAATTATAAAAGAGTTTTTTCATCTCCAGAAACCAGGGTTAATATTCCTGCACAACATGAAGAGAGAACCGATATTGCATGGATAAAAAGATATTCCGATGTAAATGGTCAATTTTCTTATAATGGTTATAATTATTATTGGGGGAATTTTGTCGTAAACACTCCTAGGTTATTAGAAACTAGTGATTCAAGACTTTCTAAAGAAATTTTAAGAGATATACTTAATGATTGCTACTCTAGTTCAGAAGAAAAAATAACTTATACTCGTAAGATTAATGGGGTAGTCGGTGCTCTTAATAATGTAGCTCCAAGAGAATTTAATGATTTTTATAGAATGTTTAAGGAACGGTTTATTGGTTCCCAGATTTATAGAAAAATAGCTACGCACGAGGATTTTGATCTTTTTGTTATCCGTAAAATCAAAGAGCTTTTAGATAGAAAAAAATGAGTAATAACTAGGCATAATTGTAAGGAGAGATAGGTAATACCTCTCCTTTTTTGTATTACTAAAGCTATTATTTATATTGTGTTAATTATTTTAACTTTTTATTTTTGCTTCTTCAACAAACCTAACAAGATTATCAATAGTTTCCCTTAAATTTTCTTTTATCTCGTGTTCCCAAATCCTCTTAAAGTGCTAGCCATTAGCCACATTCAATTTATCGCTGGACATGTTGAGCGATAAACTTGGACATGTCCTACATAGCGTAGTCCTGCATCTTAGATTGTTATTCCCTAATGGCGTTAGCTGCTAATGACGGCGGCCATGCTTTTACTAATAAGACTGTAGCAATGCAACGACGTGAACATGTCCGATATGTCATTGTTTTTCGTATTAAAATTAAATATAAAAAACAGGTGTTAAAATTTTTCAACACCTGTTTTTTCATACTTCATACTTTCCTTTATAAAAAATGGAGTTTCACTAAAATTCATGCACTCATCATCAACAAAATCTTTAAAGTCTTTATCTGAATCTTTTCTCTGTAAATTTAATTTTGAAAGAATTTTCTTTATGATATTCTTATTCTTTACTTTATCTTCTAATTTGTCATAACAAGCTCTACATTTTATTTCTTCTTCACTTTCATAATTCTCGACACAAGCGTACATAGATTGAAGGTTTAAATGTTTAGCTATGCAAGTTCTATGTTGTCCGTCAGTAAATACATAATGACCACAATCTCTAGGGTGCATTCTGATTGAATAGTCCTCTTCTTGAACTTTAATATTGTTATAATAGTTTGCTTTTAATAAAGATTTCGCTAAGTTACGGCAATACATAACATTTCCGTCACTAAATAAATTCCCTTCCTCTTCACTTATCTTCAGCGCTTCATCCTCACTCAAATATAACGAACATACACCTTTTCTTAATTCATAACAATCATACTCACCTAGATTATAAGTAAATGTACACTGTGTAGGGTTAATCTGCTTAACCTCATATCCCATAGAACCTAACAGCTCCCATCCTCCAATTTTTCGCAGTAGTGTTTTTTCATTACTCTAATAATTGACTACTTGATTATTAACTTCTCTCGCAATTTTTCTTAGTTTATTCCCTTCTAAAAACGACACTTCAACTTCTGTATTTCTTCCTGAGTTTGTAATTACTTTTAACTTAGCTTTATAGCAATGGATTAATAATAAAAATCCTAAAATAAATTCAATAATTCCTAATCCAAAAAAAGTGGTAGAACCAAGCAACCTAAATGATCCAGTAAATAGCCAGAGACCGATTAAACATCTAATTGGATGTAATTTAGCAGATGATTGAACAGATGAAATATTACGATATGTTATGTCTTCAGAATCGTATCCAAATGGTATAAATCCTAAAAAGGTATTTCTTTTTTCAACAGAAAGTCTTTTATTTGTTACTTGAAATCGTGTAGGCAGCCAGAAAAATAACAAGCTAGAACGACAAGATTCATTATGTATAGTTTGTTCTGATGATTGAAACATGTTCATATATAATTCCCTCCTTTACTTATCTTTCAAGACCTCTATCATTAAATTCTCTAATTAACGATTTATCAGGCTCACGATTGACTAAACACTGGTCAATTACTTTTCCTAGCTCTTGATGATTACTTACTGAACGAATGGAAGCTTGTAACAGCCTATCGGTATCTACTCTACTCCAATCAACTTCATATCCTTTACTCAATAAGAATGTACGAGCAAACTCACGCTGACTTCTACCGTTTCCTTCTCGAAATGGATGTAGCACATTAATTTCCGCCATATGATATGCCGTTCTTTCTGCTACTCTTTCTGCTGGAGCACCTTTAAAGTTTTCTCTCTGTAGGTTTTTAAATAGATCCTGTGCTGCTGGCTCTATAAATCTAGATGGCGCAAACATAAAGTTATCTTTTGCAATGTCCTCTGTTCTAACTTTCCCTGCAAATTCGTACACGTCCTGAAAAAGATGTTTGTGAATTTCTTGAAGATGTTTAAGGTCAAAAGATCCCTTTATTGGATTAAGCATCAGCTCAACTTGTCGTTGAGCTGTAAGAGTTCTTTCAACATTACTCAAGACTTGCGGATCTTTAATGTCTAATTTATTTTTTAAAGTATCTGTCCCAGGATAACAGTACCTTGATTGTGTATCATTGTAACCCATGAAGTTTTTTGACCTCCCTCATAAATTCTTCTCGTGTGATTTCACCGTTAGCCTTAGCTCGAATTAACTCTTCTTCTCTAGCTGTAATATCTAATCCTTCTACAGCAAAACTAGCCTTCGTGTTTCTAATTGCTTTTTCTAACTTTTCTTGTTTTGATTGTTTCATTATTTTCCATCCCTTCAAATTATATAATCATATATAAAAGCTTATTATATCAACTGTTTTTTTGTTAACCTTTAATTATATTATAACATATATGATTAAACATATACAGTCCTATCCCTAATTTCTCCATTTTTTTATTGTTCTTTCAATTATCTAATGGCTATATTGTACAAATTATATTTAAAAATTTCTTGTCTACTTTATACCTCAACTTTTGCATAAAAAATTAATTATTTATGCAAATATTTCTGTCTGCTTAAGCAGCAGAATGCTTTGATATTTAAATATGTTCAAAAGATGAATTAAAGAATTCGATAAAGTAAAAAAACATTGAGCATTCTAAAATTCAACTTTTTTTAGCTAGTATAATCTGATAAGATAGTTATAGACTCAAAGATGTATTTTATATATACCTTTGCTCTCAAAATGGAATTTATCTTTTTTAAAATGTTGTAAATCAGTTTAGAGGAAAAGCAATCCACCTCCCAATTTGGAGTGCTTTTCCTTTTTTTTTTGAATATAACGGAATTTTGGAGCAGTATTTGATAATAGAGAGTAAACATATGCAAAAAAAAGAAGCTACCTCAAAATAGGGAAAGAGGTAGCTTTAAAAGGAATATAGTTATGAAAAAAGAATTGCAAATAAACCTTAACATATTTTTATAACAGAACTATTTCAAATAAGTTACAGCATAATATGTAAACAGCTATGCATCCAAAAAAATATGGTTTTGGGTGTTTTTTTTGGATTTTTTTAAATTTACAATTACACCAGATTGTGGAATGAACAAACTTCGTTTAAAATTAATAGGATAATAGTAACAAGCAGAAATGAGTTGATGGAACATTGAACATTAGTGAATTTATATCCCGCTTTAATAATCATCCCGTACTTTTTATTGGGACTGGTATCAGTTTAAGATATCTGGAAAATACATTTACATGGGATGGATTACTAGCCCATATTTCTGAAGAGTTAAAAGGAAACAGGGAATTTTACCTAGATCTAAAATATAAGTACCAAGATAAAGGTGAGTATGATTATCCTAAAATTGCAAGTGAACTAGAAGCTGAATTCCATGTAATTTTACAAAGTGATCGAAACGGCAAATTTAAAAACATAAATGATATCTTTTATGAAAATATAGCTAAAGGTATTAACATAAGTCGGTTTAAAATTTTCATTACTGAACTCCTTAAAAGCTACTCTATTAAGGAAGATAAAAAAGCTGAAGTAGCTGAACTTCAGAAGGTTAGAAAAAACATTGGATCTATTATTACAACTAACTATGATACCTTCATTGAAGACGTATTCGAATTTAATTCTTTAATAGGTAATGAAATCTTATTAAGTAATCCATATGGTTCATCTTACAAAATACATGGGTGTGTACAACATCCAGATAAGATAATAATTACTGATTCTGATTATGCGAATTTTGAAGACAAATACGAGTTAATTAGAGCACAGTTATTATCTTTATTCATTCATAATCCAATTATCTTTTTAGGTTATAACTTAGGTGATAAAAACATAAAAAGCATACTTAAAACAATTTTTACTTACGTAGATCCATCTTCAGAAACAGCCGAACGAATTAGAAGAAATTTTCTATTAGTAGAATACGAAGAGGACTCTGAAAACTTAGAAGTAGTTGAACATGATATTGATATAGACGGAATGTCTACTATTAGAATCAATAAAATTAAAACTGATAATTTTATTGAAATTTACAAACACCTAGGAACACTCAGCCTTCCTGTATCTGCTATGGACATAAGAAAAGTTCAAAATGTAGTTAAGGAAATCTATGCAGGTGGAAACATTAAAGTTAGTGTCACTGAAGATATAGAAAGCCTAAAAAACGGTGAAAAAGTATTAGCAATTGGTTCAACAAAAACTATCAAGTATGAATATCATACTGCTGAAGAGATGATGATTAATTATTTCAGACTTATTGAAGAATCAAATCATCAATTACTAACATTAATAGAGAAGCATAGAATACAAAGGAATCAATTCTTCCCTATATTTGGATTTTTCCAAGTACAACCTGGTATTGCCAACTTTGATAAATTAAAAGATATACAACTGAAAAAAATAGAAGCATTAGAGCAAGCAGTTGATTTAGCAACAAACCACTCAAGTATAGATGGAATAAATAATGACGAGAGTGTATCTGCCTCTAAGAAAACTATTGCTATAGTCAAAGGTATTCTTTCCGGAAGAATTAATTTAGATGATGCTGAACAATATTTAAAAGAATACCCTGAAAAACGTACAACAGATTATAAAAAGCTTTTATGTGTATATGATTATAAGAAATATGGAAACTAAAGCATTATATTCTTAAACACTTTTGTATATTTTAATATACATTTAATTGACTTAAGTCAATTATAGTTTTATATAACAAGCAAGATGTTCTAATTGGAGAGAATGTTTTTGCTTAATACTGTTGTAGGAGGTGACCTTATAGCCACTAAAGAGCATATTCAAAGAACTATAGTAGAAGGTATAGTATCTGCATTCAATCATCTGGGTATAAGAATTGGGGACGCTTGTGCTTATACTTCATATTTAACAAGAGATTTACTCAAAGATAAGTATAATTTAGATTCATGTATAGTAGCAGGCGAATTGATTTTTCCACCTGAATTTCCGATGATATACCGTTGGAACCCTCCTTATGAATTTCATATGTGGGTAAAACTGAATAACGATATTATTGATATTGCTGCAGCTGGTATTACACAAAGAAATGAATTCAAGCCTTATGGAAAGTATTATAAGTATAAGGATGTACATTTTGACATTGTATGGGAAGAGATACCTTATGATGGGAGAATTTATAAAGAAATTAAAAATGGCGTTAATCAAATAGAGGCGCCGATAACTTCCAGTGATTATATCAAACTATATAATTATGCAAGTGGCTTAATAGATAAATGGAATGAATTACGATAAATCATTCATCTTTAGATAAGGATATTTTAGCCCAACTGTTAAATTATTAATACTACATTAGGAAATTATATACAATGCCAAAAAAACAATCTAGAAAACTAAGTGAATTAGAAAACCAAAACAACGAGTTACTTAAAAAATCACATACACATCTTGATACTGTAGGTTTTAGAGCAATTGTAACTGTTTTAAACAAGAATGAGAACTTATTTGAACAATCGGCTGAAAAAGTCGAATTAGAGATTTATAGAGGTATTACATTTCATTTTGAAGACAAGATTTTAAAAAAATTTAAAGCATTAGGATTAGAGCGTATGTATAAATTAGAGGAGTATAAAATGAGACTTGAGAAAAAAAACCATGGGGTAGATCGGGAATTATATATTGAACTACTGAATACGGATAAGACAATTATAATTAAACCACTTTCACTTTAAACCCGTTAAGAAAGAGCATGTTTTGAGATAAGCTTATCAAAACATGCTCTTTCTTTTTATAATTAATTTTGATTAAGCTGTTTGATCTCATCCTCATACTTTTTGATTTGATCTTTATTAGCCTTCTCGTCTTTTGATTTAAGTTCTTCAACTTGTTTTTGTCGCACTTTAATCATCAGGTCATTATTACCTTTCGCTTTAGCAAATTCGTAACCTTCATCAAACTGCTTTAAGCCAATATAAGCATCAACTACAAGTGACTCTCTTCTACCGTCTAAATTTAATTCATCTTTATACTTCAGCACATTTTTAAAATCATTTTTAATTGCTGCCTGCTCAAATTTAATAACTGGTTCATCAGATTTAATATTCTTTACCACATCAAGAGTGTTTTTAGAAACTAAATAATTTACCACACTAAATGCAAATTTAGGTTCTGCATCAATTGCTTCTTGATATTTACCAGTCATTAAATAAGAAAAAAGAATGGCTCTTTGATTTGGCTTACTAAATTTCTTAAAGGACTTATCTATCTTCTCGAAATTTATAACTGCATTGTCGTAATCTTGAATAGCTGCGTATTGTAGCCCTTTAGTTAGATAATCGTTATCCTCCTGGGCTTGAGCAACATTATTACTAGTTGTTTGGACTTTTTCCTTATCATCTTTTGCGAACATCGAAATCACAAAAAAGATTAAAACGAAGCCTATAACCAAACCTACTATGACCTTAAATTTATCTTGAACGAAGATTCCTGTAGAAGTCCTTTGATTATCTTCCTCAAAAGAAGCATCACGAACTTTAGCAACCTTTTCTTTTTTTATTTTTGGCTCTTTTCTTATATTTCGGGGTTTATTTTCGACTTTTTCTCTTTTAGAAACTTTGGCTTTAGCTAGTTTTGGCTCTGGCTCACTTTTTGCTTCACTTTTCTTAAGGGTAGGCAATCTAGTGAAAATTGACTTTTTCTCTTCCTCTTCTACCTTCTGTACATTTGTTTCTTGTACTGCTGTTATATTAACTAAAATATCCTCTATAGACTGGGAACCTGATATCTTAGCAGCCAACGTATATTTTTCCTGACTAGCATTAGTAAGAGCTTCTTTAAGTCCATTTATTCTTATTGCATCATATTTAGCTGAGGTTAAAATAAATAGGCTTAATCTCTTAACCTGC
>Ga0209463_1002362_pt1 | contig 10463 bp, 11 predicted proteins | sample AgamicMgSfrz_FD_187169 | JGI IMG/M metagenome (GOLD analysis project Ga0209463, IMG submission 187169) | Agave microbial communities from Guanajuato, Mexico - Mg.Sf.rz (SPAdes) (version 2) | ecosystem: Host-associated > Plants > Phyllosphere > Phylloplane/Leaf | place: Guanajuato, Mexico... | reverse complement strand
GCAATTTTTATGGTTTTGCGGTCAGAGTTATAATGATAATTTTTGCGAAGAGGCAAATATTCATAGCCTAGCTCTCTTGCAGTTGCTTCTACTAAATGCCGTGTTTTTTCACTAACTCCCGCCTTCCCTGTTAATGCTTGCGAGACGGAATTTTTTGAAATATTTAATTGGTCTGCGATATCTTGCATCGTAATTTTTTTTGTCATAAACTCATTCCTTTAACTAATTGAAAACAATATTATTCATAATACTATCATACATGACAAAATAATGTCATGCTGCAAGGCATTTATCCTTATTATTAGTTTGAATTAACTATGTTTTTTATCAAATATGTAGTCCAAATATAGCGTTGAATTATCTAAAGGATAATGTAATAATTTTAGTTGTAACGTTACAATAATTATACTTAAAAGCTAGTAATTTGTTTTGTAATTAGGAGGTTGACCTTACTGAAAAGGACTTTCACATAAAAGTTTTCTGGAAAAGTAATGAAATATGAACGGGGTGATATCATGAAGAAAAAACTTAATAAAGTGGTGTCTTTAGTGGTGGCAGCAACAGTTTCGGTATCGGTTTTAGCAGGCTGCAGCAAGGGAGACAAAAAAGACTCTGATAAGAATGGAGTCACAACGATAGAATTTTGGGCTGCACCAAATCCTCCGCAGCAAGCATATTGGAAAGAAATGGCCAAGGAATTTGAAAAGGAAAATCCTAAGATTAACATTAATGTTAGCGCTATCAAAGAAAGTCCCTCATCAGAAGCTAGCATACAATCAGCTATTGCTGGGAAAAGTGCTCCTACTATGTCTGAAAATATAAATCGTGGATTTGCTGCACAGCTTGCTGAAAGTAAAGCGCTTGTGCCTCTCAATGAAATAGAGGGATGGGAAGACATTTTAACAAATCGGAACATGACAGAAACAGTTGAACCGTGGGAGTTCTCTGATGGAAATCAATATGTACTGCCTATTTACTCTAATCCGATGCTATTTGGCTGGAGGCTGGATATTTTAAAAGAATTGGGAATAAATGAGGCTCCTAAAACATATAGCGAAATGCTTGAAGCTACAAAAAGGCTGAAGGCCAAGTATCCTGATAAATTTTTGTGGGCCAAGCCGGACTTAGCAGATCCCACAGCGTGGAAACGATGGTTTGATTTCTTTATGCTGTATGATGCTGCATCAGAAGGAAATAACTTCATTGAAGGAAACAAGCTAGTTGCAGATGATAAGGCCGGACTACAGGTATTGACCTTCATGGATGATCTGCGTAAAGAAAATGCCTACTTATTAAAAACAGTAACAGATCCTTTTGAAACAGGTGTGGGTATTTTCACTGACATTGGTCCATGGACGCTGACATACTGGGAAGAAAAGTTTCCGAAAATGGTGTACGGAGAAACATTTACACTTGCAGCGCCGCCTGTTCCAGATAATATGAATACAGAAAATGTAAGAACATTTGCGGATACTAAAGGATTAGTTATCTACGCTTCAGCAACAGATCAACAAAAACATGCAGCAATGAAATTTATCAGTTGGGTATATTCAAACCCTGAACACGATTTAAAGTGGCTTGAACAAACAAATCTACCTCCTGCACGGGACGACTTAGCTGAAAATGAAGCTTTTACAACATTTTTCAGTGAAAATCCTGCCCTGCAGCCATATGCGAATGCTGTGCCATTTGGAATTCCATCAATAGACAATCCAAAATATAATGAGCTGCAAACCTTTATTGGCCAACATGCTGTCAATCCAATTGTAAAAGGAAAAAATACTCCAAAAAACGGGTGGAATGACATGAAAAAGGCAATAGAGGGAGGGCTTTGATTTGAGAAAGCAAAATGGGGTGGGCTGGCTGTTTGCCAGTCCTTACCTCCTCTATGCCATCTTATTTTTTGCGATACCGTTAGTATGGTCCTTTTATTTATCAACAACTGATTGGAACTTAATATCACCAGAATACAATTTTAAAGGGATTACTAATTACATCGATGTGTTCCGGTCTCCTGGTGTACAAGCAGCATTACTTGTTACCTTTAAATTTATGGCTGTGTTTGTGCCATTGGTTATCGTCATGTCTATGATTGTTGCTGCAATCGTTCATGGACTCCCAAAATTTAAAGGTATCTTTCTAATCGGATTTTTCCTGCCGTATTTAGCATCTGGAGTTGTGTCATCCTTTATCGTTAAAGGATTGCTTTCATATAATAGTCCCCTTAACACAACTCTCAGAGGAAAGTTTGGAATGGATATTGATTGGCTTGGTTCTCCTTTTGCTGCATTATGTGTCGTCGCAGTTATCATCGCTTGGAAGTTCACTGGTTATTATGCGTTAATACTTACCTCTGGATTTGAAAGTATAAATGCTGAAATATATGAAGCAGCAGCAATCGATGGAGCGAATGCTTGGCAGCGTTTCTTTAAGATAACACTGCCACTGCTATATCCAGCAATTTATACTGTTATAATTTTGTCTATTGGTGTTACATTCGGAATCTTCACGGAAGTATATCAATTGACCGGAGGTGGACCGGATTATGCAACAAATACGTGGCAAATGGAAATCTTCACACAAGCCTTTAAAAATTTGCAGGCTGGTTATGCATCTGCGGTAGCAATTGTTGCTTCTGTTGTTACGTTTTTATCCATCTTTGTTATAAGAAAACTATTAGAAATGTGGGGAAAGCGCAATGGTTGGGTCTAATAGAAAGGGAATGTTGCTCCGCTATATAGTCGCAAGCGTGCTTTTATGCATGATGGTTTTTCCATATCTATATATGGTGATGAGTTCATTTGCCGTGTGGGATCAAGTGGACCAAAGTTTGGTGCCAACTAAGCTCACATTACGCTCATATGAATGGCTGTTCGGTGGAGGTGATTTGTCTGTACCAAGGCCATGGATACGTGCATTCTTCAATAGTGTCATTGTTTCTGCAGGATCAACTGCACTCATGATGGTCACTGGTGCTGTTGTTGCATATGCATTAGCTAAAATGAACTTTAAAGGACGTAAAACAGTCGATAACATCATCCTATTTCAAATGTTTTTCCCAGCGATAATTTTGTTAGTACCATCATTTTTGATTATTCAAAATGCAGGATTGTATGACACTTATTGGGCGATGATTATTCCGAAAGCAATGAGTTTATGGGCGGTGTTTATGTATACGAACTTTTTCCGGGCAATTCCAGATACTTTTTTAGAAGCAGCAAAGCTGGACGGCGCAGGCCATCTGCAAATCCTGTGGAAAGTAGTGCTGCCGATGTCAAAATCAATTACAACGGTTGTTTTTCTGTTCTTGTTTATGGAAAGATGGTCAGAATTATTATGGGATATGCTTGTCATTAAGAGTGATAATATGCTGACACTAAATGTACTGCTATCGCAAATGTTTGGGCCGTATGGCGGTTATCCAGGACCGATGTATGCTGCCTCTGTATTATTGACGTTACCTATTATAATTCTGTTCCTCTTCTTTACGAAAAAATTTCAAGAGGGTATGCAATTCACATTAAAATAATGGTTGCAAAATGATTATAGAGGAGTCGACCGATGACGAACCAACAAATACAAACATGCAAAGAATTGTTAGCAGCATTTCAGAATAATCCTCAGACAACTAATCCTGAAAAGTTAAGATTTACAAATGATAATCATAAGGATATATACAATATAACAGCACCATTTAAGAACGACGGAAAAGGAACCATTGCTGGAAGAGTTGAGTCACGGGACAGCGAGGAATCAGAAGTACACTTCTTTACGGAAGAAAATGGGGTATGGAAACAGAATAGAGATACCCCAATATTTAAGCTTCAAGATCCTTTTGTTACTAAAATTGCCGGAGAGCTCCTATTCGGAGGAGTCGAAACTTTTCCTCACCCAACAAAGAAACATTCTTTAGGTTGGCGAACTATTTTAATGAAAGGTAGCACAATAGCTAACTTAGAACAATTTGCGATAGGACCTGATGGCATGAAGGATATACGATTAGTAGAACTACTAGACGGTTCTATCGGTATGTTTACAAGGCCTCAAGGGGAAAAGGGCGGCAGAGGCAAAATAGGATTTAAACGGTTATCTTCCATAGACAAAATAACAGTGGACGAAATAGAAAATACACCATTGCTAGAAAATCAGTTTGTGGATAATGAATGGGGTGGAGTTAATGAGGCTCAAGTGCTGTCGAACGGAAAAATTGGTGTATTAGGACATGTTGCCCGATTTGATAAACAAAAAAATCGCCATTATTATCCGATGGTGTTTATGATTGACCCTGAAACTGGCTATTATTCAGATATGAAAATAATAGCAACAAGGGCTAATTTTCAGAAAGGACCATGTAAACGAGCGGATTTACAAGATGTAGTTTTTAGTGGGGGATTAATCCGAAAACCTAATAAAACAGCAGATTTGTATGCAGGAACTAGTGACGTAGAAGCGCAAAAAATAACGATTCCAGACCCTTTTTTTCAATATGAAACCTAAGGAGGTTATGAGATGAAAATCTATCGATACGAACAAAATCCATTGCTAACACCCCATGATGTAATGCCGTATCATGAAGGCTTTGAAGTAATAGGTGCATTTAATGCGGGGATAACAGTGTATCAAGAAGAGATAATAATGCTCGTTCGGATTGCAGAAAGACCGTTATGTGATGATCCTAATATTGTAAAAGCACCTGTCTATAATTCTTGCACAAGTACACTGGAAATATATAAATTTTTAAAGAGTGATTCAAAATATGATTTTTCAGATCCTCGCGTAATAAGAAAAAAAAATCAAGAAAAGTGGTCCTACTTAACCTCTTTATCGTATTTAAGAATTGCCCGCAGCAAAGATGGGCGTCATTTTACTATAGATAATGAGCCATTTATTTATCCATCTAATAAATTAGAGTCATTAGGAATTGAAGATCCTCGGATAACAAAAATAGAGGATACCTATTACATTTACTATAGTGCTGCATCCCAAGTCGGTGTTGGCGAAGCAATGGTATCAACAAAGGATTTTAAAGAAATACAATATCATGGGATGATTTTCGCACCTGAAAATAAAGATGTCGCTATATTTCCTGAATTGATAAATGGAAAGTATTATGCACTCCACAGACCGGTTCCGTGTAGCAATGCATCACCCGAAATTTGGATTGCTGAATCTGAAAACTTACTTCATTGGGGAAATCACCAGCATTTACTCGGTACTAGAGCAGGGAAGTGGGATGCATGCAGAATTGGAGGAGGTGCAGTACCATTCAGGACAAATAAAGGCTGGTTAGAGTTGTATCACGGCGCAACAGAAGATCACCGTTACTGTATGGGTGCTGTTTTACTAGACATTAATGATCCTGCAAAGGTTATTGCTAGATCAGAATACCCATTAGTAGAACCGGAGGCGGACTACGAAACAGATGGATTTTTTGGCGGAGTGGTGTTTTCATGTGGTGTCCTGGTAGAACAAGACGTAATCAAAATGTATTATGGAGCTGCAGATACTTCCATGGCATGTATTGAGATGGATGTAAAGGAAGTTTTGGATGCTTTGACGTATTACTAAGGTTAATACCAAAACAGATAATCTTCTGTTTTGGTATTTTTTATAAACTCTTTTCATGCACCCTTTTAAAAATAACACTCAAAAAGTTTTGAAGAAACCCTAACATAATATATAATAAAAGAGAACATATATTCTTACCAAGGAGGTTAAGGGCACGATGGAAAACCGAAAGCTAGTTGTATACATTGCACAAAGCTTGGACGGATATATTGCCACAAAGGATGATTCCTTGGAATGGCTGTTCCAGGTCGAAGGAGAAGGAGACAACGGTTATTCAAAATTTTATAACACGGTTGACACTATTCTGATTGGAAAACGTACATATGACTGGATAATGGAGCAGGAGAAAGGTGAATTCCCGTATAAAGGGAAAGAATGTTATGTTTTTTCAAGAACACCTAAAGAAGCAACAGAGCATGTTCAATTTGTCCAAGGAGATATTGTTTCGTTTATGCAAGACTTGAAAAGCAAGCAAGGCAAAAATATTTGGATGGTTGGCGGTGGAAACATCCTTCATCCATTTTTGGAAAAAGGATTGGTAGATGAGCTGATTGTTACCATTGCTCCTGCCGTCATTGGCGATGGAATCCCTTTATTTAAAGCTGGAGACTACAAGCTTAATCTTCATTTAAAAAGCGCGAGAACATTTAACCAATTTGTCGAGCTCCAATATGAAGTACTGCATAAATAGCATATACAAAAAGACTGCAGCACTAATCTGCAGTCTTTTTGTTAACCAATGGTTTTTAGTAGCTGATTAAGCTCACCTGCAGCATAAAATGCCTTTTGATCAGCCATTATGTCTCCAGGTTTGTTGCCGATACCAAGAATGTAGCCTGCAAATTCCATACCAATAAAGCTAAAGATGAACTGAAATTGCTGAATCATCGGCAGGCCCTTTATATGTGGAGCATCGCCTCCAACTGCGATGACATATCCTTTTTTTGCAGACATTTGTTGTTTGAAGTTGGGATAATTAGCATCCCTTAGGCTTTGGGACCAGCGATCAATAAAGTTTTTCATTATTCCTGACATACTGTACCAATAGATGGGCGTTGCGAATATAATAGTATCATGAGGGAGAATACGGTCTAAAATGGAATTATAATCATCATTACGATCATGAAATCCCGCAGCGTCATGGCGTTTATCCAAAATCGATTCAATATGAAAATCCCCTAAATAAATTCTTTCTGCTGTAATATTTGTAAGCGCTTTTTCTGTTAGTATTTCTGTATTGCCTTGTGGACGTGTTCCTCCAAAAATAACTACAACGGACATTGTTCATCACTCCTAAACAAATGATTATAGTTATATATTGTATATGGAATAAGTAAAGAGGAAAAGCAGATATTTTTGATTATGTGCATCAATTATTTCGATTGATAAGCTACTCTATTATTTTTCACTTTGTAAAAATTTCTCTGTTCAAGTTAAGGGAACGATAAGGAAAAGATGATAAAATAGCAAGTAGCGGAGGGGAATGATGAAGAAGAAATTTATTCATTTAATAGAAACAGAGCTTTTAAAGAAAGTAGTCATAAGGAGCGAAAAAGCTCATAACCCGGTAACGGCCGAGCATATTCCAATCGGCTGGAAATGTATCGGAGTTGGGAATTATGCGGCTGTGTTCATGCATTATACAGAACCAGAGCTAGTCGTTAAAATAAATATAGTCGATAAAGAGAATTTAGAAAAGGAAGCAGATATATACAGAAGATTAGGCAATCATCCGAGCTATTCTCATCTAATTTATGAGGGAAATAATTATCTTGTATTAAAAAGGCTAGAAGGCATCACCATGTATAATGCTTTCGCAAAAGGAATAAGGATACCTGAAACAGTTATTAAGGATATCAATGAAGCGCTGGAATATGCTAGAAGCAGAGGCTTAAATCCATTTGATATTCACGGGAAGAACGTGATGATGAAGGATGGCAGAGGGTATGTTGTGGATGTCTCAGATTTTTATAAACAAGGGAAAGATGAGAAATGGGAGGATTTAGTCAAAGCTTATAATAAAATATATAAAAAAACCTTATATAAATACCCTATGAAAATTCCTTTTAAAGCACTGGATATAATAAGACATACTTACAGGTTCTATAAAAAAATCAGAAGAAAACTTCAATGGCAAAACTAAAGAATATTTTTCTAAGATAGGAATAGCCTTTCTAGTAGAATAATATCAAAAAATAACTGGCTTGATGCCGGTTATTTTTTTTTGTCAAAAATGGAAGAAAATTATCATAATGAATTCAATTAGTATTGACATAAAAGGAAAACGATATTATGATTATTTCATTCGCAAATGATTATCATTCTCAACAAAACAAAAGAGTGGTAATGAGGAGGCTGACATAAAACAATCTTAGCACTATATGTTTATAAAAAAAGAACCACATCTGTGGCAATTACATTAAATAAAAGGGGACTCATACTTTGAAGAAATTACTTGTACCATTCATTCTTTTACTCGTATTAATCATCAGTGCATGCGGTAACAAAACAACAGGATCAACAGAAGAAGATGCTAAAGGTGCAGAGGAATCTGACACTATTACATATGAATCTGAAAATGGCCCAATTGAAGTTCCAGCAGATCCACAAAGAGTAGTTGCATTAACAAACGCAGGTAATGTTTTAGCACTTGGTGTTAACCTTGTAGGGGTTGACTCTTGGACAATGACTAACCCGCGCTATGAAGAAAAACTAAATAAGGATGTTGAAGTTGTTTCGGATGAGAATATCGAAAAAATCGCTGAGCTTAAACCAGATTTGATTATTGCTGCAAGCACAACGAAAAACCTTGATAAGCTTGGAAAAATCGCGCCAACTGTTTCGTATACATATAATAAAGTCGACTATTTGACACAGCATCTTGAAATCGGGAAGCTTTTGAACAAAGAAACAGAAGCACAAGAATGGCTTGATAACTTTAAAGCAGACGCGAAAGCTGCAGGAGAAGAAGTCAAAGCAAAAATCGGTGAGGACGCAACTGTTACAGTATTAGAAAGCTATGATAAGAGCATGTATGTTCTTGGCGACAACTGGGGCAGAGGAACAGAAGTACTATATCAGCAAATGGGCTTGAAAATGCCTGATAAAGTAAAAGAAATGGCTCAAAAGGAAGGCTATTACACAATTTCTTCTGAAGTACTTCCAGAATATGTTGGCGATTACTTAGTAATCAGCAAATATAACGACCAAGATAACTCATACCAGGAAACAGATGTATATAAAGAAATTCCTGCTGTGAAAAATAATCATGTAATGGAAGCAAATGCATACGAATTTATCTACAATGACCCAATTTCTTTAGATTATCAATTAGAATTCTTTAAAGAGAATTTCTTGAAATAATTTTTAGTAGAAGCGCATCGACTAGGTGCGCTTTTTTACTTGAAGATAAACTACTTAAGGAGTTATATGTATTTTTTACGATTTATGGTAGGAGAATTGTAAGAGACTACCTGCAAGCAGATAGTCTCTAAGCCATATATTAAGTTAGAAAATTATTAGCGAGTTGTACCTTGTTGACCAGCTAATTGTGATTGAGCTGTTGCTACAAGACGTTTTGTGATCTCACCACCAACTGAACCGTTGGCACGAGCTACTGTTTCAGCACCAAGCTGAACACCGAATTCTTGTGCAATTTCATATTTCATTTGCTCAAGTGCAGATTCAGCACCTGGCACTAATAGTTCGTTGCTGCTATTGTTGTTTGCCATTGTGTTTCACCTCCTTGACGATTATCATTTCCTTTCATCGTTAAGTAATGTAGTGTAAATTTTGCCAGAATTCCTATTAAATGCGGATCATTTATGTTTATGCTATTGGTCTCTTTTCACAAGCATCCTCGAAAATCACGTTTTCCGAAAAGAGAGGGGTTGAACGAAAGGTATCAAATTTTTTTATGTACAAAAAAACGAGAATGGCAAGGCATTCCCGTTTTTATCCATTGATTATAGCTTAACTGTCTTGATCTTGGTCATTGTCTTGATCGTTATCTTGATCTTGATCTGCATCAGCGTTAGCACGAGAACGAGATTGCACACGTGCTTTTGAATCGGAATGAACATCAATGTTTAAGTCGATTTTCGCATTTCCAGAATCTCTTACTTTCGCGACATTCGTGTTTTTATCAAGGTTTTTGACAGTGTTATCATTATCCACTTCTGTGTCTGTTCTTAAATCATTATCAACATCGAAATCTACATTAGAATTAGAACGGCTGTCACTATCCCCTGAGCGAGAATCGGAGTCGTTTCGTTGATTCGAATTTCCTCCGTTATTTCCTCCACCTAAGAACCATGGTCTTCTACTCACAAAAATCCCTCCTTCGTTATTATTCTTAAATAGTTTATTCAGAAATCAAAAGTTGAAATAGTTATATACATTAGGACAAGCATGGATTTTCAGCACCAAAATGAAAAAAACTTCATTGAAAACTTAATTGTATATTGAATATAGGATAATTTAGGTGATAGAGAAAATTAAGATAAGCTGAGAGAACATACGAGATGGCCAAAAGGGTGTCAGTGCAAATGCTATCGTAGATCTAGCTGCGATATAATTCAATTTTGAATGAGAATGGGGAGGGCGATACTATATTTTCACAGACGAGCTTGGCAAATTATATGTATACGAAGACCTCGAAAAACAGTTAAATCATTTTGAGTTAAATATGGAGCCATTTGGGGAAATGGGAGGCAGCTATTTATTTTCAGCAGTACCGATAACGAATGCTGCAGACAATCATTTACAGCAAAGGAAACTGTTTGGAAAATTTATTTGTATAGAGCTGTCGATTTACTACAGTAGGAATGTACACTAAAAGCCTTCACTCATAATGGTGAAGGCTTTTAGTGAAGGTAATAAAATATCGGTAAATC
>Ga0209463_1002360_pt1 | contig 10466 bp, 8 predicted proteins | sample AgamicMgSfrz_FD_187169 | JGI IMG/M metagenome (GOLD analysis project Ga0209463, IMG submission 187169) | Agave microbial communities from Guanajuato, Mexico - Mg.Sf.rz (SPAdes) (version 2) | ecosystem: Host-associated > Plants > Phyllosphere > Phylloplane/Leaf | place: Guanajuato, Mexico... | reverse complement strand
CTGTCCAGTTAAAAGCAGATGAAATCCCAGCACCGATTCCGCGTACAGAAAGCGGGAAAATTTCTCCTACAATGATCCACGTAAGCGGCGCCCAAGAAAACGCATAGCAAAGGATAAAGCAGCAAAGCGCAATTAACGTAACCCAGTTTACGACGACTTCATTAACGCCTAACGCTCCTAGAATAGCCGGGGTAAAAAATGAAAGAGCCATACCCGCGCCGCCAATCGTAAGAATGGTACGGCGGTTGAACTTATCAACAAACTGCAGAAAAATAAGTGTTGTCACCACAAAGATTACCCCAACGATAACCGTAAAACCAGCAGCTACCTGCGGCGCTAAACCAACTTGACGTGCAATGCTTGTTGCATAATAAACAATTGAGTTTGAGCCTTGAATCTGCTGAAAAGTTGCCATTCCGACGCCGATTATTAATGCTAAACGAAACTTTTTATGAAACAGCTGTTTAATGCCTGATTGTTCATGAACAGCTACACTTTCAATTTCAGACACTTCAGCTTCCACTTCAGCTGTTGACCGGCGAAGCGTGCGCAGTACTTCACGCGCTTTATCTGCCATTCCATTTTTAATTAAATAGCGAGGTGACTCTGGAAGCTTGATCATACCGATGCATAAGACAATTGCAAAAATACCGGCGCTGCCAAGCATTAATCGCCAGCTGTTTGGAACCGGCTCAAAAATAAAGGCTACGATATAGCTTAATAATAATCCAATTACAATCATTAGCTGATTTAAACCCGAAAGCTTCCCGCGAATATGAGCAGGTGCGATTTCTGACATATAGGCAGGAACTAAAGAAGAAGCCGTTCCTACTGCTGTACCTAAAAAGACGCGCGCAATCGTTAACGTAATTTCCTCTGGTGCAATCGCGGAACCGATGGAGCCTAAAAGAAAGATGATAGACGAAATTAAAATTAACTTTCTTCGCCCAAACTTATCTCCTAATAATCCGCTTAAAATGGAACCGATAATTGCTCCTCCCATTAGCGACGAAACCACAATTCCCAGCCAGAGCGGACTCAAATGAAACGCTTCACGGATATGACCTTCTGCACCAGCAATAATCCCAATATCATAACCGAATAAAATACCGGCAAATGAGCCGAAGAAGAAGATAAACTTACTTGATACTTTACTCATGATTATATATCCCCTTTTTGTTGTCTTAGTTTTGCTTCCTATCACACAAATTTAAAACGCTTTCATTTATTTCTAAAAACGGCGTTCTTTTACTAACGCTATATTTCCACTTCCAAGGAAGCAGCTCTCCCTCGGAAGTAGTGATGCTTACTTAATAATGACGTACTCTAGATCCACAAGCTTTGCATAGCTCACGATTTGATCCGTCGTTAAATTTAATGAAAGAACCGTATGATGGCCTCCTCCGTTTTCAATCCACGCTTTAACGCCGTCTTGGAAGTTCGGCTTAATGTTCCAAAGCACGCGCGCTACCGGAAGATTTGGAGCTGGAACTTCCGGCTCAAATGCCGATACTTCGTTAATTAACAGCTTGTAATGCGTGCCGAAGTCAGCCATGGAAACCACTACGCCTTCTCCTTGTTTACCGTCAAACACTAAGCGAGCCGGATCTTCGCGGTTACCGATACCTAGCGGAGAAACGATTAGTTTTGGTTTGTTTACCGCTAGCGTTGGGTCTACTTCAAGCATGTGTGATTGAAGCACAGACTCACGTCCGGGTGCTAATTCATACGTGTAGTCTTCCATAAAGCCCGTTGACTGATTATGGCTCATTACCTTGAGCAGGCGGTCAAGCGCCGCTGTTTTCCAGTCTCCTTCACCAGCAAAGCCGTAGCCCTGTGCCATCAAGCGCTGTACGGCTAGACCTGGAAGCTGTTTCATACCGTACAAATCTTCAAAGTTAGTCGTAAAAGCGCTGTAGCCGCCTTCATCTAGAAAACGTTTAATCGCAATTTCATAGCTTGCCTGTACTTTTACACTAGACTCCCAGTCTTCTGCAGAATAATCACCGTAGACAAATTCATACGCGTCGGCATATTCAGTAAATAAATTATTGATTTCTTCTTCCGTAACGGCATTAACATATTGAACAAGGTCGCCAATTCCAAAGTAGTCAACCGTCCAGCCAAATTGAATTTGCGCTTCAATTTTGTCTCCTTCCGTTACGCCGACGTTGCGCATATTGTCGCCGAAACGCGCAACTTTAATGTTGAAGCTTTCGTTATAAGCAGCGGCTACGTCCATCCATTGTGCAATTTGCTGCTGTACTTCGGGGCGCTCCCAGTAGCCCACTACAATTTTATTTTGTTTGTTCAAACGCGCGTTGATAAAGCCGTATTCACGATCACCGTGAGCGGACTGATTCAAGTTCATAAAGTCCATATCAATCGTTTCCCAAGGAATGCTTTCGTTAAATTGTGTTGCCAAATGAAGCAGCGGTTTTTGTAGTAACTTGGTACCGCGAATCCACATTTTTGCAGGGGAGAACGTATGCATCCACGTGATTACGCCGGCAACTTCATCTCGGTAATTCACTTCTTTCATCATCTTTGTAATCGTGTCAGCATTCACAGCTAAATCTTGCAGAACGATCGGATAAGGCAAGACACCGCTTTCATTTAAAGCATCAGTCATCGTTTGCGCGTGTGCTTTTACTTCTGCTAGTGCTTCTTTTCCGTAAAGATGCTGTGAACCAACAATAAACCAAAATTCTTTTTGAGCTGTTTTTAACATGATAATCCCCTTTTCTGTATGTAAGTCTTTTATTGTCCTTGCCCGTAATACGCGTTTTGTCCGTGTTTTCGTAAATAATGTTTGTCTAATATACGCTGCGGCAGCTCTTCAGCCAGTCCGTTTAATTTTTGTGTAAAGAAATTCATTTTGGATACTTCGTCTAGTACGACGCTGTTCATTACCGCCGATTTGGCATCTTTTCCCCACGTAAACGGCCCGTGTCCTTGAAGTAAAATGCCAGGAACCGCTAGCACATCTAAGCCGCGCTCTTCAAACGTTTCGATAATCACCTTGCCCGTTTCCACTTCATATCCGTCATTCACTTCTTTTTCTGTTAAAAAGCGCGCGCACGGTACGGAACCATAGAAGGTATCGGCATGAGTCGTTCCCATTGCCTGCACATCAAGTCCTGCTTGAGCCCAAATGGTCGCCCACGTTGAATGCGTATGGGCAATACCGCCGATTTGCGGGTAGTGTTTATAGAGTACGGCATGTGTCAGCGTATCAGATGACGGATTAAGCTCACCTTCTACCACGCGGCCATCTAAATCAACGACTACCATGTCTTGCGCCGTCATTTTCTCGTACGTCACGCCGCTTGGTTTAATCACAAACAAACCGCTGTCTCGATCAATGGCACTTACATTTCCCCACGTGTACTTGACCAGTCCGTGTTTTGGCAAATCGACGTTTGCTTGAAATACTTCTTCTTTTAATTTATCTAGCACACTAACTCCTCCCATTCTTCGCTGTGGTGCTCTGCAGCTGCTTTTTCAATCACTAGCCCTTTTTTATATCTTTTAATAAATGCTTCAAATCCTTTTACATCGAGTTCGTCAGGATAAATTTCTTGGGCGGTCACTTCTTTAAAGACTTTATCATCCAAGAAATCTTCTAAACTTTCATTCTCACTTTTATTGAGCATATAAGAAGAAAGAATAGCCATTCCCCACGCGCCTCCTTCTCCTGCTGTGTCCATGACAGAAACAGGCGTGTTGATTGCCGCTGCCATTATTTTCTGGCCAACTACCGGCGTTTTAAATAATCCTCCGTGCGCTAAAATGCTGTGAATCTTTACGTTTTCTTCTTTGACTAAAAGATCCATCCCTATTTTTAAAGCGCCAAAAGCTGTAAAAAGATGTGTACGCATAAAGTTTGCTAGATTAAAATTACTTTTTGCTGAACGGACAAATAACGGACGTCCACTTTCTACTCCGGTAATATTTTCACCTGAGAAATAGCCGTAGCTGAGCAAACCGCCGCCGTCAGGATCAGCTTCTAGCGCTTTATTTAACATCACTTCAAACAATTTATCCGACTCTACTTTTTGTCCCATCGCCTCCGAAAATTCCCGAAACAATCCGAGCCAGGCGTTTAAGTCGCTTGAGCAGTTATTCGCATGAACCATTCCAACTGGACTGCCGTTTGGCGTGGTAACCAAATCAATTTCCGGATAAACGTTTGAAAGCTTTTTATCTAGTACAATCATCGCAAAAACGGACGTTCCTACTGAAACATTTCCCGTGCGTTTTCTTACGCTGTTTGTCGCCACCATTCCCGTTCCCGCATCTCCTTCTGGAGGACAAAACGGAATGCCCGGCTGCAAATTTTTTGATTGATCTAAAATGCTGGCTCCTATCGCTGTTAATGTACCTGCTTGCTCGCCTGAAGTATGAACTGCAGGCAGAATATCTGATAGTTGCCATGGATATCCTTTGTAAGAAATAAGCTCATCAAACTGCTTCATCATATCTTCACAGTAATTTTGCGTACGTTCATCAATTGGGAACATCCCTGAAGCGTCTCCAATGCCAAGCGCCTTACTGCCTGTCAGCAGCCAGTGAATATAGCCGGCTAGCGTTGTCATGTAATCAATGCGCGGCAGATGTTTTTCTTGATTGATGATTGCCTGATACAGATGCGCAATGCTCCATCGTTCAGGAATATTAAATTGGAAATGTTCAGTTAATTCTTTTGCTGCTGCACTTGTTGTTGCATTACGCCACGTTCGAAACGGAACTAGCAGCTCACCCGTTTTATCAAACGCCATATATCCGTGCATCATAGCTGAAACGCCGATGGAGCCAACTGTTCGAATGGTGATCCCGTAGCTTCGTTCCACTTCTTGCTTCATTTCACGGTAAGCACTTTGCAGACCTGTAATAATATCGAGTAAGTTGTACGTCCAAAAACCGTCTTCTAAGAGATTTTCCCATTCATAACTGCCTGATGCGATCGTTTCAAAGTTTTCATCGATCAGCACCGCTTTAATACGAGTAGATCCAAGTTCAATTCCAAGGGACGTTTTCCCTTTAGCAATTGCTTGTTTTATGCTTTCTTGAGTTGTTTTCACGTTTAATCTCCTTTCTGATAGCTATAACAATACCTATAGCAGTAAGGAAGCGCTTTCCGTTTTATGTAACGCTGTTTGAATTTGTTAACAACTTAAGTATATTTATTTGTACGTACATTTGTCAATATAAAAATTATATATGCACACAAATATTCAAAACACCATACTATTCCCTTCTCAAACTTTTAAAAAATCGGTATCCAACCCTTAAATCATTCTCCTTTCGATTAAAAATCAAGGAAATCTTTTCATTTATTCACGTTCATGATAAAATATGTCCATACAAATTTTATACATAAAAAAAGTTGAATGTATACAACTACGAAAGAAGTGAAAACATGAAGCCAAAATATCAGGTGATTATTGAGGATATAAAAAGCAAAATTCTTTCAGGCGATTACAGCATGGGCGAACAAATCCCTACTGAATCGGTTATGCAAGAAACGTATGGTGTCAGCAGACATACGGTTCGAAAAGCCATTTTAGAGCTGTCGAATGAAGGATTTTTAAGAAGCGAAAAAGGATCTGGCACCTATGTGAGCAATCAGTATCAATCCAAATCTAGCGGGGCTTCTGCCAACAAAACAATCGGTGTAATTACCACGTATATTTCCGACTATATTTTCCCTTCTATTATTCGCGGAATTGAAAGCAGGTTAAATAAAGATAATTATTCGCTGCTGCTGGCGAGCACGAATAATGATGTGGAACAAGAAAAAAAAGCGCTGGAAATGATGCTTTCCTACGGAGTAGACGGTCTAATTGTTGAGCCTACAAAAAGCAATTTGTACAATCCAAACATCTCGTATTATTTATCATTTAAAGAACAAGACGTTCCGTTTACAATGATTAACGCCTATTACGAAGAATTGGACGTTCCATTTTTTTGTCTAGACGACGTTCAGTCAAGCTACCTTGCCACAAATGAATTAATTTCAAAAGGACATACACAAATTGGACTCATCTCAAAAATGGATGACCTGCAAGGAAAGTACCGAATGAAAGGCTACATAAAAGCGCTTGGTGAAGCAAAGCTCCGCTTTCAGCCTGAGCATATTTTGTCTTTTAACACCGAAACAAAGCTTGATTTGTACGCTAATTTAAAGACGTTTCTTACTGAAAATCAAGACGAAATGACGGCTCTTGTCTGCTATAACGATGAAGTCGGATTAGAAGTTGTAAATGTATGCAGACAGCTTGGTATTTCCATTCCGGACAAGTTGTCAATTATTGGTCAAGACAATTCGTACATCGCTAAAAATGCAACGATTAATTTAACAACGTTAACCCATCCGCAAGAACAAATGGGGCACGACGCGGCGGATTGGATTATTAAAAAGCTGCAGGGCAAAAAAGAGTTACCAAACGAAACCTACTATCAGCCTGTGTTAGTTGAAGGTGAAACGATTAAAGAGTTAAATGCGAAGCGTGATGAAGTTCGTTAAGAGAAGGCTTCTTTAGAGGTCTATAAAACTTCTTATGAGAGAAAGGGATGCACATTATTATGCATCCCTTTCTTTATGTACTGATTCCCTTTATAACGGAGCCTGAATATTGAGATATACTCCTTTTTCTATCTTTTGTTTTGCTTCTTCTATTACTCTTTTAGCAGTAAGTGATAACTGAGATACAGGATTCGCCCCATCTGAATCAATAACAAGAGGATCAACCCAGCGCATTTTTGTCGTTTGGTGAACGTCATGACAAGACGCTGTTCCTTTTTGTACTTTGCTATTAAAAAGAGCAGATAACATCCCTTCAATGCTGCTATCTCCAGCGTTTTTCAGCAACCGAACCACATCGTCATCCTGCTTTAAAAAATCTTCTATAGATAAAATATCTTTTTGCAAAGCGAGCTTGATAATTTCCGTCAGCTGATAATTTCCAAACATATTAAGCGGATTCATAAAAAAACCAATCACTTCTTTGTAGTAAGCATCCACAAACCACTCTGCCGCTGATAAATTACTGCACGCCATTTGTCCATTAAATACGACAAGCTGATCCAAAAACGCATGCACTTCTTGTAAAGTAATCTCCCCGCATACGTACAAATCCCGCAGCGTATAATCCACGCGGTCAGCGCATAAGTGCGGAGCTTGCTGTTCGAGCAGCGTCCACTGGCTTTCATCGAGTAAGATATCTCGCCAGTTTAAACCGGCGCTTTTTAAAATAGAAGGAATAGACGACTGAGTCACAATTTGTTCGTAAATCATTTCATGATAATTTTCTTCTTTTTGTCCCAAAACATAGTCAATCACATGAGAAAATGCCGTATGTGAAACGTCATGTAATAAAGCCGCTATTTGCTCTTCCAAAGAGCCTCCGAGTCTATTTACAAGCATCATCGCACCAACGGAATGATCATATCGAGTAGTATTCCAGTTTTCATTTACAAACCGGCTCGCTCCGCCTTGGTAAATTCCTTTTAAACGCTGTACAGGATCACTTTGAATGAGTTCTAAAAGAACGCCGTCTGCTTCAAATTTCCCGTACAGCTCATCATAAAGTATGAGCATATTTCTCTCTCCTTTTACTAACTATTTTGGACTTATTTTAATCTAACTTGAGACATCGCAGGGATCCATTTGCCTGTAACTAAAAACGACCTCGTCTTACCAGAGGTCGTTTTTTATTATTCACTTGACGCTTTAATTCGATCAAAATACTGCTTTGCAGGAAGCAAACCAAGATTTTTTTCTTTCCGTATATATTTAATAACATCAACGTCTCTTCTGCCATTTCGAATCAAAAGATTGACTTTATTTTCAAAAGTCTCGTCTTTCTCTATTTCTAGCTGCTTCCACTCTTCATCTAAATCACGTTTAGGTGTTTTGAGCAGGAATATCACTAGTATAACAAGAACGCTACTTGTGGTGATATAAAGCCAAAGCCAATCGAGAAACCAGCTGTTAATCACATTCACTATGATGAGAATGGTGAAACAAGAGTATAGCCTTGTTTGATACTTATTAGCTTTTTTTGAATCTATTTTATTAAAAAATATCCCCACCGTCAGCCTCCTTTTAGCATTTCATTGGCGCTTTTTTCTATTAATCTCTTTTCGTGCATGAAGCAAATCTATATCATACAAATTACCATTTAACCTAACAAATAGCAATCAAGTTCACCCTATCATACTCTTTATCTCATTGACTACTCATAAAAAATACAGGGCTCTTTTCAAAGCCCTGCACTTTTATTTCATATTTAAATAAGGTTAAACGCTTTTACCACTTGAGCAACCGTAAACGTAACGCCAATCGCAATCACTGTTGGAATCGCAAAAGCAAGAAACGTCCACTTTGCATTTTTGGTTTCTTTATAAATATTCACAAGCGTCGTTCCGCACGGAAAATGCAGGAGTGAAAACAGCATCATGTTAAGAGCTGTTAGCCACGTCCAGTGGTGATCAAGGAAAATTTGTTTCAGTCGAGTTGCATCCTCAATTTCAATTAATGAACCCGTTGATAAATACGCCATTAATAGAACAGGTACCACAATTTCATTAGCCGGCAAGCCAATGATAAAAGCAGCTAATATATAACCGTCTAGTCCTAGCGATTTAGCAAACGGATCAAGAAACTGAACAAAATGCATTAAAATACTCGTATCACCGATATAGATGTTGGCCAGTACCCACGTTAACACCGCTGCGGGTGCGGCAACAATGATCGCGCGTTTTAACACGAACAGCGATTTATCCAGCGTCGCACGCACAATTGTATCTACAAATTTTGGCTTGCGGTAAGGCGGGAGCTCTAGCGTATAGTGTGTTGGTACTCCGCGCAGCGCCGTTTTAGACAGTGCCCATGATACAAACAGCGTCACAATAATTCCAAATAACACTGTTCCGACTACCACAAGCGCCGTTACGAATGTTTTAGCGCTTCCTGTAAAGCCGGTCGCCATAAATAAAGAAGCTAATAAAATCAGCGTAGGCCATCTGCCGTTACACGGAACAAAATTATTTGTTAAAATCGCCATCATACGTTCACGCGGCGATTCAATAATACGAGTCGACATAATCGCCGCGGCGTTACATCCAAATCCCATCGCCATTGTTAGCGACTGCTTGCCGTGTGCGCCTGCTCGTTTGAACAAACGATCCATATTAAACGCTACGCGAGGCAAGTAGCCGTAGTTTTCTAAAAGCGCAAACACCGGGAAAAAGATAGCCATTGGAGGCAGCATGACACTAATGACCCATCCTGTACCTCGAAACAGCCCTAATACAAGAATTCCGTGCAGCCATTCCGGCGCATGAATCGCTTGAAAGAAAGCTGTTAAATACCCTTCGGCCCAGCCAAATCCTTGTGCGATTAATCCAGAAGGAACATTTGCGCCGGCTATGGTGATATAAAAGATGACCGATAAAATGCCAAGCATAATTGGAAATCCCCAAATTGGCGAGGTAAAGACTTTATCTAGCTTTTCTGTACGCTGAAGCTTTGAGCGGTCTTGGTACACAACTGATTTTTTACATATTTGCTGTGACGACTGATAAATGCTTGCCACCATATTTGAACGATGATCTTTTTCTTTTGCCTGCTGGGCATAGCGCGTTAATTGTTCCATTGCTAATGAGTTTTCAGGAGTTAACGGATTTCCCATATGCGCTGTTCCTCCTTTCTGTGTGACTGATGTCTTGCTGCTGACGCTGCTGAATCGTTTCTAAAAATGACGTATCTCCATCAAGAACCCGTAAAGCAATCCAGCGCAAAGGAAATTGATTTCCAACAATAGAAGCGACTTGAGGCTCTAGCTCCTTTAGTGACGCTTCAATTTCTTTTGTGTACTGCACCTGGTAAGGGTTAAGCTTTACCTGCCCTCGCACGACTCCTTCAATTGCATCGAGCAAATTCGTAATTCCTTTTTTATTGCGAGCTGATATAGGCACAACCGGTACGCCTAACGATTCAGCGAGCTTTTTTTCGTTAATCACAATTCCTTTTTTCTTTGCTTCATCCATTAAGTTCACGCAAATCACGACGTTTTCAGTCATTTCCATCACTTGTAGCGCTAAATTAAGATTTCGCTCCATCGCCGTTGCATCGACCACCACAACCGTAACGTCAGGTCTTTCAAATAAAATATAGTCACGCGCTACTTCTTCATCTGCCGAATTTGAATACAGTGAATACGTTCCAGGCAAATCGACAATTGTGTAGAGCTGCTGGTGGTGTTCAAACGTCCCTTCTGCTTTGGCTACCGTTTTTCCCGTCCAGTTTCCCGTGTGTTGCTTAAGACCGGTCAAGCTATTAAATAACGTACTTTTTCCTGTGTTCGGATTTCCTGCTAATGCAATACGATACTTACTCATCGTCATCACCTACTTTTTTCACATAAATTTTTGAGCTCTCTTCTTTTCTGAGACCAATC
>Ga0209463_1002359_pt1 | contig 10469 bp, 12 predicted proteins | sample AgamicMgSfrz_FD_187169 | JGI IMG/M metagenome (GOLD analysis project Ga0209463, IMG submission 187169) | Agave microbial communities from Guanajuato, Mexico - Mg.Sf.rz (SPAdes) (version 2) | ecosystem: Host-associated > Plants > Phyllosphere > Phylloplane/Leaf | place: Guanajuato, Mexico... | reverse complement strand
ACTGTGAAGTCATGCTGTTCCCCCTTGTTGACCACTCCTGATTTTTCATGTTCTTATAAACATATGAGTTCTATTATACGGCCAGGGAACTTCTTAGAGGGACATTTTATTTAGGAAACAGACTTGACTTTTTACGTTTTAGTTTGCTTTCCTGATTTCTCCTCGTCACGGACATACCTTGTGTCTATATCTGGCGAGGATACATGAAGAGGGTTTATTGTTATGAATTTTTCATATATTGAAAATATATTATACTTATCCTTTATAATTTCACCCCATTGTTATGGTACATGTTCCTGTAAGTCTGGCTTCCACTAAAAAAAGCCGCCCGAGGGCGGCTTTCCAACTCGACGGTTCTCTGTCGAACCGTTCGCTCCATTCTTCAATTACGTACGTCCGGTCCAATCCGCTCCGGCAACTTCCTTCCATCTTGTCCTGATTTCATCGTACAGTTCCTGCGGAAGAGCCCCTTTTGCGACCAGATCAGCATTTTGCTGCCACCGGTTCGGCTTCGTTGTTCCAACAATAGCCGTATCGACTCCCTCCGTACTTAACGTGAAACGAAGGGCCGTTTCAACCGCCGCTTGCACATCATTACCTGCAAGAAAACCGTAGCCCAGCTCCTGCAACCGTCTCCAATATACGAATGGATAGGCATCTTCGGGGAGCGTGTCAAAAGTCCATGCCGCATTGGCAATCGGTCGTTTGGCAATGACACCCATATTTCTTTTTCTCGCCTCCGGCAATGTCAAATCAATCGCTTCCTGGTCTGCAATATTTAGCGAAGTTTCCAAACTGTCGAACGCCCCGGTTTCAATCGCGTACAACGCGTCCGTTGTGTCCCCGCTGTACCCGATAAACCTGGTCTTTCCGGCTTCCTTGGCGCGCTGCAGCACTTCAATTACCGCCCCTTGCCGGAGAACTTCTTCAGAGCAGCTATGCAAATGAATGACATCTACATACTCCGTTTTGAGTCTTCTCAGGCTGCGGTCAATCGTTTGCTCCAGCACCTTGGCGTCCCAATCAGGTCCATCTACCCCGGCAGCATGTCCGCATTTGGTAAACAAATAATAATCATCACGCCGATGCGAAAGTACATCCCCAATCAGTTCCTCACTGTCCCCATAACATTCGGCGGTATCAATGACGTTCAATCCGGCATCCAAAGCGGTATTCAGGAGTGTTTCCACGTCTTGTTTGGATACGTTGCTTCCGATTTCGGATCCGCCAAATCCGAGCGTGCTTACTTTCATGCCTGTGTTTCCATATTCGCGCAGTTCCATGATTGATTCCTCCGAGCTTCGTTAATATAGGTACAACTTATGAAAGATTGACAACTCTATGGGTTATTACCCGTCAGACAAGCACCGCACCCACTTTTGATCCATTTCTCCAACATTTAAAATCCGTATAAGAAGAGTGCCCTCTGTTCTTGATCATGAAATATCGGATCTAATCGTGTCACACGCTCCTAATTTAATCCAATATGTATAGTGACAGTCGATAAGTTCACCACCTTGCTGTCACGTTACAAAAAACTGGCTCGGATTCCCTAATTCCGGATGAAATTTCTCGCGAAATCTTCCTCCTGTATAGGCTCCTATTACTTTTCTCCAGAACGCCTGAGCGATCACATTGTTGCGTACCTGCGTTACTTTCCATCGTCCCGAAAAACGATGAAACAGCTCGTGTGCCGCTTGAGTCCCGATCCCGCTCCGCCGATATTTTTGCATGACGAAGAACTCGGTCAAATAATAATCGTTATCCTTGCTGCCAGGCTCGAAGCGCTCCACCAGTGCAAAACCGGCCGGGGCTCCATCACACGTGATGAGAAAAGCAAATTTACGCCCTTCCTCCTCCCAAAATGCTTCCAAACCGGGATACTCCGGAAAAATGCCATTGCTGTCCACATCGATATTCAGATATTTTGTAAAATCATATAGATAAAACTGCATTAAATGCCGAATTACCTGACTCCGTTCCCGGGGAACCAGCTCGATTTGCATATTCATCCGGTTCACCTCCTCTGCTTAACTTATACTAGTTACTTTAAAGGTTTGTAAGGCGAAGGGCAAGAATATGGCCCTCCTCTGCACTATTCCGTGAACAGGCTGTGACCAAGCAAATTATGATACACTAGGACATAGACTATTCGAAGAAGAATTAACCAGGAGGTGCCGAACTTGACCAATGTGCAAAAAGAGATTGATCGACGCAAGCTGGATGATAAGCTGCCTTCCATGCCTTGGTTCGTTCAGCAATTCATAGATTATAAGCTGCCTGATTTATCCCCCTCCACCCTGCTGGAGTACTTAAGGGATTATGATACTTTTTTCAGTTGGCTGCGTGCGGAAGGATTGTCCCAGGCTGAGTCAAACCGGGAAGTGACGCTAACTGAACTTGAGGTATTACGGATGGATTCGGTAACCTCATTCCGATTGTTCCTGGCTACCAAACGGGAAGGAGCCAACTCGAGAATTACAGTATCCCGCAAACTGTCCTCTCTGCGCTCCCTCTTTCATTATTTGAGCCAAATTGCCGAAGATGAAGACTTCTATCCGCTGCTGAAACGAAATATTATGGCCAAGATTGAAATCAAACGCACACATAAGCCAAAAGACACCGCGGCGAAACTCAAAGGGAAACTATTAGAGGACGAGGAGCTCCTTGAGTTTATCGGATATATCCTTGAAGGATACGCTATCGACATGCAAAAAAACAAACAAGCCCTCTATTCCCATGAACTCAACAAAGAACGGGATGCTTGCATCGCCAGTCTTATTCTGAATTCCGGACTGCGGGTCTCCGAAGTGGTTAACCTGAATGTCGATGATCTGGATTTGAACAACAAACTGTTATATGTTTACCGCAAAGGTAACAATGATGAAACGTTCAAAACCCCCGTATATTTCAGGGAGCAGGCCAAGGATGAACTAGCCAACTACATGCAGCTCCGGCAATCAAGGTATCGCACACCCAAACGGGAAAAAGGATTATTCATCGCGCTGCGTAACGGTGAGTCTGAAGGCAGCCGAATGACCAAACGAGCAATTCAGGCCATGATTATGAAATATGCCAAATGTTTTGGCAAGCCGTATCTCACTGTGCACAAGCTGCGGCATTCCTTTGCGACAGATTATTACCTGCAAAATGATATCTATAAAACAAAGGAACAGCTTGGACACGCCTCAACAGAGACCACAGAAATTTATGCACATCTCACTGACAAAACGATGTCTGAAGCCATTGAGCGTCGTACCGAAGGTACGGGTTCATAAGAGGGCTCTTATACAACTCAAACAGCGGATATTTCTACTGATCGCCAGTAAGAATATCCGCTGTTTGGTTCATGTAATAGCTTATTCGGTTTTCATTTACAGCATATACGGTAAACCTGTGGCTATTTATACTTTTTAACCTTTAATTTCCTCGAACAAGCCTATTCCTCGGTCATGATTGTTCTTTATTCACCTTTTTCAGCAACCACTGAGCAATACGTTCAGTCTCCTGCACAGAGTGCCAAACCACATCGCTGAGCGGATCCTGTTCGCTTCCCACTGAATGTAATGATTCTCTCGGGAACCAAGAGACGACTGCCATCACTCCCTTTAGCTTCTCAAGTATAGCTATATGTTGTTCTTCACGAATCATCACCAGCTTGGGATAAGCTGCCTCTTTGTAACCCTCAATCAGAATCCAATCGTAATCCGATAGACGGGTTAGCATCGTCTCAAGTCGGGTTGGCTGCTGCTCAATGATCGCCGTTCGTTTCTCCGACATCACAACCACAGCGGAGGCTCCCGCCTGATTAAAAAGGTATGAATCTGTCCCTTCATGATCCATCTGAAAATGATCGTGTCCATCATGCTTAATGACTGCAACACGCAGCCCTACCGAGGAAAGATATCTGGTCAGTGCTGCTGTTAAGGTGCTTTTCCCGGTATTTTTGTATCCCACGATCTGCACAATAGGTGGTGCTGTACTCTTATTGGCCATGAGTCCTACCTCACCTGTCCACTCGGCAGCTTAAGAATGCGAACCTGTTCTCCTGCAGCAATCCCTTTCTGATCAGGTGGGATGATGATCAAGCAATCGCTGTCCTTAATGGTAATCATGACGCTGGACTCATCCACTCGTGACGCAGCAGGCATCGCATATACCCGGCCATTCCGGATCTCCGTGCGCCCCCGTACAAATCGCGTAAAATTGTTTACTTTTGTATATTCTTGATCCAGGATCGCTGTCCACTCTTCCAGGTAAGGGCGGGCATCGTTTTGCATCATGCGTATGGTCGGCCTTACAAACAGTCCGAATCCAACAAAACAAGCTCCTGGGTTACCGGATAGTGCAAATAGCAACTTATCACTCACAACCGCGGCAGTCGTAACACTTCCTGGACGCATTGTCACTTTATTAAACAGCATCTCCATGTTGCCTTCCCGTACCAGATCACCCATAATGTCATAATCGCCGACCGATACGCCGCCTGTGGTGACGACGATATCGTTATGCTCCACTGCTTCTGTCAGTTTTGCACGAGCAGTATCCACATCATCCGCAATGGACCCGTACATCACAGGTTCGCCCCCTGCCTCAACAACCAAGGATCGGAGCATATGACTGTTGCTGTTACGAATTCGTCCCGGCTGCAGCGGCTCATCCACCTCCAGCAATTCCGTTCCCGTTGCAAAAATAGCAACTCTCGGACGCCGGAAGACCGGTACATCTGCCACGCCAAAAGTAGCCAGAACGGATTGCTCTCCAGCCTGGATGATCGTTCCGGCTTCAAGCAGCAGTTGACCTTCCCGAACTTCCAGTCCAATTGGCGTCACATTGGCATTCGGCTGGATATGACGCTTCAATGCAATCCATTGTTCTCCATCCTGTTCCCTGCTTTCAGTCATCTCCAGCATAACAACGGCATCTGCCCCTTCGGGCACTTGTGCACCTGTCATGATTCGAGCCGTGGTGCCTGGAACGATGGGTAGATTCGATGTATATCCGCATGGAATTTCATCAACGACTCGCAGCCAGATCTGTTGATCGCTGGACGCATGAGTCGTATCACTGCTGACAATCGCGTAGCCATCCATACCCGATCTTCGGAAGAAAGGATATGGATGGGGAGCATAAATCGTTTCTGCGAGCGTTCGTCCATGCGCTGATTCCAGGGTTACTTTTTCAATTGAAGCATTAGTAACATGAGGTGATATTTTGGCCTGAGCAGCTTCGACCTGCACGGCTGTACGATTAAATTTGGGACTTGTCATGTCATCTGAGTGTGTGTTGATCTTCAAAATGGAAAGAACCTCCTTGGGACAAAACTTGTTTAAGAAAGTGTAGCGTGAAAGCTGAGGTGTGACAAGTAGTCGTCTCGCGTGTAACATGAAACTGTGAACTTGTGCCCATAATAGGGATGAGAATGGAGGAATCGTCTTGAGTAACCGATGCGAATTATGTGGTAGAGAGCCTGTGGAGACAACAGTTCACCATCTCACCCCCAAAGAAATGGGCGGAACGTTCATGCCTACCGCCGATCTATGTATCCCCTGTCATAAACAAATCCATTCGTTGTTTACCAATCAGGATATCATCAGTCTGAATTTAACAGAACTTCAGGCACTGCGAGAGCATGAACGAATGGCCCCTTTTGTTCGCTGGATTCGCAAACAGCCACCTTCCACCATTCCCCGGACGCGCAAATCCAATCACGTTCGCAGATCTTAATTAAATCTAATTCAATCTATACATCCTAATATATATCAAAAAGAACAGCCGCAAGGTGAGCTTTCGCATGGCAGGGTTCATTCTGCCTTACCTTGTGGCTGTTCTCTTGAATTATTCAGGCAGACAAATTCATCGTTACCTTCGCCTCATGATTCGTCCGCCGCCTACCCTTGTCTTGGGCTTCTTATAAGAGCTCTTTGGTGAATTGAACAATCCACCACTCTTATTACGTTCGACCGTACCTGTGCTCGGTTCCTTTTTCCGGCTAAACAAACCTCCGCCTGAACCTACACTGGTATCGGTGTCTCCTCCCCGCCGGGTGATGGACCCTTTTCGGTCAACCGTAATTGGCGGAGCTGCCTTTTTGTCATTGCTTGTTGGTGCACGATAAGTACCTTGATTCGGTTTGTACGTATCACGATCGGTGTACCCTCTGTACTTTCCGTACCCGCTACCGCCAAAGGAATCAAACAAATTCCCAATAAGCGTTGCAGTCAAATACCCTTGTAAAAAAGAAGAATCATAATTCTGGCGTACATATTCCTTGGAATCCACTTCAATTAAGGTGTCTTCCTTCTTGTTCGGGTCCTGCTGCAAATGATAATACTGGTCCTGATACACAAGGAACATCCGCTCTTCATTTTCCGCCGAGATCTGATCCGGTTTGCGCTGTTCGGATAACTCCTGGGCGACTTCCGGAACAGTACGGTCGGCAGCCCGATACACATAGGATGTCGTATTGCCACTGCCACTTACAGACTCAAGCGGATAAGTGTCCTGAACGGAAGGCATCCCGCACGCGGACAACAGGGACATGACAAGGCTGAGGACCAGCATTAATTTTAATCCAAGTGCCATGCGCTTTTTCATTGGAACCTCTCCTAGCTCGAACGAATCACTTTGATATCCGCAGGAAGAATGGACTCACCTTCATACAGCGTAAATCTTCTGTCTTGCCATTCCACACGCAGAAGCATGTTATCATCAGACTGGTACTGCCAAACCAATTGCTCTCCAGCCTGACCATAAGGTGTCCTGCCCGCAGTAGAAACCATTCCTCCATATTCTTCCTCCAGATGATATGCGCGTCCATCCAGATCAAGTAAGGTGGGTACTTCGTCTGGTGCGTCAAGACGGCCATCAATTGGTGTATAGAGGGCATAACGTGTCAATTCTCTTTCTTCTACATGCAGATGTCTAAATGTTGTTCCGTCCTGCAGTGTTAATACCACCGCTTTTCGCGCACGATGCTGCACCCGACCGACGACTTCATACGTTACGAGAGAGACTTCACAGATATCCCCAGGTTCAAGTTCCAGCATGGTTTTCTCTGCTCGTGGTGGTTCGGGTTTGGCTAGTATTCCTTTAATCCGTTTCCATACACTCATACCCATTACTCCCGTTCGTTATCTTATAAACAAGCTGCAATAATTAATGCGCCCACAATGTGCAAAGCACCGGAGAACAAGCCGTACCCTGTCTTTCCTTGCTGAATTCCTGTGTCCAAATCCAGATTGGCCCACGTGCGAATCATAAAATGCACTACACTCTCCAGAATAAGCAGGATGACAAATGAAACAACGGATACTAGCAATGCCTCACCCAGATGACCCGCTGTCGAAATGGAAGTGGCAAGTACATACCCTTGAGCAAACAGCTTCATGACCATTCGTGTCGTAACCGCCATGTTCCCTGCCTTAACTTCCGCAAAATCCTTATACTTCGTAAACAATGAATCCACATACATCAAAACAAAAAGCAAAACCGAACCAGATAATGTCCAGACCAGCATCGCCAAAATGTTCAAATCCATTTACACAGCCCCCACTTATCAACATGAACCGCATTTAAAAGCGAAGGAGAAACGCTGTCTCTCCTCCGCTGGTGAACCCTGCGTAAGATGCAAGGTTTAGTTCTTATTTTCGTACTGCTTCATGAGTGCCGCCAGTTCATCCTCAACGGCCTGATCCTTGCCGATTTTTTCGAACTCTTCATCAAGTGATTTTCCTTTGGACGACATCTCGTTGCTCGCTTCTGCCTGTGCTTCCATTTGCATCATTTTTTCTTCCATACGCTTCATGCCTGCACTGGCTGTATCGGAACTGAAACCGTTTAGGGCTTTGTTGATTTCGGTTTGTGCTTTAGCTGCGTTGTAACGCGCTACCAGCGTTTCACGTTTGTTTTTCATTTGTGTCAATTGCTTGCGCATTTCATCCAGCTTGCCGCGCAGATTGTCTGCCGAAGCCTTGTTTTGATCATAGCTTGTTTTGTATTCCGCCATTTTTACTTCGGCAGCTTTTTTCTCTTCCAGAGCCCGGCGCGCCAGATCCATATTCTGTGCACGTGCTGCGGTATGAGCTTGCTCCTCACGCTTCTTCACCAATGCTTCCTGTTCTTCGAACAGCTGCTTGAATTTTTTCTCAATCGCGATTTGTTGAGCAACAGCCTTCTCGGCATCTTCCAGATCTTCCTGCATATCACGGATATATTGATCCGTCATTTTGATTGGATCTTCTGCCTTGTCAATAATGGCATTAATGTTAGACATCGTTAAATCACGCAAACGTTTGAAAATGGACATTATGGTATTCCTCCTAGTCGATTTACATCTTGTATATAATCATACATACGTGGTAACCTTCCACTCGTTTCAATTTTACCAAAAAAAATCATAAAACTCGATTCGAGGTTACCCAAAATCAACTATTGTGCATCTTTCGTCCGGCTAAATGATCATCGAGCAGCTTTTCAGCTGTCTGTACGATCTCATCGATCTGCATACGTGTAATGGCGTCAAAATGAATACCCATAATAACGGTGACGGTCACCTTAAGAGAATTCGCAGCCTTACGTGCCAGACGCTCACATAATTCCTGTTCCTTGTGCCCAGGAATATGGACTGCAGTTCCCACCACGCGTTCTCTTTCCGGATAAAAGGTCGCCACAGCTCCTATATGAGCTTTCCCACCCGTGACCAAAAATATCTGATCTTTCCCTGCTTCAATGACCTGCAAACGAACCGACTTCAAATCATAAGTACTCATCCTAATCCACCTATCCTTTGTGTGTATATGTAATGGTGGAATTATGAGCCTTATCGGTCAGATTGGACAATGAAACTTCTCACATATGCATAATGAACCATCACCCCGGGCATACCAAAGAGAACGCCATTTGACAAAGGAGGCTATATCATGCGTATTCGCCTCATCGCATTCTCCATGTTGATCCTTATTTTTCTAAGCGGAAGCTATGCTCCTGGGCAGATACTGGCTAAACCCGTTCCAGAGAGTACGCCCGCTGCAAAGCCAGACTTATCTGAAGATGAACAGCTGACACTCGGTCAGCTAAGGCAGAAATATGCCGATACGTTCAAGACCAATGGACCTTCGACCAGACAGGTAGCACTGACTTTTGATGATGTGCCTGATCCGCGCTTCACTCCGCAGGTACTGGATATTTTAAAGAAATATAATGTCAAAGCGACTTTTTTTATTGTTGGCAACCGGGCAGAGAAACATCCCGACCTCGTCAAACGGATCGTTAGGGAAGGTCACATTGTTGGAAACCATAGTTACAACCACCCTGAATTCAGTAAGCTGTCTTTAAATGCTTTTCGCAAACAAATTCTACATACCGGTGACATTATTCGTAAACTGACCGGGTATACACCGAAAATGATTCGTCCTCCATATGGGGACATTAATGAGAAACAACTGCAATGGGCCGCAAGACAACAATACAGTATCGTCAATTGGAATGTGGATTCGCTGGATTGGAAAGGCCTAAGCAAAGAGCAGGTGAAGCAAAATGTTTTATCTGCAGTCAAGCCAGGCTCCATCATTCTTCAACATGCGGGAGGTGGCGTGGGTTCCAATCTGTCCGGTACCATTGGGGCACTTCCGGAGATTATTGATGAACTGCGGTGCAGGGGCTTCAATCTGGTGACTCTGGACGAAATGCTGCAATTGCCGAAGAGCAAATAATACTGGGCATAGTGGATAGTAAACACATCTTAATCATGAAACTAACAATCTTGTTTTTTTGTTAAAAACAAAGGGTACCCTTATTTCACGTTAAACGTGTCATAAAGGCACCCTTTTATTGGCGATGATACTTATTTTAAAATATAAAGTTCAACATCCTGAAAACCAAAAGTGCTCACAGACTTCTGACTTCCAGGAATGAAAATATCAATCCGTTTCCCTTTGATCGCCCCGCCGACATCACGTGCAGTAGCCACAAATGCCTGCTTAGGCAGCCCCGGATGGGAGTGACCTGTAACAAGAACCTTCGTCCCCAGCGGAATCACACTTGGATCTACTGCGATCGTGCCGAGTTCAAGCGGATCACCGAAGTAATCTACAGCACCCCATCCACCATTTTCAGAAGCGGCCGAAGAGTATGCTGTTGCTTTCACTTCAACAGCCTTACTGTAATCAAACGTTTTGCCCCAAGCTTGAACGACTTTCTCATCAGCATTCACATCAAGGCTAGCTGTCGTGATCGCCTTTGCTTCGGAAGAGCTCTTGGCAGCTGGAGCAGCCGAGGCCGTATTTGTTGTTTTTCCTGGGATCGTAATTTTCAAACCACCATAAATGTTGTAAGGCGAAATATCATGGTTAGCTTTGATAAGTGTGCTCAGTCCAACCCCATATTTTTTCGACAAGGTGTAGAAGGTATCCCCCTCTTTGGCCACGTGAACAGAATCAGCGTGAGCTGGAACGGCCTGAATGAGCATT
>Ga0209463_1002357_pt1 | contig 10481 bp, 10 predicted proteins | sample AgamicMgSfrz_FD_187169 | JGI IMG/M metagenome (GOLD analysis project Ga0209463, IMG submission 187169) | Agave microbial communities from Guanajuato, Mexico - Mg.Sf.rz (SPAdes) (version 2) | ecosystem: Host-associated > Plants > Phyllosphere > Phylloplane/Leaf | place: Guanajuato, Mexico... | reverse complement strand
ATCACATCCAAGCCATGAAATAACTCAATGAAAAAGGTAATAGAGACAAGGCTCTACTACCTTCTGTAAATTATATCACATTTTCATATCATTGACTATTTCAAGTTTAATCCCTTCTTATATAATACTGGCTTTTCTTTCTTCCCCTTTTTCCCTGTTAATAAAGAACCTACTAATAAGAAGGTCGGAATTGATGACAAACCTCCAATTAACAACCAATCTCTTGCTTGTATTGGCATCGTGCTAAAAATCGGTTGTAACGGTGGGTAATATATAACGACGAGCATGAGTAGTAATGAAATGATAACCGCCCCTACTAAATACACATTTCCAAATGGATTGCGGTGAAAAACAGAATGCTCACTTCGGCAATCAAATACATGAATAAGCTGAGCAAGTACCAACGTTGCGAATGCTACAGTTTGTGCATATTTCAGTTCATTTGGATGTTGATTATATGCAATAATAAACGCCACTAACGTCACTGCTCCAATTAGAAAGCCACGGCTTAAAATTTTCCATGCAAGCCCTCTAGCAAATACCCCTTCTTTCGGATGACGCGGCGTTCTCTTCATCACGTCTCCTTCAGCCTTATCCAAACCTAGTGCCATCGCCGGTAAACCGTCAGTAACTAAGTTCACCCATAAAATTTGGATTGGAACCATCGGCAGCGGCAATGCAAGTAACATCGCAAATAACATGACTAAAATTTCTCCTACGTTCGATGCTAATAAATAACGAATAAACTTACGTATATTCTCGTATATATTTCTACCTTCTTTAATTGCTGATTTAATCGTAGCAAAATTATCGTCCAGCAAGACAAGAGATGATGCTTCTTTCGCAACGTCTGTCCCTGTAATTCCCATCGCAATCCCAATATCCGCTGTTTTTATAGCTGGAGCATCGTTCACCCCATCACCTGTCATCGCTACTATATGTCCTTTATTTTGCAAAGCCTTAACAATTTTCAATTTATGTTCTGGTGATACACGAGCAAATACATACGTATCTTCTACAACATTTTCTAGTTCTTCTACATCCATATTTGCGAGTTCTACTCCTTCAACAACGCGTCCACCTTGTGGTAAAACCCCTAATTGTTCCGCAATCGCCATTGCTGTCACTTTATGATCACCTGTAATCATCACTGTTCGAATACCAGCTTCTCTGCACTCTTTTACAGCCTGCTCTACTTCTGGTCTTGGTGGATCAATCATACCTTGTATCCCAACTAACATAAAATCCTTTTCAACGTCTCTTTCATGTTCGGTAGAATCTGTTACTTTTAATGGTTTAAATGCAACTGCAATTGTTCGCAGCGCTTGACTACCTAAACTATGAATAGCCGCCTGTACTTCTTTTCTATACAATTCACTTATTGGTTGCTGCTTATCTCCCCATAAAATCGTTTGACTCATTTGCAGAAGGACATCTGGTGCTCCCTTCGTAACGACAAACTTTTTCCCTTCTCTATCTCGTACAATAACACTCATCATTTTTCGAGTTGAATCAAACGGAAATTCACGAATGATTTCAAATTTCCCTTTCAGTGCCTCACGCGTTATCCCCGCTTTCATTGCTGCAGCTACAAGCGCCCCCTCTGTTGGATCTCCATCTAATACATACGCCTTTTTCTTTTGAATAATATTTGCATTGTTACATAGTGAACCAAATGTGAGTAGTTGATATAGTGCTTTCGTCTTAGCTGGATCAACTTCTTTTTCACCTTTCAGAAAGGATCCATTAGGTTCATACCCTTGACCTGTCACTTTCCACAACTCTCCACCTGACCACATATGTGTTACCATCATTTTGTTTTGCGTCATCGTCCCTGTTTTATCAGAGCATATAACAGAAGCACAACCTAACGTTTCTACCGCTGGTAATTTCCTTACAATCGCTCTCTTTTTTATCATACGCTGTACACCAAGCGATAAAGCTACTGTAACAATTGCTGGCAATCCTTCTGGAATAGCAGCAACAGCTAGCGACACGCCAGCTAAAAACATATGATATACTTCATTCCCTTGATACACACCGGCTAATACGACAAGCGCTGTCAAAACAAGAGCCACAATAATTAATATTTTTCCGAGTTGTTCTAATCTTCGTTGCAGTGGTGTTTCCATTTGCTCTGCATTTTGTAACATATTTGCAATTTGGCCCATCGCTGTATTCATACCAGTTGCTACAACGACCCCTGTTCCAGCTCCTCGTGTAATCATCGTACCCATAAAAGCCATATTTTTTTGATCACCAATTGAAACATCTTGCCCTTGCAATGCTTCTACCTTTTTCTGCACCGGTACTGACTCCCCTGTCAAAGCTGATTCTTCGATATATAAACTCGATGCCTCAACAAGACGTACATCAGCTCCAATACGATCGCCACTAGAAAATTTAATAACATCACCTAAAACGAGTGCTTTAGACGGTGCCTTTACCCACTTTCCATTCCGCAGTACAGTAACTTGCGGGGCGGCTAGCTCTTTTAAAGCTTCCAATGACTTTTCAGCCTTTCTTTCTTGGAAAAATCCGAGAATACCGTTGATAATAACAATTGCAACAATCGCAATCGAATCAATGTATTCCCCTAAAAAAGCCGAAACGATTGTTGCACCAAACAAAACAAGTACCATGAAATCTTTAAATTGCGCTAAAAAGACCATTAGTGCAGAAGGCCTTTTTGCTTCATCTAATTCATTTGTACCAAATTTCTTTATTCGCCCTTCTGCTTCTTTCTCTGTAAGTCCAACCTTCACATTCGTATTCGTTCTTTCTTCCACTTCATGTGCGCGCATTCCATACCAGTTCATCCTGCTATCGACCTCCTGATTCCAGACATACTCTATTGAAAGCTTATTCAGCCTCGTCCAAAAAAATGCTATAATTAACTTTTAGTTAGAAAGGAGTGTTTTTATGGCATTCGATGGATTATTTACAAGAGCAATTACACATGAAATTGCAAATTCTCTTTACACGGGGAGAATTTCCAAAATATATCAACCTTCAAAATATGAGATTTTATTACATATTCGAGCAAACGGAAAAAATCAAAAACTGATTCTTTCCGCTCATCCGACATATGCACGTTTACACTTAACAAATCAAAATTACGATTCACCTGCACTTCCGCCAATGTTTTGTATGCTTCTCCGTAAACATCTAGAAGGTGGATTCATTGAAAAAATTGAACAAATTGATTTAGAGCGTATTATTCAAATCACAGTTCGCAGCAGAAATGAAATTGGTGATGAATCGCTAAAAACATTAGTAATTGAAATAATGGGACGACATAGTAACATCATTTTAGTAGACACAAAAACAAACAATATTTTAGATAGCTTAAAACACGTTTCTTTAGCAGTAAACCGACATCGAACTGTATACGCTGGAGCTGAATATGTTGCGCCACCGGCACAACATAAAATTAACCCACTTCAGATTGAAACAAATGAGGAATTTATTAGACCGCTAGACTTTTTATCTGGAAACATGGATAAACAGCTTGTCGGCACCTTTACGGGAATATCGCCGTTATTCGCAAAAGAAGTCGTGAAAAAAGCTGGCATGGTAAATGAAAAAGCATTGGCGGACGCATTTTTCTCCATACAAAAACCATTATTAACTCATACATATTCACCTACGATGACTACTTCAAATGGGAAAGAATTCTTTTATCTTTTCCCTCTTGCACACTTGCAAGGTGAAAACAAGACGTTCTCATCTGTTAGTGAATTGCTAGACCGTTTCTTTTTCGGAAAAGCAGAGCGCGACCGTGTAAAACAACAGGCTCATGATTTAGAACGCTTTATGCAAAACGAAAAAAATAAAAATGAGAAAAAACTCATTAAACTAGAAAAAACATTACAAGATGCCGGAAAAGCAGATAAATATCAACTATTTGGAGAACTACTTACAGCCAATATGTACGCTTTGAAAAAAGGTGATAAAGATATTGAAGTCGTTAACTATTACGATGAAAATGGCGGAACTGTAAAAATCACATTAGATCCTTTAAAAACGCCATCTGACAATGCGCAACGCTATTTCCAAAAGTACCAAAAAGCGAAAAATTCAGTTGTTGTTGTAGAAGAGCAAATCGAAAAAACAAATGAAGAAATTCTTTACTTTGATAGCCTACTTCAACAAATGGAAGCTGCTTCTTCAAAAGATATTGAAGAAATTCGTGAGGAATTAGCTGAAGAAGGTTATATGCGCAATCGTAAAACGAAAAACGCAAAGAAAAAGCCTACTAAACCAGTATTAGATAAATATGTAGCAAGTGATGGCACAGAGATTTTCGTTGGTAAAAACAATAAACAAAATGATTATTTAACAACGAAATTTGCCCGCCGCGATGAAATTTGGCTACATACGAAAGACATACCTGGTTCTCATGTTGTCATTCGTTCTTTAGAGCCTGCTGAAGAAACTTTACTAGAAGCTGCAAAAATTGCTGCCTATTACAGTAAAGCAAAAGAGTCTAGCTCTGTACCTGTTGATTTCACCAAAATACGCCATGTCAAAAAACCGAGTGGTGCAAAACTTGGTTTTGTTACGTACGACAATCAGCAAACCGTATATGTAACACCGGATGTTGATACTGTAATGAAATTAAAAGCTTAAATACAAAAATGCGTTGCTCATAAGCAACGCATTTTTTATATATTTTCAATTTAGTTGCTATATCCATTCAATATTGTCAAAAAAATTGACAGTGTCATTTCACATTTGTATAAATTTTTTTACAGCATATAAATAAAGTGCACGTGTAAATCCAATCAATATTTTTTCATCCCCTGCCATTTATTGAAGCAATCTGGATTTTATGAACAAAAAGTCTCCCACAAATTGCGGGCTATTTTTTCATCTCCCCTAAAATATATGTTTTCCCTACCATCCTTTCTTCAAATATACACTTTGGCACACTATTTGCTTTATTCAATACTATGAATAGGGGGAATTAACATGACTTTAAAAATTAATAAAATCCAAAATCAACTACATAATTACGGAATTGACGGATTACTCATTACCAAAAAAGAAAATCGCCAATATGCAACAGGCTTTACTGGTAGTGCTGGCGTCGTCTTAATCTCTGCGGATACAGCTGTTTTTATAACTGATTTTCGCTATGTAGATCAAGCGAAGTCACAAATAAAAGATGTGGAAATCATTATGCATAAAGGAAATTTAGAAAAAGAAATTGCAAATCAAGTATCGAAATTAAACATTCAAAAACTAGGAATTGAAGAAAACAACATCACATTGCAACAATATAAAAACTTACAAAAATACGTACATGCGGAAATGGTTCAAGTGTGCGAAATCATCGAAAATATTCGTATTATTAAAGACACTCCTGAAATAGAAACAATGAAAATCGCTGCTAATATCGCTGACGAAGCATTTCACCACATCCTTACGTTTCTAAAACCAGGACTAAGTGAAAATGATGTACGAGATGAGTTAGAATTTTTCATGCGAAAAAAAGGGGCTACATCCTCATCATTCCAAATTATTGTAGCTTCTGGCGTTCGTTCTTCTCTTCCTCATGGAGTTGCATCAAATAAAATAATTGAACGAGGAGACATCGTCACATTAGATTTCGGTGCACTTTACGACGGATACTGTTCCGATATAACTCGTACTGTAGCGATTGGGGAACCATCGGAAAAATTCAAAAAGATATACAGTGTTGTACTTGAAGCATTAAAACGTGGAACGGAAGCAATTAAACCTGGAGAGACTGCGAAAAGTATCGATGATATAACAAGAGATTACATTACAGAGCATGGATACGGTCAATATTTTGGACACTCCACTGGACATGGTCTTGGGTTAGAAATTCATGAACCACTCCGCCTATCCCAAGAAAGTAAGGCTACTCTAAAAGAAGGTATGGTTGTTACAGTTGAACCAGGTATTTACATACCAAACTGGGGCGGTTGTAGAATTGAAGATGATATCGTCATTACAAAAGATGGCTATGAGGTTATTACAAAATCAAATCGGGAACTAATTGTTATTCCTTGTTAAAATCATGCCCCTTTTTAAAAGGAGTTTTTCTCTACACATAGAATTCTTTCTCTGGATTCATCGTTTAAAGAGGGGGGAAATTTTGTAATCGACAAGATAGATGGTTTACAAGTTGAATTTTCCAAACTTGTTTCCATGATGAATTACGCACGCTATACAACAATGCAAGCGGTGGAAGGTTTAACAATGGAAGAACTTGATTATTTATATGATGAGGAAGCAAATTCAATTGGCATGTTATTACACCATATGGCCGCTATTGAATTTTACTACCAGATTCATACTTTTGAAGACCGTGAACCAACGGAAGTTGAATTGGAACGTTGGTTACCTGCTATTGAGTTAGGAGATCTTGGCCGCGAGAAAATAAAAGGAAACTCGATAGAATTTTACATAAACACATTACAAGAAGTACGTTCCAAAACGATCGAGACTTTTCAATCGTTACCTGATGAATGGTTATTTAAAACGACAGACTTTTGGTATGATAAACCAGCCAACAACTACTTTAAATGGTTTCATGTTTTTGAAGATGAAATCAATCATCGTGGACAAATTCGTTTAATTAAAAAAATGCAAAAAGCTCATTCAGTAAAGTAAGAAAATGCCACCGAATAAGGTGGCATTTTCTTTTATTCATTAACGAATAACTTTTCGTTTACTTTTTTAGCGACTACCGCTATCGAAATTAAAATGCATATTAAATATAGCAATTTCACAATAAATACCCCCCTTGAAACATTACAATACCATCTATTATTTCATTTCCTTTCAATAACAAAAACGGAATCGTGCTAATTATAATGACGAACTCGATGCTGAAAACAATTTTCTTTTTTCGACTACATGCTTTCCACTCATCCCAGCGATACATAGAAGCAAAAATCAATACTCCTATACATAATATAACTGGTACCCATTCACTTTTAAGAAATTGCCCTGAAATAACTGATAATAGTAAACAAACGAGCACACCATAATACCCTATTTTCTCTCTCATTCGTACTCCTCCCCCATTCTACTTTGCCTTTAATATGTAACTTGCTATGCTTATAACAATTCTTAGAAAAATAACAACTACAATTACAATATAAAGACCTTTTGCAGAAGACATCCATTCTTGAAAAATAGACATTTTCGCCATCTGTTTCTGCCCTTCTATTAAAATAAACCCTATGAAAAATGAGCAAACAACAATGATACCTATCATAATCCCAATACTTTTCTTGCTATATTGTTTTATATCATCCCAGTTATATAACAGAACAAAAACAAATCCGAAAACTGGTAAGATACTTATCCATTCATTGTTTGTAAACAGATTTAAAATGATTAATAGACTACAAGATATGATGAATCCCCAAAATCCAATTTTTTTGCGCATAAACCCTCCTTAAATTCCATTTTTAGGATTAATTGTATTGTAACATCCATTTTCTCTCCTTACCATTACAGTACATGAAATTTCATTTTTTTCTTTTTCCTAAACTCACATACTTTCACTGCTTTCATACAATAAACTACACGAATGCCTAAAGGATGTGAATGTTATGGGAGTTGAATTAACGCTGTTGCACGCTCTCTATATTCTTTGTTTACTCACTATTATTACCTTTTTTATTCTCCGAAAAGATACGACTATTATTTGTATCGTTTTTATCTTTTTATTAGCATTAACCGCTACAAGCTCTATCCCTCTTGCTATTAGCGGTATTTTTCAAAGTTTCATTTACGCCATCACTGAGCTATTACCAACTATATTAATCATCTCCATTATCGTATCCATGAGCAATCTACTCGTTCATACCGGCATAAATGATACGATGATTTCACCATTTACAAAGATGATTCGTACACCTACCCTCGCCTACTGGATTATCGGCCTTTTAATGATGACAATTTCTTTCTTCTTTTGGCCTTCTCCAGCTGTCGCCTTAATGGGAGCTATTTTATTACCGGTCGCTGTACGCGTCGGTCTTCCGCCAATTGGAGTGGCAATTGCTATGAACTTATTCGGTCATGGGATTGCTTTATCCGGCGACTTCGTTATACAAGGCGCACCAAAATTAACCGCAGACGCTGCTGGTCTTCCTGTTTCTAGCGTTGTTTCTGCCAGTGTTCCGCTCGTAATTGTTATGGGCATTGTGACAACTTCCGTCGCATTTTTCTTCTTACGAAAAGAATTTCATACAGGACTATCCTTGCAAGATTCCTCTTCATCAACTGAACCGTCTAAAACTACTATTTTATTATCTCCTCACATAAAGAAATGGCTCGCCATATGTATCCCTATCATATATACCCTTGATATTCTTTGTATGATTCAATTTAAACTACAAGGAAGCGATGCAACTGCACTTATCGGTGGAACGACTGTTATTATGATTATCATTATTTCTCTCATCGCCTACAAAGGAAATGGATTAAATAAAACGACCGATTATTTCATAGAAGGGCTTCAATTTGGATTTAAAATTTTCGGACCTGTTATTCCAATTGCTGCACTTTTTTATTTAGGAGATAGCGGCTTTGTGAAAATTATCGGGGACTATTTACCGAAAGGTTCCCACGGAATCATTAACGACTTAGGAATCGCCTTATCTCAAACTGTTCCTTTAAATCAATATGTATCGGCAGGGACATTAACTATTGTTGGTGTCATTACCGGCTTAGATGGATCTGGTTTTTCAGGTATATCACTTGCTGGTTCAATTGCAAATCTTTTCGGCACAGCACTCGGTCATGGAACAGCTACATTAACAGCACTCGGGCAAATTGCAGCAATATGGACCGGGGGCGGGACGTTAATCCCTTGGGCGCTTATTCCTGCTGCTGCCATTTGCAAGGTAGATCCATTTGAACTTGCACGCCGAAACTTTTTACCAGTTGTGATTGGCTTAATTGTCACCACGATCGTTGCGATGTTTATTCTATAACGTAGGCAAGTATTCTCTTTCTTACGTTTTTTCTTGTAAAATTCATCATGAATTACTCGTTTTCAAGAGGGATTCGTTATTACTTAGCGAAGTTATATTAGGAGAGTATTTATTTCAAAACGTTTACGAGAACAGATTACTGCAATTAGAAAAGGGGACATACCTATGAATGAATTGATTTTCGTCTTATTAATTTGTCCATTACTTATCTTTATCGTTTCTGTTATCGGAACACGTAGAACGAAAACGTATTACGTAATGCCGGTTGTAACGTTTGCTAGTTTTTTAATAATAGGTGTTATCGCCTTTACTCCAAAATTTTTCTTTTGGGTTGGCATGTATAGCATCTTCTCATTTATCGTTTCTTACATGACGCTCTTGTTTGTGAGAGGATATGAGGTTGTGGAAAACGCTAAATAGCTATTAACGAGGAGATTGTCATATGATTTTCTTTGATGTCGATGGAACTTTACTTGATTATGAGGCCGCTGAAAGAAATGGTATTATAGATTTCTTTCAAGTATATAGTACTATTTTTTCAGGTAATGAATTAGAGGCCACGAAAGTCTGGCATGAATTATCCGAAGAATATTTCAACAAATTTTTATCCAAGGAATTATCTTTTCAAGAACAACAAGGGATGCGAATATACCATTTATTTAAAACATATGGAATAAACTTATCACCCGAGGAGTCTCAGCACAGATTCAATCAATATATAGAACTATATAAGAACAACTGGGCCGCGTTTGAAGATGTACACTATACATTACAGACCTTAAAGCAAGAAGGGCACTCATTAGGTATCATTAGTAATGGTGACTATGAACAACAAGTCGAAAAATTAACTGCTCAAAACATTCTACAATATTTCAATTACATATCTACTTCTAGTGAAATTGGTGTATCGAAACCAGACCCTGAAATTTTTCAAAGAACTGTATTACAATTGAATCTTGAAATGAAAGATTGCTATTATATTGGTGATTGATTAGAAACAGATGCAATTAGTAGTACAGCAGCTGGAATGCAAGGGATATGGTTAAATCGGGATAACTTGCAACTCAAATGTGATGTTCCTACTATCTGTTCGTTACATGAAATTATAACAATGATATAAAAAGACGACCACGTTCCCCCGCGGTCGTCTTTTTTCGTGTTACGCTGTGATCCAAGCTTCATTAGCTGGATTTTTACGCCACTCTTGTAATTTTTTCGTTTCAGCTTGTCCGATCATACCTTTTTCTGCTGCAACTTCAGTTAATGCACTGTAATCACTTAAAGAATATGATGCTACGTTCGCTGCTTCTAGTTTTTCTTTTCCTGCTTCAAGCTCGTATGTGAAGATTGATACGATTCCTAATACTTCACAGCCAGCTTCGCGAAGTGCTTCTACACATGTAATTGCACTACCGCCAGTTGAAATTAAGTCTTCTACTACTACTACTTTTTGACCTTTTTCAGCTTTTCCTTCGATTTGGTTCCCTTTACCGTGACCTT
>Ga0209463_1002356_pt1 | contig 10486 bp, 9 predicted proteins | sample AgamicMgSfrz_FD_187169 | JGI IMG/M metagenome (GOLD analysis project Ga0209463, IMG submission 187169) | Agave microbial communities from Guanajuato, Mexico - Mg.Sf.rz (SPAdes) (version 2) | ecosystem: Host-associated > Plants > Phyllosphere > Phylloplane/Leaf | place: Guanajuato, Mexico... | reverse complement strand
TCGTTCTGAATCCAGTACGTATAAATTCCATTTGCAACCTCTCCATCTATCTTATATGTCCATTCTTCATCATCGTACAACATTTGATCCCAAAGTATAATATAAGCATCTAGTTCATCATGGAATGGCTTTTTAGATGCTCTATAGAAACAGAATTCTGGTGCATATTCTCTAGGGATTCGTGCGCGAATCCGCTGAACTTCTTTTTGTTTCACGTCTAAGATCGCTTCTATTACTTCTCTTTTTCTTTCTTTTATCACTTTGTGACTAATGTTCATTTCTTGTCCTCCTCTTCACTGTATAGACCATCAACATATAAAGAAGAAATAGTTTGTGAAATTTCTTCCACACTTCCATCATGTTCATCTTGAACAATCTCCCATAAATACATCTCATTCATAAAAAACCAGCCTTTTGCAACAATATGGGCCTTCATATCACATCGTGCTAAATGATGTTCCTGAACGTAAAGAATGTCTTTTGATATACGTGCAACAAACTGTTCTCGTATATCTTTCCACTGATGTGCAATAACAGCTGACATACCAATGGCTTCTTGAAACACCCTCATAATCTCTCTCTCTGTTTCAGCCATCTTGAGAAAACGATATGCTTGTTTTTCGATAATTTCTTTAGCTTCTTGTTTTGTTTTTGGAAAAAAAGGCATTTCTGCAATTTCGTAAAATTGATTCATTACTTCCTCCATTAACACAGAAAGCAGCGCTTCTTTTCCATTAAAATGAACGTATGCTGTTCCATATCCTACTTTTGCTCTTTTTATCACTTGTGAAATCGTCGTTTTTTGAAATCCTTCCTGCAAAAATATATATTTTGACGCTTCTAAAATTTTTTGGCGTGTAACAAGCGATCGAAGATGACGCTTGTCTTCTATTCCATGCTCTTTCATCGCACTTTCCTCCTCTTTCTATTAGCATATAAGTTTCCCAAATAAAAGAAAAGTGCAGGAAGCTCGAAAATAAAATAAATTTTCTGAAAATTAAATTGACATCATGTCATATTGTTGATATGATTTCTAAAAATAATGTAGCAAGGAGATTGATTAATCATGCCTTTCTCTTCGTTTCAACCCACACTCGAATATGCTAAAAATCTTGACGAACAGGATGTTCTAGCTTCTTTTAGACAAGAATTCTATTTGAAGGAAGGCTCCATTTATATGGATGGAAATTCATTAGGGCTTCTCTCTAAAAGAGCTGAGAGAACCCTTTTGGAAGTTGTTGACGATTGGAAAAACTCAGGAATTGATGGTTGGTCATCAGGCAAGCATCCTTGGTTTACGTTATCAGAAAATCTCGGTGAAAAACTTGCTCCACTCATAGGTGCCTCTGCTGAAGAAGTGATTGTAACAGGCTCAACAACCGTTAACCTTCATCAGTTGCTCTCTACATTTTATCACCCAAAAGGAACACGAACTAAAATCTTAGCTGATGAACTTAATTTCCCTTCCGATATTTACGCTATTCAAAGTCAACTGCGTACACATGGTTATGATCCTGAAACACATCTTATTAGAGCAAAAAGCAGAGATGGCCGCTTTTTATATACGGAAGACATTATCGAATTGATGACTGAAGATATTGCTATTATGATCCTTCCTACTGTCCTATATCGAAGCGGCCAAATTCTAGATATGGAGACATTAACAAAAGAAGCTCATAAACGCGGCATTTTAGTTGGATTTGATGCTTGTCACTCTATCGGTGCTATCCCTCACCTTTTCAATAAATGGGACATTGATTTTGCCTATTGGTGTAATTATAAACATCTTAATGGCGGACCAGGAGCTGTTGGAGGTTTATATGTAAATCGTAAACATCTTGGCACTTCTCCAGGTCTTGCTGGTTGGTTTAGTTCCAATAAAGAAAAACAGTTTGATATGGAGCATACATTGACACCTGCTGACACAGCTAGCGCTTACCAGATTGGCACTCCTCACCTGCTAAGCCTCGCCCCTTTAATTGGGTCTCTTGAAATCTTCCATGAAGCTGGCATTGAAAAGATTCGTAAAAAGTCCATAGCCATGACAGACTACCTTATCAAACTTGTAAACCATTATTTAATACCCTTTTCTTTCACTATCGGAAGTCCTAAAAATGCTAATGAACGCGGAGGTCATCTAAGCCTTGAGCATAAAGAAGCCGCTCGTATTTGTAAATCCCTTAAAGAATACAGCATCATACCCGACTTTAGATCACCAAATATAATTCGTCTTGCTCCTGTTGCGCTCTATACCTCCTATGAAGAAATATGGAATGTTGTTCAAACATTAAAAGAAATTATGCAAAAAGAGCATTATAAACAATATAAAAATGAACGTGAAATTATTGCTTAATATCAATTGCTGAATTTCATAGGAGGAATGAAAAAGATGACGTCAAAAAACAATTCTCACCCCGAGCAAAATATTCAAACTGACTTTCAAAAGGAAATGGCCTATGGTGACTACCTTCATCTTCATAAAATCTTAGATAGTCAGCAAAGACTTTCTGGTCATCATGACGAAATGTTATTTATTATTATTCATCAGACAAGTGAACTATGGATGAAGCTTATTTTGCACGAAGTGAAGGCCGCTATTAGCTGCATACGCAATGATAATTTAGAATCTTCTTTCAAAATGCTTTCTCGTGTTTCTCGTATTCAACAACAGCTCATTCAATCTTGGAACATCCTTTCAACGTTAACACCTGCTGAATATATGGAATTTAGAGACGACCTTGGAAAGTCTTCTGGGTTTCAGTCGTACCAAAATCGTCTTATTGAATTTTCTTTAGGAAACAAAAATGCTCATACTCTAGCTGTCTACAAACATGATAAAAATCTTTTCAATCAAATGCAGCAAGCACTTTATGAGCCAAGTATATATGATGAAGCAATCAAAGCTATGTTTAGGCGTGGCTTACCAATTGACGAGCAATGTCTGAACAGAGACTATTCCGAACAATATGAGCCCAATGAAAGCATTGAATTGGCTTGGCTTGAAGTTTATCGCAATGTTAACCAATATTGGGATTTATATGAGCTAGCTGAAAAGCTAGTTGACATCGGAAGCCAACAGCAATTGTGGCGCTTCAATCATGTGACAACAGTTGAGAGAATTATCGGTCATAAAACTGGAACAGGGGGGTCTTCTGGGGTAACGTACTTAAAAAGAGCACTTGATCAGCATTTCTTCCCTGAATTGTGGAGCCTTCGCACAAAAATTTAAAAGATGGAGGAATTGTGATGTGGATAGATGTTTCACAGCGACTTGATAACAATATAGCTGTATGGCCAGGAGATACCCCTTTTTCATACGAAGTGGACGTATCAAAAGAAGAAAGTGGGTCTGTTAATATCGGCAAACTCACCTTGAGCACTCATACAGGCACTCATATTGATGCCCCTTTTCATTTTGATAATGAAGGGAAAAAAGTAATTGATTTAGACATTAACTTATATATTGGTTCTGCAGTTATTGTTCACTTGCCAAATCGGCAATTAATCCAAAAAGAAGAATTAGAAAAGTTAAAATTAGATAATGTAACACGACTCCTAATACGTACTGATGCATGGCAGAATCGTACTGTCTATCCAGAAGAAATTCCGACGCTTGAATCAGAAGCCATTGACTATCTCGCTAGTATAGGAGTGCTTCTTATTGGTTTTGACTTGCCTTCTGTTGATCATATGGAAAGTAAAACACTGCCTAATCACCATAGGTTAGCAAGCTCTGGCATTCATATTTTAGAAGGACTCATATTGGACGATATTCCTTCTGGACTCTATCAGCTTATCGCCCTTCCCCTTCCTCTTGTAGAAGGAGACGGTAGCCCTGTGCGTGCCCTATTAAAAAAAGAGAAAAAGTAGAGTTCTAAAGGGATAGGGAATGGAATCTTTTCTTTTCCTTTCCCTTTGTTTCTGCACCTACTCCCCTTACATACCTACCTTTAATACTTTCAATATATTATAAAACACGATGTATAGTAGAAAATAACCTTTAGAGGAGGCAATGAAATGGCCATTCAGGAGCCTGTATTTGCGACGATGTTTATCCTTGCTCTAATTGCACTAGGAGAAGTTGTTTCAATTGTAACAAAAGCAAAAATCCCCATGCTTCTTGTTACACTTATTGGATTTTTAATTCTTATTTGGACGGGTGTACTTCCAAAAGATATTGTAGACACTTCATCATTTAACCAAATTGGATTTTTACTCGTTACCCCACTTGTTGTTCATTTAGGAACACTCATTCCATTAAAAATGATGTTTAAACAATATAAAGCCGTCCTCATTGCATTAAGTGGCACCTTCTTCGCCGTGTTACTCGTCATTCCGATTAGTACACTTATATTTGGTTATGAAACAGCAGTTTCAGGGGTTGGTCCACTTGTCGGTGGAATCGTTGCATTCATTATTACATCAACTGAATTAAAGGAACAAGGATTCGGCTACTTAGTAGCTATTCCTGCTCTTATCTTAGCCATCCACAAGCTTTTTGGCATTCCGGTAGCAACTCTATTTTTACGGAAATATGCTCTTATTTTAAGAGATAAATTTTCTCAAAATGGAGAAATAGCAGCAGCACTAGAAGCACCTGTGCAAAAAAAAGAGCATCATCATAGCCCAAATATCTCATCTCCAAAATCCAAATTTAATACAGCAAACGTTCTTCTTTTTAAGCTTTTTGTTGGAGGAGCTCTTGCTATTTTATTAGAAAGTTTTACGGGCCTTCATAACACGGTATGGTGTTTATTAATTGGGATTATCGGAGCGCGAATTGGATTCTTTGAACAAAATATTATGGATAATGCTAAAGCATCTAGTGTAGCCATGATAGGAGCTATTTTTATTGTTATTGACTCTATGAGTGAAGTCAGCCTGCAAACATTTATCAATTTCATTCCTCAAATTCTAACAATTATTATTTTAGGCTTAATCGGGATTCTTATTGGAAGTTTTCTCTGTTCAAAGCTGCTTAAAGTAAACCCTTATCAAGGAATGGCCCTTGCTCTTACTGCTATGTTTGGATTCCCTTCGGATTACATTTTATGTCAAGAAGTAAGTCGGAGTCTTGGACGTACAGATGAAGAGGAAAAGTTCTTATTAGATACACTCTCTCCTCCAATGCTTATTGGTGGTTTTACAACCGTTACGGTCGCATCTGTTATTATTGCAAGCTTTTTAATTCAAACATTATAAAAGGAGAGAAAAAAGAATGGATGAACTAAACACCCTAGAAAAGATAGTTGAAACAAAAGAAAAGGAGTATCTACAATCTCTCTTTACGCTTCTTCGTCAAGAAAGCATTAGTACACAAAACGTTGGAATTGCTGAATGCGCCGAACTTCTGCAAAACATGATGCATGAAATTGGAATCCATACTCGTCTTATTGAAACAGATGGACATCCTGTTGTATATGGAGAAATAATAACAGATCCTAATGCTTTTACTTTGCTTATTTACGGTCACTATGATGTACAACCTCCAGAACCGCTTCATAAATGGGAGTCTCCCCCATTTGAACCAACAATACGAGACGGAAAAATTTTCGCACGTGGAGCAGGAGATAATAAAGGACAACTGATTGCTCAGCTTATGGCTATCAAAACATATAAAGAGCATTTCTCAAAGCTTCCTATTAATCTAAAATTGGTTTTTGAAGGAGAAGAAGAGAAAGGAAGTCCTAATCTTGCTTCTTTTGTAGAAGCACACCAAGATCTCTTAAAAGCAGATCTTGTTTACACTTCAGATGGATCTTCCCATAGCAGTGGTTCCCCTCTTATGCTATTAGGGGTACGTGGAGCTCTTGCTATTGAAATGAAGGCATATGGAGCTGATTGGGATAACCACTCAGGGAATGCTGGAAACATCGTTCCAAATCCAAGCTGGAAATTGATTGATGTCCTCAAAACGATGAGAAACAGCGACGGAAAAGTTCTTATTAAGGGTTTTTATGACAATATTATTGCACCATCTCAACAAGAAAAAGAACTTCTGCAAAAGCTGCCTTTTGATAAGGACGATATAGCTAGTAAGCTTGGTTATACTGACTTGAATATGGATGGAGTAACTTATTATCATAAGTTAACAATGGAACCGACTTTTAATATTGGTGGTATTACGAGCGGATATGGAGGAGATGGGATAAAAACCATTATTCCCTCCCATGCAACCGTGAAAATGGATATTCGCCTTGTTGTTGATCAAAATCCGGGAGATATTTATGAAAAAATTATCCATCACGTTCATAAAGTTGATCCAAGCATTGAAGTAAACATGTTAGGTTCTATGCTTCCTTCCAGAACGCCAGCAAATTTGAAACCAGTAAAAGTAATTGCCAAAGCAATGGAAAGAGCTTATAAAAAAGAACCTCTTATTCAACCAAGTTTGGGTGGTTCACTTCCTGATTATGTTTGGACAAAAATTCTAAAAACTCCTTCCATTATTGTTCCTTATGCTAATTTTGATCAGCGTAATCATTCTCCAAATGAAAATATTCGCATTGATTATTTTTTAAATGGTATTAAGTGTACTTGTCATGTTATTCATGCACTCTGTTATGAAATGTAGATTAAAACCGGTAGAATTATTTACTCTACCGGTTTTTTATTCTTTTTAAAAACATAGCCAAAAGAAATAAGTTGTGAGAATATGAAGAGATTAAAAACTTCAAGGAAGGAATTTTACGAATGAAAAAGAGCCTGTTTTTTATCGTATTAATCGCCCTTATTATTAGTATTGTTATCGTTTCAAATAAGCGCCAATCTACCCTATCTGAAATGCGTAGCTTATATATTTCAGCTGAGGGAGATGATCATAATAACGGAACAAAAGCGCATCCTTTTAAAACGCTTCAAAAAGCAAGCAAGGAAGCAACGAAAGGAACAACGGTCTTCATTCGAGGTGGGACATATAAAGAGGCCTTGACGATTAAACATAGTGGTACATCTACATCTCCTATCGTATTTCGCCCTTATAAAAAAGAACGCGTCATTTTAGATGGCAGTCATATTCCCCAGAAAGAAGAGGAAACAGCCCTAGTTAAAATTCAAGATAAGAGCTACATAACGATTCAAGGTCTTGAGATTCGCAATTTATCTACTTCTCTCACAGATCAAACTCCTATGGGGATTTATGTTACAGGCAAAGGAACAGGAATTAAACTGCTATCTAACAAAGTTCATCATATAAAAACAACAGGACAAGATGGTAATGCTCACGGTATTGCGGTTTATGGAACAAAAGAGATTACAAACCTCACTATTAAAGGAAACTTACTAGAGCATCTGACACTTGGATCAAGTGAATCACTTGTGTTAAATGGGAACGTTTCAAACTTCTCTGTTTCAAACAATACAGTAAGATATTCCGATAATATTGGCATTGATTTAATTGGCTATGAAGGAACTGCCAAAAAACATGACTACGTAAGAAACGGAAAAATTAAAAATAATATTGTACATCATATTTCAAGTTATAGTAATCCTGCTTATGGTGAGGATTATGCAGCTGGTGGAATTTATATTGATGGAGGACATCATCTTATAGTCAGCAACAACGTGGTTTACAAAAACGATATTGGCATTGAAGCTACTTCAGAGCATAAAGGGAAAGATGCTCAGGATATTACGATTTCTCATAATACCCTATATAATAATGACTACACTGGGATCTCTATTGGTGGATATGACAAGAAACGTGGAGGTACTAAAAACTCTTTAATCACTCACAATGTTTTATATAAGAACGATCTTAAAGAATTAGGTGGCGGGCAACTTCTTCTTCAATATAATACAAAGGGCAATACAATTGAGAACAATATCTTTACAGCAAGTTCTTCAGGTATTTTTATTAGCAATGATTTTAAAGAAAATAAAAACAACCATTTGAATCGTAACGTATATGATTCTCGAATTGGCGAGGATGCTATTTGGATTTGGAAGAAGCAAGAAGTTTATTCTCTTTCCTCATTTAAAAAGCTAACAAATAGTGATGAAAAGTCCATTTTTGCTAACCCTCATTATAAGCACGAAAAAGAATTTAACTTTTCACTTAAAGAAGGAACAAAAGCAGACCTCCTTATCCATTAAAAAAACGGGCACAAAAATTGTGTCCGTTTTTTAGATTCCCTATTTTCCCATTTTGGTGTACGCATAAATGGCATCTCTTAAAAATTCAGCTAATCCATCACCATGTTGATCATAGTATTGCTTAAATCGCTCATCTGATACATACATCTCACCAAGACCTCTATGAGCTTCCTTACTATAGCTATTCCAGTAATAAAGAAGCCATTTTTTATGGAGTTCTGCTGCTCTTAATGCATTTTCACTTTGGGGGTCGCCTTCTTCAAACGCTTTTTTTAGTTTTTCGAACATTTCCTTCTCAGTAGCCGTTAGTTCTTTATATTGCTCTTCTGTCATATTTAGTACTTTTTGATTTGAATGTTCTACTTCCTTTTCTCCATACTTTTGACGAATTTCTTTTCCATATTTTCTCTCGTTCTCTTCAACAAGCTCTTTTTTAAATCCTTCAAACTTCTCTTTGTCATTCATCTTCTCGTTTCGCTCCTCTGCATATATTGTTTTTTCTACATTTTGGATAAGTTTGTTTATCCGTTCTTTTTCTTCAAGAAGCCCAAGATGGTGTTCTTTTAATGCTTTGTAACGATCAAAAGTTGGAGAAGCTACAATTTCTTTAATCTTTTCCAAATGAAGACCTAGCTCTCTATAGAATAGGATTTGCTGCAGTTGATTGATTTCATGTTCTCCATAAATTCGATATCCTGAGGAATTTATGCGCGCTGGTTTCAAAAGGTTGATTTCATCATAATATCGAAGTGTTCTTGCACTTACACCAGCTAAGCGGGCTAACTTTTGAACGGTATATTCCATTTCTTCCCCCTCCTTACAAATTAACAATACACTTTGACGTTGCGTGAATGTCAAAGTAATTTATATAAAAAAAGAAGAAACGATTAACGTTTCTTCTTTCATGCTCTTTATTTATAACTTACCTGTTAAAAACTGCGCTTCACCCATTCCAAAGCTCCAGTCCGCATCGCCATTTGTTACAATTGAAACCATAATATCTTCTGGACGAATTCCGCAGCTTTCATGAAGTTCTTGTGCTAAAAGTTTATATAACTTTTGTTTTTGCTCTTCTGTGCGCTCTTTACTTGTAACTGTAATAACAACAAGGTCTTGGCTACGTTCGAATCCTAACCCTGTATCTTGGATAATCAATTCATGTGGTGGATGCTGATGGACAATTTGGTAACGATCGCGCTCAGGTACGCCAAATGCTTCTAGCATAGCACGATGAGCTGCATCAAGTAGATTTTTTAAACTTTGTTCATCTCTTCCTTCAATAACGTCAAATTTAAGTAATGGCATTGTAAACCTCCTATATGTTTGTCCCATGATGAAAGATGTTCCACATATAAAAACGAAAGTGTTTCTAACTAACAGAACTTCCCTCTTCATCTACTATTCTAACCTCATCCCTTACTATCCTTCTTTCTTTTAAAAGGAATTTATTTTTCATCAAATAAGCTATTAAAAATGGCTTTTTTTAACGTATTCAGCTTTATACTTGTAAAAAAATACAAAACACCCATTCTTTATACCTATATAAACTTCTTTCTTTTTTAGGAAGTCTTGTAATATAATAAAAAAGAATTTGTTTCTACCTATAGGAAAGATGAGGGCTTAACACATAATGGAAAGCAGAGCAAAGAAGAAACCAAAGAAAAAAAGAACGCTTTTAAAGACAATCATCATTATTTTTATTCTCCTGATTTTAGGCGGACTTGGATTTGCTTATTATATGTACCATTCACTTGCAAATACACTTGATGGCACACATCAAGCACTACATCGTAAAGTTTCTGAAAAACGAGATGAAGGTGTGAAATTTTCCGAAAAAGATCCAATATCCATTCTTTTACTAGGGGTAGATGAGCGTGAAGGTGACAGAGGTCGCTCAGATTCCATGATTTTAATGACGGTGAACCCTGAAACAAAATCAATGAAAATGGTCAGCATTCCGCGCGACACAAGAGCTGAGATTATTGGCCATGGCACAACAGATAAAATTAACCATGCTTATGCTTATGGTGGGGTTAATATGGCCGTTGATACAGTTGAAAACTTTTTAGATGTTCCTGTTGATTATTATGTACAAGTGAATATGGAAAGTTTCAAAGATATCGTTGATGCTGTAGGAGGAGTAACGGTAAATAACTCTCTTGATTTCACATATGATGGTGTTCATTTCAAAAAAGGTCAAATTTCTTTAGATGGTGAAGAGGCATTAAAATTCTCACGCATGCGTTATGAGGATCCGCGTGGTGATTTTGGGCGCCAAGAACGTCAGCGTCAAATCATTCAAGCTGTAATTAAAAAAGGTGCTAGTTTTAACACCCTTGCCAACTATGGAGATATTCTAGATACCATTGGAAAAAATATTAAAACGAACTTA
>Ga0209463_1002355_pt1 | contig 10488 bp, 9 predicted proteins | sample AgamicMgSfrz_FD_187169 | JGI IMG/M metagenome (GOLD analysis project Ga0209463, IMG submission 187169) | Agave microbial communities from Guanajuato, Mexico - Mg.Sf.rz (SPAdes) (version 2) | ecosystem: Host-associated > Plants > Phyllosphere > Phylloplane/Leaf | place: Guanajuato, Mexico... | reverse complement strand
CTAAAAAAAACGAACACTTGTTTGATTACTTACAATAGATGAGTTAATATTAGGAGGTATATATCAGATGAAAAACGATGTAATTGAGTATGTGAATTTTTCTGATTTAAGTGTAAATGATCCTTTCTTTTCCAGTTTAGTTAGTGATTATAATGGGTTCGAGCAATGGTTTAAAAAAAAATCGCTTCAAGGTGAGAAAGCTTATATCCTTAAAGAAGATAAACTAATGGGCTTTTTATACCTTAAAGAGGAAAATGAAGCATCTGATGACATTACCCCTAGGTTTGAAAAGAAAAGACGCCTTAAAATTGGGACATTTAAAATAGATGCTCACGGAACAGTATTGGGCCAAAGGTTTATTGGCTTAATTCTAAATCACATGATTGAGAATGCACATGACGAATGTTATGTAACTATCTTCGAAAAACAACAACCTCTCATTCAACTATTTGAAAAGTTTGGTTTTAAATTCTGGGGTAGTAAGGACAATGGGGAATTAATTTATGTAAAGTCATTAGAAATCTGTAATGATGTATATAAAGATTTCCCACGTATTCAAACCCAAGGTAGATCAAAATTCCTTTTATCTATTTATCCTAAATATCATACAAAACTATTCCCCTATTCTAGACTGCAGACCGAAAAGAGTCACAAGGTAGAAGATTTATCTTTCACAAATACTACAGAAAAAGTATATTTAGCTGGAATGGCTGGGATGGAAATGATTAAATCTGGGGATTTAATTGTTATCTATAGAACTGCTGACGATAAAAAACGAGCTGAATGGAGTTCTGTTGCCACTTCAGTTTGTACAGTAGTAGAGACCAGAAACATTAACGAATTTGATACACTAGAAGAGTTCATTAAATATTGCGGAAAAGGTACTATATTCAAAGAGGGAGAGCTAAATTACTTTTGGAGCAAGAAGATGTATCCTCATATTGTGAAAATGCTTTATAGTATTTCGCTACCTAAACGAATTGTAAGACATGACTTGTTAGAAAAAGAAGTAATAAGTAGAAGTGATTATGTTGGATTTCTCCCCCTAACAGACTCACAATTTGAGAAGATTATAGAATTAGGTGAAGTAAATGAAAGTTTTATTATCAATTAAGCCAGAATTTGTGGAAGAAATAGTCTTGGGAAAGAAAAAATTTGAATATAGAAAAAGTATTTTTAAAAGAAAAGACATTTCTTCTATTGTAGTTTATGCAACTAAACCTTATGGAAAAGTTGTTGGAGAATTCGAGATAGAAAACATATTAATGGACAAACCTGAAAATATATGGAAAGAGACAAAAGAATATTCAGGAATAACCAAAAGCTACTTTAACGAATACTTTCAAGGTAAGCCGAAAGGATTTGCTATTCAAATTAAAGAATTTAAGGAATACGAAATCCCCCTAGATTTATACGAATTTGATAATAAGTTAAAAGTAGCTCCCCAATCATTTTGTTATACAAATGGAGGATTTTAAATATGGAATATATATTCTTATCAGGCATACATGGGGTTGGAAAATCGACTTTAGCTACAGAACTTAAAAGCTCACTTGATATTAAAGCTATTTCAGTTAGTGATTTAATTAGACAGTCAGGACAAAGTTTAGATAAAGCTGATAAAAAGACAGGAAATATATCACAAAATCAAGAATTATGGAAAAATGAATTAAACAACTTAAATTTGGGAACATCTAAATTATTGTTAGATGGACATTTTTGTTTATTAGATAAAGAAAAAAAGATAATTCCGTTACCTTTTAGTACTTTTGAGGGTACTAATATGGTTAAAATTATATTGTTAAAAAATAAGCCAGAGGTTATTAGAAATCGCTTATTGGAAAGAGACAAGGCTGACTATTCTATTGAGCTATTGCAGAAATTTCAAGAGTGTGAAATGAAGCAAGCCAAGGAATATGCAATAGAAAATGGTATTAACCTATTCATATACGACGAAAAACAGCCTTTATCAGAATTACTTCATTTTATAACTAACTAGAGAACTTTCTTTAGAAGTGAGGAATATTATGCTACATAATTTAAAAATCAACAAAGAATTTTTTGATCCTGTTTTGACACAAATTAAAACCTTTGAAATTAGGAAGAATGATCGAAATTTTCATGTAGGCGACAAGGTTATTCTAAATGAATGGGACAATGAAAAGAAACAGTATACAGGCAGAAAGACAAACATAGAAATCATTTATATTACGGATTATGAACAAAAAGACAATTATGTTGTTTTCAGTTTTAAAATGCTTTAATTGCATATAAGTTAGATTATAAAACATTCAATAGATCACTGATTAGAAAAGTTTCACAACATTATTGAATAATAAAATAACCCTTTCTATGAAAGGGTTATTTTTTATCTTCTTCAAAAAATGATAGTACTTTATCATTGCTTCTGTATGCTATGTGAAGAGTTCTTCCGTCTTTAGTATAAGTATGTTCATTAATCTTGCCAGACTGTTTAGTACCAGGCTGTTGACTGTCACTCTTTAACTCCCAACCGAATTCCTCCATGTCCTTATAATAAGACTGAGGAATAGAATTTACATTTTTGTATTCATTATCACTTGATTTTGATTCAAGTCCAACAATGATAGGAACATCCTTAATATTCGGCGACATAAAATATACATGGTCATTGACCTTAGTATAATCATATCCTTCTTTGAGATCTGAACTTGAGAAGGGTTTTTCACAGCCGACTAACATAATAATTAAACCTAGTAAAATCGTAAGGTGTTTCAAATTAACATTCCCCTTATATATTTTTAAAATCATTATAACAATTAATGGATTTAATTACTATATATTGTTCAATTGGAATTTAAAATATATTTAATTCCATTATTATGTTAAACTAGAAAAAATATATATAAGGGGGCTTGGATATATATGATTGATCAATTACTTTTTGATGGTTTCGGAGACCTTGAAATTGAGAAAAGAAATTATGGAACACTTTATCACTACACTTCCATTAACAGCCTTAAAAGTATTATTGAAAATAAGCAACTTTGGGTTACCAGAAGTGACTTTCTTAACGATCCTGGAGAAATCTCGTATTTTGGGAATTTAGTTTTAACAACTATAGCATCAATTCGCACTACAAATTCAATCAATAATAAGTGGTTATCAGTCCTTGAAACACACTACAAAAATTTTTTCTTAAAGACTTATCCTCGTAACTTTTATATTTTATCTCTATCTACTGACCACGATGCTTTAGCAATGTGGAATTATTATGGAAAAAATGATGGTTATTCTATAGGAATCAATCTCGAATCCTTACTAGAAATAATAAATCGTGACGACATTTCTTTTGCCCATGGTGCGGTAATTTACGATGCAGACACTCAAATAAAAATTCTTAATAATGAAATTCACTATGCATATAAGCATTGGGTTAAACATCATAATTCCTCAGAAAACCAACTACATACTACTGTAGACACGTTAATTTCTCGTTGGGAATATTATGCCTTACTTTTTAAACATCCTGCTTATAAGATGGAAGGAGAATACCGAATTGTAATACCCCACAGCAATAGATTCGACGTTCAATATCGAACAGCTCACGGAATTTTCACTCCTTTCATTAAAATTAATGCAGCAAAGTCTAACGATGATAAGGGACAACTAGAAGAAGAAAGATTCCCTCTAGAATCTATCACAATAGGCCCCCTTATTAAACACGAGAATGCAGAGATAGGGCTAAGAGAATGGTTAAGGAAGCATAGTTATGATTTATCAGAACCTAATCAAGCAATTTATCCTTCACTGGTGCCAATTCGTTTTTAATTAGGATAAACATAATTTCTTAAATTCTGCAGATATTAATCGTGTAAAGATTATAAACCCCTATCCCATATGGAAGGGGTTACTTTATTCCTTTTTATAATTTATCCACTTTAAAAAAATACATATTTAATTATCTAAAAATAAGTTATTTCAATCATAACCCAAAAATTTTATATGAATTAATAAAAGGAGCACCTAATTCTTACAGAACGAAGGCGCCCCTTTTTTATAAGCTATTCGTATTCCACCTGAAATATTTAGAGAGATTCTTAATTAATTTTTTAAATTCTCAACCATTTCTATGCATTAAATTACCTTGAAAGATCTTTTGAGATTTATTAATATCAATACTTGTATTTAAAATTAATCAAGATTAACCATCATCACAATATCATCAATTACTCTTTGCAGTTCTTCAAGCATAACAACAAACCATTCTTTAGGAACTAGCATTTTTCCGTTTGCTCCTAAAATTGAAACATCTAAATTATTATTCGCTAGTGCATGATGAATGGCCGTTTCAAATTTGTTGGCGTTCATATTGAATACTTGATATGTAGCAACTACTTCAACTGGGGCATAAAGATACGTTGCTTCATTTACTGCATTTCGAATCCTATGTTCTACTAAACTTGTCGTAAAACCAATCTTATATAAGTTCTTAATAGAACTGATTTGTGGATCAGTACTCAATGATTTCAATACATATATATATCCTGTCGAAACATCATCTTCTCTAACATTATCCAGTAATGTGTCTTCATTGTCGGTTACACGTCGCCCATGCTTATAAAGTTCAGCAGATAATGAACGGAGCAACATATCCGATTCCGTTCCATTTTCAAAAATACATCGAAGTCGTGCATTAATTTTACCCTTTTCTTTTTTACGCTCCCCTACGTTTTCTACATAAAGGAGTACTCCTTTTAATACATAGAAACTATTAGATTGGATATCCTGTTCATTTTTGAAAGGTAAAATTTCCCTTTTGCCCTCTGTAAGTTCCCTGTGACATTTCTTAAACAGCCCCTCATATTTCTTGAAATCTTTTAGCTTTTTCCGTTTTGCAACGTACTCAGGCATTGTTGTAACCTTTTGAAGCGAACTTGTATCAAAAATAGAAGTTGCTTTATCGCTAACCACACCCTCTCCCAGTAAAGCTGATGAACCATTGTTTAGGATATCATCAATAGAAGAAATCTTTGGAATTACAACTTCTTTTTGTTTGTTTTCCAGTAATCCAATTTCGTCATATTTTTTCAGATATTCAATACGCTTCGAGTCTTTCCTAATCCCAATTAATCGACTAGCTAGACTTCTTTCACCTAAGTCAGAAGGTACTTTTTCGGGCTCGCGTCCATTTTCTTTAACGAAATCGATAATCTCTAAAAACTTTTCAACTTCGAGGTCATACTGAACTTTCGGAGCTTTCTTTGGGAGTGTCGTGATTTCATTAAACAGCGAACTATCCATGATTTCATTAATAGAATGGTATCTATTTGCCATTTTCACGTCTCCTCCTTAACTCTTGCATGTAAATTACTGCTTCACCCATACGCCTTTCTATTGGGTCATCAGCTTTTGGATCTGGTCGTCTTCCTGTCGATTGAAAGAATTCTTCAACTTTCGGCCAAATAAAGACTAATTCATCTTCATCAAATGAAATCCTTTTTGCATCAATAGACTCCTGAATCAATTTCAAGACTGGTGAGTTCAACTCTTTAGACAAGACCTCGAACGCCTTTTGGAATGGATTAATTGAATCAATCAGATTAATATCTAAGTCCTCAATGTTTATAAGCTTATTCCCCATACGAATAAATTCTTTGTTTCCTACAACTTCTGACTTTGCACCTTTCATTACAGTATCTAATACAACATGTTGCCTAACTTCCTCAATTTCATGATCTGACAAGTTCGGATAAACTTTTTGTATTACTTTAGGAATCAATACTTTATTCAAAACTTTTGGATCCACTTCTCCCATAAATGTTTTTTGGACTTGTGAATCTTGCATAATTTTTGCTTTTAGATCATTGATATCGTTCTCGATAATCTTTTTCACATTTTTAGTTGATGGCTCTTTCAATCCCTTAACAAACAATTCTCCCGTCTTAGAAGACTTATCGCTATCATTTTTTCTACGCTTAAATTTAAAGTCAGGTGTAAGGACCTGTTCCATTAATAAGGATGCGGAAATAGCTTTAAGCATTGTATTTACAGTATATGTTACTAATTCGTCCTTCGCATCAGGTTTTGCAATAAGGTTAGTAAATTGAGCATATGTCTTGTTATAACTATCACGAGTACAACGCCCTATAATTTGCACAATTTCCGTAAGTGAGCCACGATAACCAACTGTTAAAGTATGTTCACAGAATGGCCAATCGAAACCCTCTTTCGCCATCCCAAGGGCAATAATTATGTCTAAATCATCTAGCTCGTTAACATTACGTAAATACTCGACGACTTTTTCTCTTCCAGCCTGGTCATCCACCAAATCAGCAACTTTCAAAATTTTCCCATCTGTATATCGTTTAATATAAATGATTCCATTTTCCTCATCTTGGTAATCTACTTCCCCAATCAAATCAAGGATTTGATTTACTTCATCATATTTATCCTTTGTCGATTCACCAGAGTTCACATTCGGAATATGAACGATTGTCTTCAAATTCGTATCCAACACTTCAGCAATCGCTGATGTATACTGCCCTCGATAGAAATGATATCCAATCCCAAATCCTTTAAGATATTCGTAACCATCAAGCTGTTCATAGTAAGAATAGGTGACTTTATCAAACAATTGTTCATCTTCGGGTAAAAGAATCGGCACAGAATCACCACGGAAATATGAGCCAGTCATAGCGACTAGGTGTGCTGATGAGTTACGAATGATACTACGGAGTAATTCACCTAATCGAGAGTTAACGTCTGCCGAAACATGGTGAAATTCATCAATTGCTAGTAAACAATTATCAAATGCTTTATCATCAAGCTTTTCAAACGCAAACCTTAATGTTGAGTGAGTACATATCAACACTTCATCATCCGATTTCATGAAACGGACAAAAGCATTAACTTTTGAACTATCTCCACCAGCAATAGTTAGGTTATTTCTAGGTTCAACTTTCCAATCCACAAAAAAACCATAACTCTTCAGATCAGTATTTTTAAATGAAGAACCTATAGAGCGTTCAGGAACAGCTACAATAACTTTCTTCAAACCTTGATTTATGAGCTTATCCAAGCCAATAAACATTAATGCCCTTGATTTACCTGAAGCCGGTGGTGCTTTGACTAGTAAGTATTGTGAATTTCGTTTATCGAATGCTCTTGCTTGCATCTCACGCATACCGAATTCATTTGTCTTCTTGCTTTCACCAGTTTTCCGGTAATTTATTTCAACTATATTTTCCATCCTCACACCTACCGTTCAGTCATCTCTTGATACATTTTAAGCAAAATTTCTAAACGTTCCTCATCAGATTCAAAAGCTTTTTGGCGATACGCTCGTTCGATAATTCCGTCTAAATTTTCATGTGCTAATTTTAAATCTTTTGGCATTTTTTCTTGATCATATAATTCTGCTAAAGTACCACCAAGTTCTTCACGAATATCTAAAATATCCAATGCAGCAGCTTCTATTTCTTGCTTTCTTCGTGTCGAAATACTTGGGAAGGGAAAAGTATTGTACACAATACCAGCTGAATATCCATAACGCGTCTCTAATCTTCCAGCAACAGCTCTCATCCAAGTCATATGCATTCTTGATGATAAAATTCCAAATAGGCTTATATCAGCATCAGGAAGTACATAAACTTTGTTAGATAGGATAGTTGAGGATTTCTCAATACCTATCGGCACATAAAATCTATTTTCAGAACTAAATGCAGGAACAACAATGGAATATTTGGTTGCTTCACGAGTATCTCTAAACTTCCATGGCGTTAATGCCAGTTTATTCGTTCCTTTATCTGTTGATTTTTCCCTGTGATTTTTTGAAATTGAAATTCTTTTTTGTATTAAAGGATTAGATTTTATCTCCTCATACTGTTTTTCATTGAGCCATAAACAATACCGTAAACCACCCTTAATAAACTCATCAGAACCTATAAACTTCTTGAAATATGGAACCAATTCAGGATACTTATCAATTGCGTCTTCGAATTCTGCAATACTAAAGATTAATCCCCCGCCATCGTTAGGCATGTTACCAAAATGAAGCTTTGGTAACTCTGAAATGGGCTTCGTCCTAGAAGAAACAAGAATATTTTCACCATCAGTTAAATAAGGACTAATATTTGAAACTAGCTTTTTCGTTTCATCAACAAATAGATACTTGTTAACTTTGGTATCTAATGGACCAAAACCTATAATGACAACTGTTACCCCAGCATTATTTTTGGCATTATTCGTCCATTTAAATGATTTAAATGCAAAATTGATTTGAATGTTGAACTTGAATAACTCATTCCATAAAATAGAAACTTGTTCGCCATGGGTAACCGAGTTTGTTGACACGAAAGCAACTTTTGCATTTGTATCTGAAATATATTTAGAGCCAAGAAAAAACCAAGCAGAAATATAATCTAGCATCTTTCCGTTTTTTACGTTTCCAAAAATTGATAGCATGTCAGATTTATGTTCTTTGTTTTGTTTTTTAGACCCAAGATAAGGTGGATTACCAAATACAAAAATTTCTTCAGATTCTTTTAGGGGACAAACATCCGTCCACTCAACCCTAATAGCATTCGCGCAGCGTATTTCACCAACAGATTGAAGAGGGAGAGTAGCACGAACCTTATTGTTAAATATTTCTTCTAACTCCATATTCATTTGATGTTCAGCAATCCAAAGCGATAACTTCGCAACATCGTGTGCAAAATCGTCAATCTCAATTCCATAAAATTGATCGAGTGTTACTGAAGGGAGATACATGATATATTCTGACAATTCCCTCTGTCTTAATAGGATTTTGATTTCTAATCTTCTTAATTCTTTATAGGTAACAATTAAGAAGTTTCCTGAACCACAAGCAGGATCAAAAAATTTGATTTTTCCAATTCTCTCATAAAGCAGGTTCAGTTTATCCATGCTGTCATACGCCTTTTCAAATTCTTCATACAAATCGTCTAAGAACAGTGGTTTAATTACCTTCATAATGTTTGGAACACTAGTGTAATGCATCCCTAAGTGACTGCGACTTTCTTCTGTTGCCACTGCCTGAATCATTGAACCAAAAATATCAGGATTTATTTTTGCCCAATTTAGCAATTCGCCACATTCTATAATTAGTTTTCTTGACTTTGTCGAAAACTTCAATTCTTCATGAGGTTCAGTAAACAATTGACCGTTTACATAAGGAAATTCTCGGAGATATGATGGAATATCATCTCTTTCAGTTTTATCTAATACAACAAACAAGTCAGTAAAGAATTTATTTAAATCTGTTCCATCTTCATTGGTCAATGTCTTAATTGAATTCGTAAAACTATTCTGTTTGAAAATATCGGTATCTTCAGCAAAAAATCCGAATAGCAAGCGAATAAGAAACAGATCCAGCCCTCTATTGTTATCAGTGATATCATTTTCCTTGCGAAGTACATCATATAGGCGTGCAAAACGTTCGGCTGCTTTAATGTCTGCCGGATTTTCTTTTTCAAAGTCGACTTTTTCAATACCTTTCCAAGCTAAGAAGAAGTCGAAGTATTGAGGAAGTTCCCTAAACTTAATATCAAGGGCTTCCTGTGTCTTCGTGTCCTTCGTCAATATTCCGTCAAAATCAGTAACTAACAAGTAGCGTGGTTTCGCTGATAGTTCAGCCACTTGTTGTTCTACTTCAACAAACCCGTCAAAGAGCTTTCCTTTCTCTACCTCTTTAAACCATACCTTATTTTTTAAATGAATCTCACCACTCTTTTTTGCTAGGTTTTGGTTTCCTTTTTTTAATCGTGTAATTGTTGCTTTGGGAATATCATAAATATTCAGTAGTTCATATAGAAAGTCTGAATGATCTTCCCTTTCCACTATTTCAACTATTTTATCTTCTAACTCAATAATTGCCATTTCTTTTTTCCTCCGACCAACCTTTGTTTCATTCTCCAATAAATACAAATTTTTTCATGTTCTTTGAGAATTCATCGAGAATATCTTTTATCTTGACTTTCATTTATTTTCCATCTTATTAATTTATAGTGAACTATTTTGTACATTTAGAAATTTATCTTTAAATTACTTGTATGCTAAACATGTTTATTGTTTATTTGTGCATGCCTACTAATTTAATATTTTTAACTATAGTATGGTTACAAGAAGGGCTACCGTAAAATATACCCCCTTCTATTTTACTATATAAATCCTATTATTCTAGGAGAAACCAGCAAAATTCCATTTACTAATTTATTATAGCTATCGCCCTACCTGCTCAAAAAAAATACACGATGTTTGGGGATAACCAGGGGAGTTTTATTCACACTACAGGACCCAAAACAAATTTTGAATGTAAAAACACCTCTAAAAATATAGGTGCTGTTATTTGGAATGGTCAAGATATCTTTTTAATTATATATTCTAATTAAAAATAATTTCTATTTTCTCTTTGCATATATAGTACTTCTCGGAACACCTGTCATCTTTACTATATCATTAACACTAATTCCACTTTCCTCTCGATTA
>Ga0209463_1002354_pt1 | contig 10490 bp, 6 predicted proteins | sample AgamicMgSfrz_FD_187169 | JGI IMG/M metagenome (GOLD analysis project Ga0209463, IMG submission 187169) | Agave microbial communities from Guanajuato, Mexico - Mg.Sf.rz (SPAdes) (version 2) | ecosystem: Host-associated > Plants > Phyllosphere > Phylloplane/Leaf | place: Guanajuato, Mexico... | reverse complement strand
TTAACTGTCATCACTTTTTTTCTTCTAATGATTTGTGAAGATGTTATTAATGAAACATGTGCTGATTTTACTTTATGAAATTTTATATAAAGAATATGGAGAGAGGGATTTTATTTGATTCGCAATGAAAATTTTTCAATTACAGAAGATTTGAAAGAAAAAATAAAAAAAATTGTTCCTACTGCATTTATAGATGGTAATTTAGATCTTAATATTCTAAAGGCTATGTTGGGTATGGAGAATCAAGATGAAAGAGAACGCTTCGGTCTACAATGGGTAGGGAAATCTAAAGCCGTTCTTGCAGCACAACAAAATAGTGTTGGAACGCTACGTCCTATATATGAAAAATCAAGAGACTTTGATAATGCTCAAAATGTAATAATTGAAGGGGACAACCTCCAATCATTAAAGATTATACAAAAATCTTATTATGGAAAGGTCAAACTTATATATATTGATCCACCTTATAATACAGGTAACGACTTTATATACCCTGATGACTATAGTGATCCTTTAAACCAATATTTAAAACAGAGTGGACAAATTGACGAGGAAGGTAATGCTATTTCCAGTAATATTGAAATAGCAGGACGTAAACACTCTAAATGGCTAAACATGATGTATCCACGACTTGTAGTGGCTCGAAACTTATTAAGTGATAATGGAGTCCTTCTAGTATCCATTGATGATAATGAATATGGACATTTAAAAGAGGTACTTGATGAAATCTTTGGGGAAGAAGGTCATATAGCAACATTCGTTTGGAGAAGACGAATAGGATCGAGTATGTCGGCCTCATGGATTTCGGCAGATCATGAGTATGTGCTAGCTTATTCTAAAAATCCAGAAGGTGTTTATATAAAAGGCGAAGAACGAGATATGACAAAATATAATATTCCAGATGGTAAAGGACGTTATTTTGCTAGTATGCCATTGACTGTAGGTATGAATAAAAATATGCGTCCTGGACAGTGGTATGAGTTAAAACATCCAGTTACAGGAAATGGATACTATCCAGCAGAAGGTAGAGTATGGGCTTACTATCCACCTACCATGGAACAAAAAATCAAAGAAGGAAAAGTTCTTTTTCCTGATGATTTTCCAGATAGAAATATGACAAGTCCAAGATTAAAAAGTTATCCCGAGGACGCTAAAAGAGAACGGAAACCTTTGTCTACATGGATTATGGAGAAAAAAAGCACTAACGAAGAGGATAAGTTAGATGGAAAATATCAAATTAAATCTCCTAAAAACGAAGAAGGAACGCGAATCTTAAAGAATTTAGTTGGAGATAGCTTTTTTACATATCCTAAGCCTCTAACTCTAATTAAAAATCTAGTTGATCAGTTCACAGAAGAAGAAGATATAGTAATGGACTTCTTTGCAGGTTCAGGAACTACAGGTCATGCCGTATTGGAATTAAACAAAGAAGATAAAGGAAATAGAAAATATATCCTTGTTCAATTTCCTGAAAAAGTAAATCATCAAGTGTTTAATACAATTATGGATATAACATGCGAGAGAATTAAAAAAGCAGCAGATGAATTGGGAGTTTCTGCTAGCTATAAATACTTTAAGTTAGATTCCAGTAACTTTAGAGAGTGGACACACACGATTGAGGACATAGAACAATTAAGCGAGCAAATTGAATTGTGGAAATCTCCAATTAAAGAAAATCGCTCAGTTGAGGATGTGTTATATGAAGTGCTACTAAAAGGTGGATTTAAGCTGACATCAATGGTTCAACGAATAGAAATAGATAATACACAATTTTTTGTAGTAGACGATAATGACCAAACAATTGCAATCTACCTTAATCAGCAAGTTATATCTCAAGAAGTTATAAGAGAAATGAAACGATTCAATTTGAAACAAGTTTGGTTTCTTGATGAAGCTTTTGAAACTGATGATGATAAGAAAAATAGTGAACTTCAATGGAAAGAAGAAGGCATCGCCTTCCGTTCGATTTAAGGGAGGTGTAGTACCATGAAAATCCATTTTGATGAAAACCAATCTTATCAAAGAGAAGCTATTAATTCTGTGGTTGACTTATTTAAAGGACAACCACATCTACAACAATCTTTTCAATTTAACCTTCAAGGCCAACAATCTTTTGAGGGGACAATTGGTACTGCAAACCAGCTAATATTAAGTGATGAGACAATTGTAGATAATTTGGGTATTATTCAGCAACATAATGGCTTGGACATTACAGCTACAAACCCAGAAGAACTGACTGGTTATGACTTTTCAGTTGAGATGGAGACTGGTACAGGAAAAACTTATGTGTACTTAAGGACTATAATTGAGTTACATCAACAATATGGCTTCAGCAAATTTATTATAATAGTTCCATCTGTTCCTATCCGAGAAGGGGTTCAAAAATCTATAGATTTAATGCATGATCATTTTAAGCAGCTTTACGATAATTTACAATTTGACTCATATGTCTATGATTCTCAAAAGTTAACTTTACTTCGTCAATTCGCACAATCTAATACATTACAAATTATGATTATGAACCTTGATGCTTTTAATAAAGAATCGAATATTATTCATCGACCGAGTGAAGATATGGGGAACGTGGAGCCAATTAAGGTAATTCAACAAACAAATCCTATACTGATAATGGATGAGCCACAGAATATGGAAAATGATAAAAGTAAAGCAGCTATTCAATCACTAAATCCATTATTAAAGCTCCGTTATTCTGCAACACATAAGAATAAGTACCATTTGCTATATCGTCTTGACCCTGTACGTGCATATCAAATGAAACTTGTAAAAAGAATTGGCGTTACCTCTGTAGTTTCGGATGAAGATTTCAATCAACCTCACATTCAATTGAATGATACAAAAGCAAATAAAACAACTGTATCAGCACAAATTACAATTGATCAGCTTCAAGTTGATGGATCAGTTAAACGTAAGAAAATTTCAGTACGTCCTGGTGATGACATATACGATAAAAGTAATGGGCGATATTTATACCAAGGATATTTTGTAGATCGAATACATCATAGTGAAAAATGGATTCGCTTTTCTAATGGAATAACAGTACAAAAAGGTAATACCTATGGAGTTGATCGCGATGCAATGATGTACGTGCAGCTAGAAGAAACGATCCGGGCACATTTTCGTAAAGAGAAGGAAGTCCAACAATTACCTGAAGGAAAGCGTCTAAAAGTCCTTTCACTAGTATTTATTGATAAAGTAGCCAATTATGCTGACGAGGATGGAAAGATTCGTCAATGGTTTTACAAGCTATACCAAAACATTAAACTGGAACCAGAGTTTTCTGGATTATCTCTACCTGATGTTGATGCTGCACAAGGAAGCTATTTTTCACAAGATAATAAAAGTAAGGTAAAGGATACAACGGGTACAACGAAACAAGATGATCAAACTTATAACAAGATTATGCGTGACAAGGAGAAACTTCTATCTTTAGATGAACCTATGCGCTTTATTTTTAGTCATTCTGCGCTTCGTGAAGGCTGGGATAATCCTAACGTATTTCAAATTTGCACACTCAATGAAACCTTTTCAGAAATTAAGAAAAGGCAAGAATTAGGAAGGGGCCTACGCCTTCCAGTTGATGAGTCTGGAAGAAGATGTACAGATACAGACATTAATAGACTCACAGTTATCGCCAACGAGCATTACCAGGACTTTGCTCTATCTTTTCAAACAGAAATGATGGATGCAGGTTATGAATTTTCTCAATCACAAATTGATAATAATCGTGAGAAACGTTCAATCCGTTTACTTCCTAAATGGAAAGACAATACAGAATTTCTAGAAATATGGGATAAAATTAAACATCAAACAAAATACTCTGTTTCCTTTGATACAAAAGAGTTGATCAAAAGAGCTGCAGAAAGTATTAAAAAAATTCGTTTACAAGCTCCAAAGATACGTATTACTAATGTGGATGTAAATATAACATCAGAAGGTGTATCCGGGACAGCTAAAGAAGAATCGAGTAGGAGAGTTCAAGCTTCTCAATTATCTATACCTAATATTATTGAAATAATCCAAGGTGCAACGCAATTAAAGCGTCATACAATCATAGAGATCTTACAACTTTCCAAAAATTATCAACAGCTATTATTAAATCCACAACGATTCATTGAACAGTCAATCCATGAAATTCAATCTGTTCTCACGCAAATGATGGTAGATGGAATAAAATATGAACAAATCAATGGTGGATATTACGAGATGCACTTGTTTGAGATGAAAGAAATTAATAGTTATGTATCGCGTATTGTAGAATCTTCAAAATCTATTTTTGATGCAACGGAAGTAGATTCAAATATTGAGCGAAACTTTGCACAGCAATTAGAACTTATGTCAGATGTGAAATTTTATTTAAAGCTCCCGTTCTGGTTTACTATTAAAACACCATTAGGGAATTATAATCCAGACTGGGCAATTGTGAAAAAAGAAGATAACGAGGAAAAACTTTACTTTGTTGCTGAAACCAAAGGATCAGAGGATGAAATAGATCGTCGAGGTACAGAAAATATGAAAATCATTTGTGGTCAGGCTCACTTCGATACGTTATCAGATGTAACATACCAAGTTGTTACTGATGCGCGACAATTATTTAAAGTATAGAATTATTGAATAATAGATAATATATATTTACTAGATTTAAAAGTAAGGCCTAAGGAAATTATGAATTCCTTAGGCTTTTTTGTGTCTTGTAATTATAATCTTTTCTTTTTTATCAATAAACTTTTGTTGCAGAAACAGTTACTCCTCATCTCTATGTTTATCAAAAGATTGTCTTATTAAATACATAGTATCTTCCATCTGATCCTCCGATGAAATGCCAACTTCTACATTACCATTTCCTGATTTTTTCAAATTGGTTATATCTCTACAGATTTCTTTAGGGTCATGTATCTCGCTATAATCCATATTCAAAGTTAAGCGTAGTCTGCTCTTCTGTGGGATAATATCAACAAAGTTCGTGGTTGTTTTGTAAGCAATGTAATTCTGCTTGAACTCTTCTCTGACTGAACTATCCAAATTACAGATTCTCTTTTTTAAATGATTAAAGAGATCCAACATATTTCCTTTTAAGCTATCGTAATCATCAATAGAACGAGAATAAGTTTCTGCTTTAACATTTTTACTTCTGTATTGGGATAAAACATCTTCAGATAAAATAGGATATGCCCAAATTGTAGAAGCTTTTTTAGCAAGTAATTGTCCTCGTTTAATAATTTTCTCTTCATTCCATGTCTCAAGTCCAGAGAGACTTCGATTTAAACGTAATGGACTATCCTTAAATCCGCCATTTAAATCACGCTTTTCTATAAATGGTCTATCACTTAACTCTGAGTTATAACGAGTTAGAGTAAGGTTCCCTAAGGTATGTAATAGGTTTGTATGTATCTCTTCCCAGTTCTCACCTAACTCATTTTTCCATTCAGAAGACAAGTTATTATTTTGGGGCATAATATGTTCTATTGTATAACTTTCGATATTAACAATTTCTTTTCTATCCTGATTTTCTAGTTTTCTCAATAAATAGTTACGGTTTCTAAAATTGTATACATCTTTCACAGTTAGTTCTCTTACAAATTCTTCATCAGTCGGAAATCGTTTGTAAGTGCCTTTTAACAAGAAAGCTGCGTAAATACTTTCCATATAGTGTTCCTGATCAATTTCTCCCGCCAAGGTGGAAAATGTCTTGTTTAAAGAATTTGTTGGGATTCCACAAATAGCTCGACGGAATACATAAGACTCAACGGTTTTAAGGACTGAAACAAATTCATTTTTTGTTATTTTTTGTTGTTCATAATCATTATAAATTTCCATTAGGAACGGATATGATACATCTACCTTAAGTGCATTAATATCAACGAGAACTTGTTTAATATCCTCCTCATCCTCTGTTTGAAAAACTAATTTCACAAAATACTTTGAGTATCGGTAAATATCTTCTACGACTTGCTGTACTGTTTTTTCTTTTTGACTTGTTACAAACTTTTTAAAATCTAAATAAACATTTCGGATATTGGGAATTCGTCCTGTTTTCACTGTTAAATAATCCCTCATAAAACGGTCAAATAAAGTAGAGTCATTTAAGCTACCAAAACTTTTCTCCATGGGGTGCCAGTAACCCGTATATAGATTTTCTTGCTCCTTTGGTTCCAGTTTCATCAGTACATAGTTTCGAATTAGATCTGCTTGTGATAAGTCAAGTCCAGTTGAATTTAAACTTTCAAAAATTAATTGCGGATCATCTTTATCTTTTTCAAGTGAAATATCGACAATCATTAACTTTAAAATTCCTTTATAAAGTTGATTTAAATCAGTTTTTTTATCCTTTATTTCTTCCAAAAAGAATTGATAATTTTCAATTATTCTTTGCGAGTGTTCGTTTGGAACAGGAATCTCAGATATAAGGTTTAGTAGGGTATCTTTATCCCCTTGCGTCAAGATTAATTTATAGTACAAATCGTCGTCTTCATCGTTATTGACTAAGTAATAATTTGTAATTTTCCTCTGGGTGATATCAAATGATTCTTCTCTCTCTCCTATTGCTTTTCTCAGAGCTATAAGAAGAAGCGTTAAAGTTGTCATTCGTTGTTGACCATCAATCACAAGTAATTGTGGAACAGCTGTTGATTGATACACCCCTTTTCCTATGTATACAATAGAACCAGCAAAATGCCCCTCAATGCTATCATCTTCACCAGCTCGGATTATATCATTCCATAACTGTTTACATTGTTGCTTGGTCCAACTGTATTTCCTTTGATAGATTGGTACAATAAACTGTTTAGTTCCTTGCATGAAATTTAAAAAGTTTGCTTCAGATGCTTTCAATTGCTATTCCACCTTTATTTGAAATTAGGAAATGTTTTCTTATATAAATATTATTCTCTTACTTTCTTATTCTACATAACTAGTTTCATCAATACAAAAAACACCTAACTTTTATATTAGGTGTTTTTTATTTATAGTGATCTTAGGACAAATTATTAAAATAGGTGTCTTTGCTATAGAATTTATTAATACATAAAAAAATAGCCAACCTTCCTTGAAGTTTTTAGCTAGCCGAGCAAAAGGATTTATTTTTAATTTAATTTTTCTTAAGCTTTGCTGTAATATTATAAATTTGAAAGAAAAAGGGTGTGTTCAACTAGTGCCTTTTTCTTTGTATAAAAACGAAAATTTCCATTAAATACATCTCTTCTTAAGTTATAATTGAATCAAAAGGAGGGCAAACATGTTAAAAAGTAAATCTGGAAATGTCTACAAAGAAGGGGATTTAGTTTATGAAATTTTCCTTAATTATTATTATAGAGATTATTTAAATTCTTTTGTTATGTCCTACATAAAAGAATTAGAGAGTAGAAATAAATTGATTGAGGATATTAATAAACAAGCTGAAAACAAATCTCTAATATTCCCCAGAGTTGCGAATTCCTTATTTTTAAGTATCTATGGTGAGTTTGAATATTTCTTAATTTCTGTATGCAATGTATACAAAAAAGCATTAAACCTAAGAATCGCTTTCAATGATCTAAAAGGTGAAGGTGTAATAGGAGCACTTGATTATTTAGATAGAGTAGTTGGAATTGATACGGCTAAAAATAATAAATATTATGAAAAAATAACACATTGGAATAAAATTAGAAATTATTTAGTTCATAACGCTGGGATAATTGATGAGAAATGCCAGATAAGTATATCTAAATTAAATTTGAAATATATTAGCTCGTTTGATAATAATGTTATTGCTTTAGACTTTAATAACTGCAAAGAATTCATTGACATAACTCAAAATATTCAAAATGATTTACTATTATAAAGCACTTCCTTGAGTAATGGTTAAATTATTTTAGTTTGAAATAGTTTAACCATTTACGTACCCTGTAGTAAATGGTTGTAATTGTGTAGTAGGGGGATTTAATGTGATAAAAAAGTTGCAAGTTTTTGTTTCATCTACCTATCTAGATTTAAAAGACGAAAGACAAAAAGCTGTAGAAGCCATATTGAGATCTGGTCATATACCAGCTGGAATGGAGCTTTTTACTGCGGGTAATAGAAGACAATGGGACGTTATTGAAGATTGGATTAAAGAATCTGATGTTTTAATGTTAATCTTGGGAGGAAAATACGGTTCTATTGAAAAAACAACTGGACAAAGTTACACAGAAAAGGAGTATCGTTTTGCTTTAGAAAATAATATTCCTGTTTTTGCTATTGTTTTGGATGAACAATTTTTGGCAAATAAGAAGAGTGCTAATATAAACCTAGAAGTTTATGAACATGAAACCATGCAAAACGAAGTAGATAAATATAAAGCTTTTAAGGAACTTGCTACGTCTAACCTTGTTAGGTTTATATCAAATATTGAGGAAATAACGTCTGAAGTCACTTTATCTTTACAAGATTTTATAAAAAATGATAGCCGTCTATATCATTTTAGAGGTTGGATAAGGGAATCCATTGAAATACCTGTTACACCCATTAACAAAACAAAGAACGAAACAATGAATACTCAGCATTCTTTCGATAAAAGAACAGATGCTATTTTACAGTTTCAGAAAAACTTAGAAGAAACAAGAGGTTTCTTGACATACTTCTTTAGTGAATCAGCTGATTTTCAAAGAAGACAACAGTTTAATGTAAAATATAAGAATCCTCAAGCCAGCCCGCAAGTTAAAGAGGATATTCTTGATGAGTTCACACATTCAGACATGATGAATATGTTAGAATGTGCCCTAAAACAAATTGTTCCTATTGAGGGAAAAATAATTGATTTAAACAATTCTTTGAGCATACTTACAATTTATTTAGATAAACCAGAAGAAGATGTACTAACATCAATAGTTAAAAGTATTGAACGTTTACAATATTTTATAATAGGGAATTTAAAACGTTTAATTAAAGATAAAAATCCTAATGATACAGGTATTTTTATGTTTTTGCATATAGACGAACCATTCAGCCACAGTATGAGAGAAATTAATGATAAGCTTGAGGAAGTAAAAGTCATTTTTAAAAAGTACCTGTATATTTCGGAGATTCCATCATAAAAATATGCATATGCAGTATGGATATTTATAGGAATTAGACATTAAAAAAGCCTTTGAGGTCTAAAAGCCTCAAAGGCCTTTTTGTGACTCACTTTTATAGTTTACGCAACTTTTTTATACACGTTTTTCCCATATTGCAATTTATTCAATATAGAGAGCCTCAAAAGGTGCGTCTTTTTATAAAAAACATATTATATAGTACCTGCAATGTAGAAAAAGCCTTAAGTTATGGTACTATTCTATTAGTGTTTAAAGAAAATTATGTAAAAAAATTTTGAGATACAGCCGATAAGGTATTAAATATTTATAGCTAAGGAGATTTACAAATGAGCAAATATAAATATGGATTAATACTAGATACGAACGTCTTTATTCATTTATCACAGCAGAATTATTACCAGCCATATATTTATGATACTTTTCTGCACAGCATGATTTTTAGCCCTAACACTTTGTTTATCATTCCTGAACAAGTGCAGATTGAATGGAAACGATTAATTGAAGAGAAGATGGAAGCACTTGTTGAGAAAGAAAAAAAGCCACTTGTAGACGCTCTAAAGCTTACAAAGCATCTTGACAATCAAGAACAAGTGAATAACTATCAAGATGCAATTAACCAAGCTTTAAAAATTAAAGATAGAATTCATAAATACATATTTCAAGAAAGAGTAAAATTTATCAATAGTCTTTTATTTGATGAATCTTTCCCTTTTGGTAGTGATAAGGAAAAAGTAGAAAGAACTGCGGGTATAGATAAATTACTAGTTAATCTTTCCTTAAATCACAGTGCCCCTTTTTTCGGTAATGACAGAGGGAAGGGTAAAATAAATGAGATGGCAGATGCCTTAATCTTTTTTTCTGCATGCGAATTTGCTAAAAATAATTCTGAATTGTGCGACGCATATATTTTTATAACTGATGAAACGAATTTCTCTCAAGGTCCTGAGTTACACAAAAATATTAAAGGTTACGCTGAAGAGGCAAATCTAAATTTTTACTGTAGCTTCAAGACTTTTATTGATAGTGAGCTAAGTATAGTCGCTGAAGAATATAAACAGAATGCAGAAGACAACCCCTTGTTCCTTAGTGATAAATATTTTAAAACTTGTAATGAATGTAAAGGAGAAGTCCATATCCATAAGGATGTCTATCCTAAACGTGACTTTTGGTATTATGTATGTGAATGTGGGAATGAGTGGCATGAGTTTGAAACTGTGGATTTATAAAATAAAAAAGGCCTCTACAGCGAAGAGGAATTCCTTTACCATAAACGTTCGTAAAAGTGTATGAATTTTGGGAAACGTTCTTAATGCATTTCCGAACTTAAATGAACAATGAAAATGATAGATTTCTTATACAAAATAAAAGTCCGTAAAGGTACACTTTTACGGACTGTATATTCTCTATCATTTGAATGTAAAG
>Ga0209463_1002353_pt1 | contig 10499 bp, 9 predicted proteins | sample AgamicMgSfrz_FD_187169 | JGI IMG/M metagenome (GOLD analysis project Ga0209463, IMG submission 187169) | Agave microbial communities from Guanajuato, Mexico - Mg.Sf.rz (SPAdes) (version 2) | ecosystem: Host-associated > Plants > Phyllosphere > Phylloplane/Leaf | place: Guanajuato, Mexico... | reverse complement strand
ATAGTCTAAAATGTGACTCTCGATAAATGACCCCTTTTCATCATGAAAGAAATCACCATACAGCCCTTCAATCGAAAAATCATCAATATGCGCTCTAACACCAAAATCCTCTTACTCTTCTAGTTCGCGATTAACAAGAATAGTAATGACTTCTTCTTGGTTCTCTGCTTTCTCAACGGCAAAAAGGGATTTCTGCACATTTTAATTAAGAAGCTGTGTCTTTCGACTGTTCATGTTGACGCAGTAAAGCTTGCTCCTCTGGGTTTAGTGCTTTCCCTATATCCTGTTTCAACTGTGTCATTTTTAACGAACTGTACGTAGAACTGTGCTCTTGTAACAAGCTTTCTTCTTCTGGCATTAACTCTTGCCCTAAATCTTGCTTTAATTGAATCATTTCAAGCTGTTGATCCAGAGAAATAGTTGCTTCCTGTGTACACTCATTTTGCTTCTGTTCAGCTTTTAACCAATCAGGAACTATCTCCTTACGGATGATATGTTTAGGCGTAAATAACGCTGCTGTTTCGGCTTCTGTATGTATATCTGACTCAGGTGATTGTTCTTCTGTATTCCCTTTTAGTAGATTGCTAAATTGATTGTAAGCAATTTGATAAACAAGACGGCACATTTCATCCAGTGATAGGGTAGTACCCTTATGATTGGCTTCATGTACATATTTATCTAAGCCTACAATGGCTGTATAAGCGACTTCATGTACTTGTTCCTTGATAATCTCAATCTCTATATCTCGTTTCACAGCTTTTGCCGCATTTTGAATACGAGCATAAAATTCTTTTAGTTGATGACCATATTTACCTGAATAGACTTGATTTACTTTCTTAGGAACACCTTTGATATAAGCGAATGACTGTGTAACAGACATTAAATGATTATTTGAATGATTTACAGGTAAATCAAGGTTAATAAAGGCATTGGACGTTTTTGGGTCCTCTAAGGTTGCTACATCAACGTTTCCAGCACGTTCAGGAGTTGTCACAGGAGTTGTCACAGGAGTTGTCATTTCTTCTTGTTGAAGCGTTTGGACACCTGTTGTATCATGTGCAAAAAAGATCTCATCGCAAATTCGATTAAAATTTTTATGGTTTTTAAGGACAAATACATAGCTGTCAGGGTGAGCACCTGTTGTATCTTCTTTGATATAACGTGCCACAAGTATAAAGGGTGTATCTTTTAATGATTTCACAAAACGAGAAACCGTACTTTTAGATGCGTTAAATTTTTTCATCAATGTTTCTGAACGGATCGCTTGAATACCTGTAGCTACAAGATTATAAATTACATAATCTAACATTTCCATTCGTTTTTTAGGGAATTCTTTATGTAAGGCTAGTTGTTGTTGTTTAAAATGAGTACGAAGTGTTTCTAGAAATTCTTCTTTTTTTGTACGAAGGGGAGCCTTTTGTTGCCATAACCATTTTAATCGTCCATTGAAGGTATCTACATCTTTTAAATAGCAAGTCAATATCTTGTTCATCTGTTCATCTTCTCCTTTAAGGAACACAAAAAAGACACTGTCTCCCTGGTGAAAGGAAAACAATGTCTTGATTTAGATGAACGAAGCCCTTGAAATAGATGTCAATTTCATATAAAATAAAACTATAAGTTTTATCTTATCGATAATGAAACTATTAACAAGAGACTTCGACAAGTGTTTTCCCTAGTCGTGTTAGGGGGAACGGTTTAAGAGTGGGATCACACTACTTAAACAGTTGAAGTCTTTTTTCTATCCGCACGTTTTTGTTAGTTTTATTATAGCGTTAAGTCGTCTCATAATTCAATAAAAATTAGCAAAATATATCAAAACAAGTATATTTAGCTATGAATATTGTTATATGGCTGTAGAAATCAATTTCGCTATATATAACACTTCAAGCTAAGGAGAAGAGTTATGCATACATATACATGGATTTTTCAGTTTAGATTTTAATAAGTCTAAACTTACTTGGTTTTTACGGTATTGTTTATAGACTTTGGCGGATTAACTGGATCCTCTAGTTGAAAGAGGGGATAACTATATCTTAATTCATCCGATAAATTCCTCGACGATTTTAAGATGTTTTTTTGCTTAATCTGATAGTGTAACTTTTGGATTAAGTATAGTAAAAGACATTATTCTTTTGTTGATGCTGCTTCTTGTATTGTTTTCTTTTTCTCAGTTACCACAACATCATGATGCAAAATCTTCTCTTTATTTTTTCCTACATACGCTTGCAAAGCCTTCGCAATCTTTTCAGCTTCTTCTTCACTTTGAATATCAAAGTGACTCTCGAAAATTGCGCCGACTTGAATCAGTCGTCTTGTTCTCGCTTTTCTCTCTTTTTCTTTTTTACGCGCTTCAACTTGTTGTTTCTTCGCTTTCATCTTCTCAATTTTTTCTTCTAATTCCTGAAGAATTTCCTCATCCGTTCGCTTCTTCGGCACCCATCCTCATCTCCTTTTTTTATTCTCTAATGGTTACATTGATTGTAACAAAAATTGAGATAAATTGGTATCCCTGGCATAGATTCTCTCACCAGGATATGGTACAATTCCCTTAGATCGAAGAGATAAGGGCGCACTTATACATCGTACCGATGTGTGCGGTTCCTTCGGAACGAAAAGACAAAACAAAAGACCCATTCGCCTAGATGGCGAATTTCATAAAACCTGTTTGCCTATCGGCAAAGATGAAAACACCATCTGACACCTTTGGTGTTCATGATGCTGATTTCATCTAAAGCGTTGATTAGCGCACCTTGTGCTCTTATCAACTTATTCCTAAACCACTAACCCATTCTCGCAAAAGGAGGAAAGAATTATGGCTATCTACCATCTATCGATGCAAATCATCAGTCGTTCAAAAGGACAATCAGCTGTCGCTGCAGCTGCTTATCGCAGTGGTGAAAAATTACATGATGAACGTACAGACGAGCAAAAGTTTTATGCTCGTCACGTACAACCGGAAACCATGATTCTGACTCCTCCTAATGCGCCCGAATGGATGAAAGATCGAAACCGTTTATGGAATGAAGTTGAAAAAGTAGAGAAGCGCAAAGACTCACAATTGGCACGCGAATTAAATATTGCTTTGCCAATTGAACTGAATCATGACCAACAAAAAGAGCTGATTAAATCCTTTGCCCAAAACGAGTTTGTTCAAAAAGGAATGGTGGCTGATATTGCCATTCATCGTGATGATGCCAATAATCCTCATGCTCACATCATGTTAACGATGAGAAACCTAGATCAAGATGGATTTGGCAAAAAGAATCGTGACTGGAATGCTGATTTTGCGAATGCCAAAGAAAACAATCGTGGGTACGTTAAAAATAGCGAAAGCTGCTTGTCCCTCCGTGAACAGTGGGCGAACTATGCAAATAAAGCACTAGAACAAGCTCAAAGCAATGAACGTATTACTCATCTTTCTCATGAAAAGCGTGGACTAGAGATCTTACCAATGGTTCACTTAGGCCATGTCGCACATGACATGGAGAAGAAAGGGAAGAAAACAGATCGTGGCCAGATCAATAGAGACCGCCAAGACTACAATAAGGCCGTCGTTGATTTACAAGCTTATCGTCGTCAAAAAGAAGACCACTTAAAGAAAATGAAGGAAAAAGAGAAGCAATTCAGCTTTTCTACCGATATAGAGAAAACCTATATTCAAAAAGCTGCGTCTCTTGTAGGTCAAAAGGTTATTACCTTGGAAGATATGACGGCACGCCACGAAGAACTACGCAAAATGAGTGATCGTCATGATCCTATTGAACGACACCTTCATGCACAACAACAACAATTCCTCAACGTAAGTAATTATTATGATCGTGTGAGGGATTTAGAGCGTGAAATCCAACAGAATGAAGAAAAGGTAGAGGAACTTAAGAAGTCCCTTAATCCGTTTAAACTCAAAGAAAATAACATGATGAAACGACGTCATCTTGATAAAATTTCTGATTTAGAAAGTAACAAAGAAAACTATGAAAGCAGCATTCAAAAACATAAAGAATCTCTTCGTTTTTCAACCAAAGAAGAGTTCTATCAGCGTTACCAAGAATTCTCTCAAAAGAAGGAAAAGCGACTCGATCAGATTACGTATGAGAAAAAACAAATTCAAGTCGAAACAAGGGTACTATTACAAGCTGAAGAGGCTATTAAACAAGCCAAAATCCGTGAGATAAGCTCTTATTATCCAGATCTTAAAACAGCTGGAAAGCATCTCACGTACAGCAATGCATTAAGGCTAGAGCAGTATCATGAAACTGCTCAACAAAATCAGTTTAAGCTATCTAACATCAAACAAAGTCTAGATGCTAACCAAAAGAAGCTAGACGAGTTCAAAAAACATCAGAAAATGGTTTATATAGAAAAAGAACATGTCTCAACTATGAGTAAAGAAGTAGAAAAGCTCAGCAGCGTGGAGAAAAAGCTTGATGAATTAGACAGGAGCCCAGGAGAAAAAGCCAAACGGCTTGTCTCAAAAAAAGCTCGTCAAGATTATGAAGAACTGCAAAGTGAAGCTAAATATGGACGCGAAAACCTAAAAGAACTGGGCTACAAAGGACAACAAGATTTACACCAACAACAAAGTCGTATGAACACAATGGAGAAAACAGTCATCCCATGGTTAGAAAAAGAAATAAAAACACATGAGAGCAATATAAACTCTTTAGATACGGTTTTTAAGGCTATTCAACAAGCAATTCATAGTCAAGAACAAACGCAGCAAAGACAGCAATTTGGAAGAATGAGAAGTGCAAATATAAATAGAGCAAAGAATAAAGGCCCAGATCTTAGCCGTTAAATGTGAAAATTGCCTTAAGGCAATTGGAAACAACTTAAAGTTGTTTTATATCTTATGGGGATATATAAGGTCCTTTAATTCACGTAGTGGATTTTCTAGGAGGTAGACATAAAAATTTTTCATGGAATCAACGCTTGTCCACACCTTTATCGTTACTTTGCATATTATAGATTGACCATATTAAGCATCCTTTCAAATTTCTATTGAACTCAAGAAAAAAACTACTGTGTGGGCTGCAGTAGTTTTTTCTGTTTGTGACTTTTTAAACTTTATTTAAGCAGGGAAGTCTAATTTATTCCTTGGGATACACTGGTCTAGTGGTAAGTACACTTAGTGCGTCCTTAACTTTTCTTGCAAAGGAAAGTGGTTGATCAATGGATTCAAAATGCATAAACATAAGACGTGGTTGATCAAATAGCCAGTGATTATGAACAGCCGTCACAATAATACCGTGTTCACGAAGTTTGCTAATAAAGGGATTTATTTCAGTCTGTAAAATAACAGTTTCTCCACTACAGAGTGCCCGACCATCTCTAGTCATTGACTCAAATGTAAACATTTGGGGGATCAATAAAAATGATCTTCCGTTTCTACCAAGAACCCGAGGGTGAATATTCGTACGGGATTTCATTACCGTACATATTCCATTCTCAAAAGTATGCATGGATCCTTCAAGAATATCATTGAATTTATCACAGAGATTAGACTGGCCGAAGTCAGAAGTAACAGGATCACAATCGGCATAAACATTGCGTGTAGTTAATACACTCAATGCATCCCTAACCTTTCTTGCGAAAGAAAGTGGTTGATCGATGGATTCAAAGTGCATATACATTAGGCGTGGTTGATCAAATAGCCAGTGATTATGAACAGCCGTCACAATGATACCATGCTCACGGAGCTTACTCATAAACGGATTTATTTCCTCTTGGAGGATTACAGTCTCTCCAAGGCATAACCCCTTCCCGTTTCGATCAACGTCCTCAAAGGAAAAAGCCTGTGGGACAAACATGAAAGACTCTGCTTTCCTCCCTAATACCACAGGGTGGAGATTGGTACGAGATCTAGTTGCTGTACACACCCCATTGATAACACTTGGTGTCGATCCAAGGATTCTTGCAAACTCTTGACAGAGTTCAGATGGTTGGTTGTCCATTTTTGTCATAAAAATTCCTCCTATAATTATTCTGTAAAATATATAGTCTTGTTATGATATGTCCTTATATAGATTGGGAAAGGGACAACTGTCCATTATTCTTTTTTTAGTTTAAAAGTCATATTAAATTGCTACTCATCATATCAATAGCATGACTTTTGCTCTCAATTATAAAAGGTAGATAAATAGTTCAATATATAGGGGGGATTGAAATGAAAAAGGTAGGAAAAGATGATTTTTTTTCTGGTTTTGTTCCTCATCATAATCACGGTTCAGTAGATTATACATCTGTAGCATCAGGCCACGTACACCAATGTCTAGATGTGACATCTCCTCCAATTCCAAGTGAGGATGGAAGTCATATTCACCATACAGAGGGTTACGTTGTTTTTGAAGATGGTCATACTCACTATTATAAAGCTTACTCAGGACCTGCGATTCCAGTTGGAAACGGCATGCATGTTCACTATTATGATTTTTATACAAGCGAAGATGACAATCATCGCCATCATATTAAGGGTGTAGATCAGCCTGCTCCTGGAAATAAATAAAAATTTATCAGCAGCCACAAAAGGAATTAAAAATAGAAAAACATTGACTAGGTCTTAGCCAATGTTTTTCTATTTAGATAGGCACTCTGGAGAAGGTGTTTTCCCAGAAAAACGGATAATTCTAGGAATACAAATTACATTCTATTCATTGACCTGTTTTTAAGCTGTATATGATATACAAAGCCAGTTAACATAGAACGGATTACAGAAATCAAAAGACCCTCTAGCCCATATAGAGAAGTTTTAATCACTTATAATTATTTTTTACTGGTGCCCCCAAATTATCTAAATCTCGGCTTATATTTAAAATAATCAAGTAATGCGATTCTCCTTTGCGTTTCCCTAAATCCACTACCTGATGGACTTTAACATCATCATTTTCATATTCTTTAGCTGCTTCACACATTTCCCTCAATGTACTGCCAAACTCTGTGTTATCCCAATTTATTACTGTCAAATCAATATAAGACTGGCTCTTTTTTAGATTCATATCGGATTCCTCCTATTACTAAAAATAACATGTTACCATTAATTTTAAGTGATTTCGCTAAAATAGGATTCAGTGGTTTATTAACGATTATCATATACGGATTACTACTTATTAAATTCAAAGAACTAAAGGAAATGAGAAGGTAATAACTTATGTATAAGTTATTCATAACTAATTAACATAATGAAAATTATAGGTAATCATAAAAGGAACCTTTAACTTCTACTTGTATACTCCCACTATATCAATCAAAGTTAATAAAATTTTTATAATATCGGCACTTGTCCAAACACTTGTAATTACTTTACATATCATAAATTATGCGACTAACCATTCTGTCTCTTTCTATAAATAAGGGAAAAAACTACTGATGGATCCAGTAGTTTTTTCTTTTTTGACTTTATATATCAGGACAGTGAAAAAGGTGGTTAAAAGGACTCTAACAGTGCAGGATCAAAAATTACTTATTCAAAATACATTATATGCTCTCATTTTTCTTTAGGTAACTTGCCTATTACGAATAAAATTTTACACCTTGAGCAAACTACTCAGGAAACTGCAAGGTTTCCTTCCTTTAGTGAAAATAATGTAGCAGAAAAAACTACCTCCTCCCCGATGGTAGTTTTTCCTGTTTTCAGGCTGTATATGGTATACAACGTTAGTTAACATAATGGATTTTATAGGTAGTCATAACACAAAGTGAGAAACATAAAATACAACAAGGAACTATCAGCCTGATCTTTCCTTAAGAAAAAACAATCCAACTCCCACGGATTGTTTTTTCTCTTTTTATATAATGATTATTTTTATACATATTGAGCAAACTAGCTATATGTAGAATTTCTAAAGGAAATCCACCTCTGACAAATCAGGTGGATTTTTCTTTGTGATACATAAGTTATTGGTAACTTGAGCAAACTACTCATGATGTGAAGTACTATCTATACTAACTTCTAATTGCGTCATCAAAAAAGCTACTGACTTAGGCACCAGTAGTTTTTTTGAGTAAGTATTACCAAAACGAAAACACCCTAACTATGTTCTAAATAGTCAGGGTGTTTTCCCTCTACTTTTGAAGGTTGAGTTCCAAAAGAGGATTAGCTTTTCCGAGTTCTATAGTATATGAAAATCAGCAGTAGTTAAGAACCAGTATTTATAATACAAAATGAATTTGCGTCAACTGGTTTTATATATTGGTACAGGTTATAAAGAGAACAAACGTACATATTCTTATAACAAGAAGTAAAATTAACTTCGGGGTTTTATAAATGAACTAAAAGAAAGTCTACTGAGATCCCCAATAGACTTTCTTTTTTATTATGTATAGTTACTGACTATGTTAAGCAAACTACTCAAGATGTATAAAATCATCACGACTAACTTCTAATTACGTCACGAAAAGACCTATCTCTTTTGACTGGAAAGAGATAGGTCTTTTCTGTTTTTAGTCTGTATAAGCTATATATTTATTTAACTCCCGCTTTTTTCAAAGCATAAGCAACTTCTTTTCCAAATTCTATTGGATTTTGAACTGATTCAAGATGTACATAGATAAGTCTCGGTTCTTCAAATAACCAATGATTGTGTATAGCTGTAACTAGTATTTGTTCACTCTTTTTAATCTCCTGCAGAAAAGGGTTTACTTCTTCTTGTAAAAAAACGAGTTCTGCTAAGTTCAAAGTTTTATCCTTTTTAGCAACAGGTTCGAAACTAAACTCTAAAGCAATTACCAAATCTGAACTTGTAGGATGACCAAGAATGGTAGGCTTTAAATTTTTTCTCTCCCGTGTGACCTTACATAAGTTCTTCTTTTGCTCAGCTTCACCTTTAAGAATGTTCGCCAATTCTTCACAAAGACATTTTTCTTTAGCCAAGAAATTCACCTCCCTAATAAATAAGATATGTATATAAAAGGGGACAAGCATAGGTATATATACAATGAAAGTAGCCTTTTTTTCCTTTAAGATGTATATCATATTCATCTTAAAGGCTAGTTAGGTTTTATGAATAAAACATTATTAGCAGAGCAAACTACTCCAGATGTATTACAGAATTAAAAATCACACATGATTAAAGAAAAAAACTACCTCCATCTTGCAAAGGTAGTTTTTTCTTATTTTGACTTTGTAAATTATGAAGGTGAAAAATGAAGTTAAAAGGATTTTAAGTGTGAGACGAAAATTATTCGAAATACATCATATGCTTTTACTTTCCTTTAGGTAACTTGCCTATTAGGAATAAAACTTTACTTTTTGAGCAAACTACTAAAGTCAACGTGATCTGTTCTTTATAAGAATAGATTATAAAAAGCCACTGACGTATATCAGTGGCTTTTTTTCGTTTTAAACTTTATATGATATAAATCTTTAGTTAACATAATGAGTGTTAGCAGAAATAAAAGCCGTAGGAATCAATGATTCCTACGGCTTTTATTTCTGCTTGATCTCTTTTACTCCCCTGCCTTTGTTACATCACTAGGACTGAGAGTCGCACATTAAGGGGTTCACCAAAATCGACAAATCCCCGTACTTGTATTGTTCCGTCGTCTTGGGGCACAACGTTATAAACATGCATGGTTGCATCCCCTAATATTGGCTTCACTTGACCGCCTACAATACTTATTTCGCAAATCGATACAAATACTTTACTCCAAGAATTAACAACGCCTGGCAGACTTAGAAGTGCATCAAACTTACCACTCCTTTTTAAATCAAAGTAGAATGTGCGACCTTGACGGGAAAATTCCTGTTGTTCATTAATTCTGTCTTGATAATACGGATTGTAATAATTCATAGGGTACGTTCCTCCTTTTTTATACAATTTAAATTATGTTAAATATTGATGTTTTGTTTATAAAAGATCGTAAGCCTATTTACTCAAAATCGAGATATCTTCAATCCTCCCACATACACCCGATTTGCGCTTCCACTCCCTCAACCACCTGAACAACCTCCCTTACCGCCTTTTATTTACCTAAGAATCCTGCTTTACCAGATTCTATTTCCACCCAATTTTTTGACTAAATTTGGAAATTAATTATTAGGAATGAATGTATTCTATATTCATTCCTAGTTAACATAATGTCTCTTTCCGGAACACATACAAAAAGAGAACCCTCTTGGGAGAAGGGTTCTGGATGAGACCTTGTTTCTTCGTTATGCAGCTTTTTATACATCGTTGATATGACAGCTTTTCTTATCATGATGAATGACCTAAAGATGAATAAAAAGTGCACCTTTTATTCATATGCTAACCCCCAGAAAAAATAGCCTATAGGCGAAAAATGTGGTAAAATTAGCTTGTAATCTTTTCATACTCGGATATGTATGAACCCTAAAAAAAGCAACCTCGCCTGCCAATGCCGAGGTTGCTTTTTTTATTAACTAGCTCTGCTTCTTTCTAGATCTTTAATTTGTTTTCTTAACTTTTTATTTTCTACCTGCGCCTGCATTGCAAATGTTAAGGCAACTAATGAAATAACCACAGGAAATAATGTGTAATCCA
>Ga0209463_1002349_pt1 | contig 10509 bp, 6 predicted proteins | sample AgamicMgSfrz_FD_187169 | JGI IMG/M metagenome (GOLD analysis project Ga0209463, IMG submission 187169) | Agave microbial communities from Guanajuato, Mexico - Mg.Sf.rz (SPAdes) (version 2) | ecosystem: Host-associated > Plants > Phyllosphere > Phylloplane/Leaf | place: Guanajuato, Mexico... | reverse complement strand
AATTACTATTTAAAGGTATATGAATTACAAGTGAATAAAGATATCAGAGTTGATTCGCCACTTATCTAAGAAGAAACTATTTATAAAATCCTCAATTACATTTAATTCACCTTTTGAGGGAAAGGTAGATATTTTAATTATTGGTAAATGCTCGAAATTTAGTTCGTCTGTGTCTATTACTGCTACAACTAAATCATACTCATTATTTTTTTTTAATAGCTCATTATCTATATAGTCCATTACCGTTAAACTCAAGTTACTTCCAAAATGGTAGTGTAAAACTTGTTTTATATACTCAGCTTCGATAAATGTTCTACATATTAATGCAGCTGTTATAACGGTCTGCGCTTTTTTTCTTAAAAGTGCTGCTTGTACTAGTAAAAAAATCTCAAAAATCCCCATCCTATCTACACTTATATTATCTGAATAATCCTGGTCAAATAAAGATTTGTTAATGATGTCTTCGATTTTCTTATATAGTGGATTCGACTCTACATAAGGAAGATAAGAAACCATAGCACTGTTTATACTATTAGTACCTAATTGTGAATCAATATAAATCCTCCGAAAGGTCTGAACAAGCTTGTACAAAAAGGTATCATCTTGAGCTATATCAAACCCTAAGTAATTTGCAAGATATTCCATAAAAATCGACAGAAGATTTGCTCGATCATCTGCATTTCCCCTCATTCTGAACCTAACCTCCATAATATCCTTAGATTTATTAACAGGTATTTTTTCGTTAAGAATATTCAAGGAGAAGTAGAGAGCTTCGTTCATTTGGGTTTCTCGATTAGGGCATTTCCTCATGAAATTAAACATTTCACTAGCTACTTTATAAAATTCTGAGTTTCCGTATTCCTTATGAATATATTTCGGAAGCTTCATGTAACACCCATGAGAAATACGCAGGTTTATAACATCCATTATTGTTGCAAGTCTATGTAATGCTCCCATATGTAAAGCTATTGAATATTTTTCAGTAGAAAGAAGTAATTTACTTTTAAAGTCGGCAATATTAAATGTATCTACTATAGAAGGATCGATTAATTTATTAGAGAACTCAAGATATTGGACAATAAATCGGCGGATTTTTCTTTCATCTCCAGTAAGCCGTAAGCGATTAGTTGAGATACTGATGCCGTTAAAGCTCGTTACCTCTTTAATTTTTTCAATGTGGCGATAAACAGTTGCTCTACTTAAATGAATCTTTTCCATTAATTCTGCGACTGTTATCCCATTATTAAAAATAATTAGCCCTATAATTTGAATATATGTATTATTTTCTCTTAAATACGTTAAGACATCCTCAATCGTACCGTTACTTGGTTTTTTTAAACGTATTCCCTTTAGCTCATTTTTTTCAATACTCCAATTAGGAGGAAGATTAAAATTCATAAAGCCAATCTCTCTCCAAATTGTACTTTTTGAATAACTAGTTTTTTCCGAGAGATACCCTATACTACACCATGTGTCTTCATGGAATAACTGATATATTATGTCTGAATATCTTTCATTAAACCTGTTCATATTATATTCCTTCTTTATTCATATTTAGTAAGCAACTCCTTATTAATTTTTTCCAATTAATTTTTTTTATTCAAATTGCTTCTATCCCAAACTTGAAATTATTCATTCCACTAAGTTTTTTCAGTATTGTATTTACCAAAAACACAAAAAAACTGAACTATTAATCGATATTCGATAGTATAGTTCAGAGTTTTACGTTAGTCTTACATACTAATGTACCCAGCCTGTTATCTTTTTAGGTTTTTAAATTCATTTATCAACTTTTCAGCTTGTTCTCCAAGCTTATTAGCCAGGTCATTCATTTGTTCCATGGATGCTGCTTGTTCCTCTATAGATGCAGAGACTTCTTCCGTGTTTGCAGCTGTTTCTTGTGTAATAGCTGTAATATCCATGCTTGATTGGATGATTTCTTCTTTTTTCGTTATCATTTCTGCAATGGCTGTAACCACGTCATTAATATTTTGTCCATTTTGTTTTGTCGTATGTTCAATGGCTTGAAATGCGCTTTCCGCCTCATTAACAGTCACATCTTGAGCCTTAACTAACTCGTGCGTATTTTCTATAAGACCAACAGTATTTTTAGTTTGACTTTGCATTTGTTGAATCAGACCAGCTATTTCCTTTGAAGATTGCGCTGATTTCTCCGCAAGTTTACGAACCTCGTCAGCAACCACTGCAAATCCACGTCCCGATTCACCAGCTCTAGCAGCTTCGATTGCAGCGTTTAACGCAAGTAAATTAGTTTGGTCGGCTAGCTCTTGTATGGTCAAAATGATCTCGCTGATGTTGTTAGAGTTATTTTCCAACAACTTAATAGCTCCTACCATTTCATTCGTCATAGTATTTGTTTGTGCAGATTGTTTTCTAAGCTCAACAACCTTTGTATAGCCTTTGTCTGTTTGTAGCAGCATAGCCTCAGAACTGGTTCTGATTTCGACACTATGTTGTATTACTTCTTCCATCTTTTCCGAAAGAAGGGAAAGATTGCTTGAATCTCTTTCGACAAGGTCGGCTTGTGTTGTAGCGTCATTCGCAATCTTATCCATTGCTGTAGATGTTTCTGCAATGGCACTTGCATTTTCATTCACGCTTATCACTAAGGTATTGGATGCTGTCATTACTGCTCCAGATGATTCTGCTATCGTGCTCAACATTTTCCTAACTTGCTCTAACATATGGTTGAACCCATTTGTTAGACTTCCGATTTCATCACTCGTGTACACATCAACAGAAATAGAGAAGTCCCCAGCTTTTACTTTATCCATCGCTGTGCTCAAATCTTTTAAAGGACGCAGCATCCTTCTGATTACAAAATAGAAGATAGTTGCTATGACAATAACAATACTGCCTAGGATAATTAACATAGGTTCTATATGAGCACTAGCTTGTGTAGCAAATTCCTTTAAAGGTATAACTCCTACTATATAAAGGCCTGTAGTTTTATTTTTCACAAAATAAAGTTCTTTCGCGTCACCTTGATATTCATAACTAACGTTATCATTATTGCTATTGGACGTTATAATCCTTTGAATGAACTCTTTTGAACTTATGTCCTTGCCATTCGTATCTTTATTTGGATGGTACACAGCAAGTCCTGTTTCATCTAATAAGAATGTATAGCCTGTCTTTCCTATTTCTGTATTTTTCAACAAGACATTAAAAATAGATAAGTCAACATCGATAGCTAAAACTCCCAAGAACTTTCCTTCGGCGTTATTAACCATTTTTGCAACAGTCATCGTTAATTTCCCACTAGCTGCATCATTATAAGGTTTAGTTAAAACTATTTCTCCATTTTGTTCAATTGCTTTTGTAAACCACGAACTTTCACGTACGTCATAATCATCAGGTATATTCTGTTCTGGATATAATAACAATTTTCCTTGGTTTAACTGAATATAAGTATTAAGGATAACAGGGTTATTCTTCTTAAAACCAGCCAATGCCTTCAAACCTTTAGCTTCATTTTCTTCTATTCCTTGTATCGCCGGGACTTCAGAAAGTTGAGCCAAGGTTGTGCTAAGGCTGTTAAATAGACTCTCGAATTGTCTATCTGTTTGTGCAACTACATTTATTGCATTATTAACCAGTATCTCCTTTGTATTTTCTTTGACTAGATTATAATTTAAATAGGTTAAAACAGCTCCGCCAATAGCAAGCAAAGCAATAACTGGTAATAAAACTTTGCTTACAACGGATCGTGGTTTCTTCATTTAAGCCTCCTCCATTATCCTTCAAATTTCTTTTAAGCATTTTATATAAATTAGAATGGTGTTAATATACTCACGCTTTTAAATAGTTCGTTCTATTGCGCTCTACAGCGGGGCGGTATAAGGTCCTCCTCCCCTTCGCTTGGGGGTCTAAATTATCACTGTTTCCCGCAGCAGTCGAGTGTCCACTACTCCACTAAGAGTTTTTATTATTTTATTTAAAGCTAAAACATCAGCCATATTTACTGGAATTTCACACCAATTCCCACGACTTTATGTCAGTACACAGTCTCTGCCTCCTTCAACATCATTTCCTAGTTAAATTCTAAACCTCAAATTTACAAATAGTAAAATTAAACATTATATACACGATGTTTAGAAAAGCTTATCCACCTGTTAAAGTCCTAACACGACAATCAATGGCTAACTAATAGATGTTCACGTATAAATATGATTGTTTGTGCCATTCCCTGCCTTATTGAAGCTTCTAAATTGATAAAATCTAATAAAATTGCAGAAAAAGTTCCGTTACCTTTCACGGTAAATTTTCATCTCATATCTGGGACGACCAGTTTTAATTTTGAGACTATTTCTTACTCGGGATATTGTACTATATTGCTGTAGCAGCAAATCTTCAACTTCTTAGAAAACAAGAATTAGAGAAGTAACAAAAATACATCGGAGTTTAGAGTATAAAAATATGCCTATGAAAGCTGTTTATATCTATCTTGAGCTTTGGGCGTAAAAGAAATAATAGCCCTATTATCAGTGGTTTAGTAAAAGAAGATTTTCGTACCAACCAATAATTTATGCATGGACGCTGTATTATTTACAGTCTTAGTGTCACCAGTATGTAAAAACAATCAAAAGAAATAGACATTTTTATCTTTACAATTTGATGGGGTTATTTTTTATCGTGTTCAATATCACCTTCCCTCGAAAACACGCCTTCTTTTGTTCACAATTTGTTGCCTATTTACTTTACGAGAGCGGTTCATTAAACATAAAAAACATCCTTCCCTAATAAAGCACTATGATTTATTGGATACCAGCAAATGAAGTTTATCTTTGAGAGGAATAATCAATATTATTTTCAAACTATCTAATGGAATTTTAATCCACTTACATTCAGGAGGTATTTAGGAATATGAAACTAAATTTAGCGATGATGAAGAAAGAGAATCAGAATTTTCTTGAGGAAATATCACTTGAAAATAGATTACTAGTAATTTCCGAAATGAATATAAATTACATTAAATATAATCTAAAAAACGAGTACTCCTTTAGAATTTGTACAAATAATGGAATTGTAGAATTAGAAAGTGCGGAATTGATTAACCTGATATTAGAGACTCACTCAACAGATGATATAAGAGCACTTGTAGCTAATATTAGAAAGATAAAAAAGAGAAATATGCCAGTACGGCATTTTTTTCAAACAATAGCTACTGGACTTATTTAATTTACAATTCGTATAAAATAAAAGGTGCATTAAACAGAGCTAAGTTTGTCTTTGACAATGGAGGACTTTTCTTTAGTAAAAAAGAAATAATACAGGTTTTTGTACAGAGTACTCTTCGTATTAACTTCAAACTAAATGGAAATAAATATGGATATCTACCCTTTCATACTACTTCGCCCCTTTATTGTTAAAAAACAGCTGCCAAAGCAGCTGTTTTCTCTCATTACTTATGATTAGTCTTATTTGCAAAAATGTATAGCAGCATAAATAAAACAGCGAATAAAGAAGTTATGATAGAATACCGAAAGATAGTAAAGAAATACTCCGAATAAGGAATCTCTGTATATGATGTCCAGCCCTCTTCTTCTATGTCACTTATTTCCCGTTTCTTAAAGATTACTAATAGGAAAAATGAAACAATAAATGAGTAAATTCCTGTTTTAACTAGAATTTTTTCCAATGTGTACCCCCTTTTTCAATACATTTTCTTCCTTTGAATATCATAGTTTTACATACTTAATTTTGAAATAGGAGCGTTCTATTAACCTCAGAATCCATCACCAGTTTAGCCACAATTAACAGTCACTATAGTTAATTCATACCTTAAAATCGAGTGAAATCAGATTAAATATTACTAGTTATCATATGCTATTAACCTAGTATATAAGCACATTTAACAATAGACACTATATAAGCCCACTATTATTAGTGGGCTTATATAGTGTCTATTCTTGTCTATTAAATAAAATGTGCTGACTAAGATTTGGTGATTACTCACTTATTAATTTTTATATGTTTAGTTATTTTAAAATAGTCACATACTTGGCAGAAACATAACCAGTCTTTGATCCGTATTTCACCTTATACCATGAACCTTGCTGTGAAAGAATAACAACTGTTTGCTTTTTCTTTAGCTTAAGAATAACCTTTGAGGAAGTATTGGGCTTCTGTCTTAAATTAAGCACAGACGGTTTAACACTAGCTTTTTTCACCTTAACCGGTTTTTTAATTATGATTTTCTGCTTCATTGTATTCTTGTATCCATGTAAATTTTCTGTTGTGATTTCGGCTGTATATGTTCCATTACCCGCCTTGCTAATGTTCCAGCTAAATGATAGGGATCCTGACTTCACCTCTTTATTTTTCACTAAGGTGGCTACTGTCTTTCCTCTAGAATCCTTTAAGACAATGGTGATTTTTCCCGCTTTATTTGTTTTCATACCGAGTTTGACTGTATTCTTCTTATTATCTGTACTAGCCTTAAAGCTTGATATGGCAGGAGGTGCCTTGTCCTTTTTTACTGTTACCTTATGATAGGCTGTTTTTTGATAACCATCTTTATTACTTGCTATGATTTCAGCCGTATATGTGGCATTTTCCACTTTGCTAATATTCCAGTCTAAAGAAAGAGACCCAGACTTCACTTCTTTATTTTTTGCTATTGTGGCTACTGTCTTTCCTTTAGAATCCTTGACGATCATTGTCAGTTTTCCTGACTTATTTATCTTCATTGACAGCTTAGTAGTATTTTTCTTATAATCTATACTAGCTTTAAAGCTTGAAATATTAGGTGGCACCTTATCGTCCATACCTTGTGAATTGCTTGCTGTACCACTATATTCTTTCATAAGAGCGGCCTTTGGGTAATAGAACTGCAATATTTGATTATAGCTATGCCCAGCCTCGGCCCTGTTTCTGGCGCCATATTGACTAAGTCCTACAGCATGCCCATTGCCTCTCCCCTTCATATAAATGCTACCTTTTTTCGTTACTGTCTCATCGATTAAATAGCTAGTCATTCTGTCAATACCGACTATTGCACGGATCTTAGATGCTGCAGTCCCATTCATTTCTAAAACTTTCTTCTCCGCAGTCTTACCATTGGCCATTAACAAGTAGTCCATTTTTAATGTTCCTTTTAAAACTCTTCCTCCAGCAGATAATGAAGTTAAGTCTACCCCTAGCTTGTGAATTTTTGCTATTTTAATCTTAGCAACATCATTTGTATACCCTTCGCTTACAAGCCATTTTTTAATATTAATCAGTACAGTGTTATCTGCATCTGCCTCCTTAAGTGTGTTCCACCATGTATCCGCTATTCCCAAATTCAATGTAGCGGGCAGTTGCTCTTGTTTCAGTTGAATCGACCATGTGAATTTGTCCTTTGTTGCAGGGTTAAAATCAAATGTATCCTCCTTAACTGCGAAGTAAGATAATGCTGCACCACCCCATACACTGCTATTTAATTCTGTCCAGCCTCCATTACTTGCAGAAAACACGGCATCTATTAATGCTCCATTATATTTTAATACCATTCCTTCTGTTTCCTTAACAGCAGTATCCGATCGAGCATGATTTGCCGAACTTCCTCCATATACTTGCTTTGCAATCGTATCTACCATATTACTATCATTCATATGTTTAATTGCATACGTTCTTGCAGCAACGGTTTGTGCCTTAAGTGCCTCCATACTCCAAAGCGCAGGCATTTCTTGAGGAACCACTCCTCTTAAATATGTTTCTATATCGACTTTGTTAATTGGACGAACATATAAATTACCGTTTTTTGTATCTTTTTCGATAACAAATTGAAAGGAACCATTGTATTTGCGACCATTAACAGAAAGAGTTCCATCCGTTTTAACAGGAGCTGCAGAAATGCTACTTTCCTTTTCTATCAATACCTGTCCTTTGCTTGTTTCCATACTCAACTTACTGTTACTAAGCTTTATGACAGCTTCTGTTCCTGAAGTGACCTTTACACCGTTCGAAAGCTTATATTCTCCATTAAAAACTACCGTAATGGACGTTTTATTACCAAGATAATTAACTAATTTCACTTCAATTGTTGGTATAGTTGATGCAGCCCTTATCTTTTCAGGATAAATAGCTGCTCCAAAAAATAATGTAAAAAGAAGCAATATCAATCTAAATTTACGCATCTGTTTTCCCCCTCTTATACTAGTAGAATATTATCTGACTATTTAATTCTATAGTCTTATAGATATGGTTACTAGTTTTAATCGGTGGAAGAAAACAGGTGCTTATGACCTATTCTTATACGCATTTAAACATAATCAAAAGCACCGCTTCAATTGTTTTAGCACGCCCTCTTAATACAAATTGATAAAACCTGATAACAAAGTTTGGTTCCGGAATGTAACAAAAAAAGAGTAGTAGATTTCACGAGGGTTTAACTATCATTTTCCTTAGAAAGCAAATAAGGATATTTATCTCCTCCATTTATAATAAAAAATAACCCGTTAATAAGCGGGTTATCTTAGTATTCTTGAGGGATAGAATCTAGTTTAAGAATGACTATCTTCAACACAAACAACCACTTTCCCTTTGGCATTTCCTTCTCCCAAATAATCAATTGCCTCAGGAACTTGATTTAAAGAATATTCTCTATCAATTACAGGAACTAGTTTACCAGCAGTATAGAGGTCTTTTAGAAAATTTTGATCCTCCTTGCTTGGTTTGTGAAGTAAAATGGCCATTTTCTTCCTTTCTGTTTTATTAATAATTGGTCCAAGTAATAATAACTGCAAAATTAAGAAGGAAGAACCACCAATCATCACATACTTTCCTTCTGACCTTATTGCTTTTTTATAATGAAAGATAGACCGATTTCCTACAACATCAAGAATCAAATCATACTTCTGGTCTTCTTTCTTTGTGAAGTCCTCTGCTCTGTAATCAATCACATGATCCGCACCTATTGATTTCAGCATTTCTAATTTCCCCTTGCTGTCCACACAAGTTACTTCTGCACCGTATAGCTTAGCTATTTGTAACGCAAAGGTTCCGACTCCTCCTCCAGCGCCATTGATTAACACCTTTTTCGTTTCATGCACCCTTCCTTTATCACGAAGTGCCTGTAGAGCAAGAACTCCTGCCTGGGGAATCGCAGCAGCTTCCACAAATGTCATATCTGCTGGTTTCAATGAAAGTGCCTCTTCACAAACACTAACATATTCTGCAAATCCTCCCCAACCGCACCCGGATATGTCCCCGAACACTTCATCTCCAACAGAGAGATGCTTTACGTTTTCTCCAACCGCTTTAACCCTACCCGCTATATCTGCGCCTAAAATCTTGTACCTTGGTTTTCTTATTCCCCCTAAACGGGTCAGGAACGGCTTTCCTCGCAAAAGGTCCCAGTCCCAAGAATTCACAGACGAAGCAAACACCTTAACTAATACTTCATTTGCCTTTAACTCAGGTATATCTACTTCTTTAAGCTCAAGTACATCCGTCATTCCATATTCGCTGTAAACCATCGCTTTCATACAAATAACTCCTTCTTATTAATTTCGCATATGAATAAAATCATGTAGCATATTACTGTTCATAAAGAATATTTATTTTTAGTCTTTTACATTTATGAGCAGAATTTATTTGGGAGTTACAGAAGCAGTACTTACAGAACAGCTATTTACTATCTACACAACCTTGTCTTTTAAACTACTATTATTCCAGAATTCCCTTTCTAAAACCTTCTTCTTTCTGTTTTTACATGATTTTTACCTTTCTTTAAACATAAAGAAAAACGCCTCGTTATTTATAACAAGGCGTTGTGTTAAAACCAGTGTGTCTGACTGCTATCAATCCTCTAATGAATTATAGCTCGACTTCTTTCTTGTTCCTCTTTCAATTTTTCTGGTGTAACATCATTTCCTAATGGATCAATAATGGTTGTGTTTAACAGGATGCTATCCATGGAGCCACGAAACTCTTTAACATATCCAGTAAAAAGGAGTCTGCGTTCGTCTGTTTCTTCTTGTGTTAAGTTTCTTATTTTAGAAATTCTTGCTAATTCGTTTATTCTATTCAATTTCTCTCTCATAATTGTTACCTCCATGCTTGATTTATTATGTCTTCTTAATAAATTATCTCGAATTCGAGATAATTTACTTTTATAAAACTCCTCATATAATTAAGGAGTTGCAAAGAAAGACTGAATTAAATTATCTTTAACTCAAGATAATTTTACAATACAAAACAGTATCTGTCAATAACTTCCTTTCAATTAAATTGTTATTAAATCGTCAAAAAAAACTTTCCTCTGCTGAAAAGGAAAGTCCTGTTACTATGCTTTTATTCTATACCAATATTGATATACTTCCTGAAATTCTAGTTTGGAATATAGCTTTAATGCTGGAGGATTATTTAACATGACTTGAAGGTAGGCCATTCTGGCTCCATTTTCCTTACCCCATTGTAAAATGCTTTGTATGAGTTTAAAACCATAGCCTCTGTTTCTTTGTTTTTCAGATGTCACGATATCAAACAACCCAATACAGT
>Ga0209463_1002343_pt1 | contig 10529 bp, 11 predicted proteins | sample AgamicMgSfrz_FD_187169 | JGI IMG/M metagenome (GOLD analysis project Ga0209463, IMG submission 187169) | Agave microbial communities from Guanajuato, Mexico - Mg.Sf.rz (SPAdes) (version 2) | ecosystem: Host-associated > Plants > Phyllosphere > Phylloplane/Leaf | place: Guanajuato, Mexico... | reverse complement strand
CATATCAGACATTTATAGCACTCCTAACATTTAATCTTTTTTATTATATAGCTATTTCCAATGTTGAGGAATTTAAAAAGTGTTTTATGAGAATTCAAACAAAATAATCCTTTTAATAGAAAGCGAGGAATAACAGTGGGACAAGGTAACCGAGGAATGGCGTTTGAAAAGCTTATCAATCTATCGAATGAAATGTATCAAAGAGAGGGAGTGGCGCTTATAAATAAGCGTCCGACTCCTGTGAAGGTGTTAAAAAGCAAAGGTGGCCGTGTATTAAGTGGTTACTATGAAGCTAAGAGTACAGTAGACTATGACGGCGTGTATAAGGGACGAGCTATAGCATTTGAAGCAAAATCTACAGAGAATCCTACACGATTTGATTTAAAGAACATTGCGCAGCACCAATTGGATTACTTGGAGAAAGCAGAGCAGATGGGAGCAATTTGTTTCTTCCTAATTGAATTCAGTAAGGACAAGTCAGTATTCGTAGTACCACTATCAGTCATTCAATCTTACGTAAGAATGTCTTATCAACCGAATGGGAAGAAGTCCATATCAAGAGCAGATTTTGATATTTACGGGTACTTAGTAGAACAGACGGAACGAGCACCAGTGAATTACTTGCAATATGTAGATGAAGCAGTAGCACCAGTTATGTTTGATGGAATGATTCAATTCGATCAGGACCATCAAAAGGTAGCGAATAACATTGAAGCAGCGAAAGAGAAGATGGCTAACAAGAAACGAAAATTATTAAAGGCTTAATGGATACCGGAACCATGCAGAGTGGATGGTGGGGGCTACTTGCTATGCATGTTTCCCTTATTCAATAAAGAGATATTAAAATTTCACGTACCTGATGTGAATGTAAAAACTAAAATTCAGAAATAGGGGGATTACAGATGGAGCAATTAGCATTCTTTCCAGAAATCAGCAAGGAGGAGTATAAAGAGATACAGAGAGAAGTTGCAAAAGAGTTATTTTGTTACAGAGTTTTGAAAGTTCGTATGCAAAATCAGGAAGAGTGTGCAAATCAAAATATCTCTTTGTTTCCCGAATTACGTAATACTAAGAAAATTAATGATTACAAATACACTCAAATTAAAAGGGCACTAGAGCACGCGTTGGATCCAGAACAAAGGGGAATTATTGAACGAAAGTATCTTAAGAATGGGATTGTGAGCGATAAGGCTGTGAAAGCGCAAATGATGTTAGAAAACAATTGGTACTATGCCCAAAAGAAAAATGCAATCATGGCAATAGCTACGGCATTGCGAATTATATAAAATAATAGCTATATGATGTGAATTTAATTAAAAAATATAATGTAATCGATTATAATTAAATCAATAAATTATAATATTGAGAGGAATCTGATTCAGCATGGGAGATTTTTTAGGAATGGGTAAAGTTACTGATAAAGCAATGGAAGCTGCCAAAGTAGTATATCCTGATTTATTTCAGCCGGCAACAAAACAAGCTGGCAAAGCATTAGAAACGGTCTTTGAATTAGGCAATACAATCTTGCTCCCTATTAAATTATTAAATGAGAAAGCAAGATTAAATTTTGAAAAGCATATGAAGAAATACGAGGAAAAAATAAATAAGGTACCCCAAGAAAATATTACAAGAGTATTGCCTGATATTGGTTTACCTATTATAGATAGACTTACATATCTTACTAATGAGGAAATAGCTGATTTATTTATTAATTTTCTTGTTAGTGCATCTCTTGATACTACAATAAATCAAGCTCACCCTAGATTTATAAATATTTTAAACAGTATATCTGTGGATGAAGCGAGATTAATTAAATATTTTTATGAAAAACCAATAAGTTATATTCCAGTTATAGACTATGAGTTAAATGTAGAAGAATCAGGAATATTGTATCCGCCAAGAACAGAAGCTTCGATTACTATTATTGAAAATAGTAACAATTTAAAGAATGAAGTTGAATTTATATCTGATGACAATATAAATTTATACTTAAATAATTTAGAGTCTTTAGGCATATTAATAAAAACTACCGGAAAGCGGATAGTGACGGCCTTAGACAAATATGAAATGATTGAAGAGATGAATCGGAACAAAGCAGAGGAAATTAAAGAGGGAAAATTGCCTGGTTTAAGGGACCAATACCCAAATCGAAATTTTAATATTAGTAATAGTCATGGTTTTTATGAACTTACTAATTTGGGAGAAACATTTGTTTCTATATGTAATAATCAATAGAAAAAAACAAGGGAATGCGATGAATAGGCATTCTCTTGTTTTTTTATTTTTATAAAATGCGGATAAATTAACGATAAAGGAGCGGATAAGTAGATGTGCGATTCAAATTATCATTATCTTACAAGCGCATTAACGAGCTTTGGACAGCCCTTTGACAATCGTATATCGAAGAGGATTAGTACACCTATAAGTGAAATGTTCTTATGCGAGAATGTCACGGTAACGTATACCGCATAGTAGGGCGGGCAAGGCGGTACGAACCCGCGTTAAGACGAAAAGACCAATGAATGTATTACAATGACATATTCCAGTGTGGCGGGTGTGAGATAACTCGCATTCGTCATGCTGTTTCTAATTTGTATCTATCAGTCAACACGGAATCCACCTTCTGCGTTAATAATAGATATAAATCTATATTCCTGCCATGTTGATTTCTACGAATGGGGGTGTTGCTCATGATTGAGTGAACTTGTTCTATAAAATCTAAATGTTCTGAATTAATATATTTTAAAAAGTCTGTTGTATACGTAACTTGCTTTGTCTTATAGGAATTACTCACGATTTTTACTATTGGGATAAAACAGGGTGTAAAGAGACTAGTCACTTCTTTACTACAGCCAATATACATCCTGTCGTGTTTAATCCCCTTTTCACGATACATCCTCTATATTGGTTGTAGTAAGGCGGTGGAAAAAGGTAGTCCCGTTTTGATGTGAATATAAAGATTGATTCCCTTTATATTCGACGATATTTATATTTCATTTGTCACGGGGCGAAATATAACAAAAAACGGTTTGCTAAGGCCCTGCTACAGCCAAAGTATTGACCAGCTCTACGGAGCATAACTCTAGCTCTCTTTGAACCGATGACAGCTCTTACGCATGGAGCGACTACTGAACATCGTCAGTTGAAAGAGGCTATGGAAACTCTTGCTCTTCTCCCAGCCACCGAACGTAAAGCGCGTAGCTAATAAGAGCTAAAAAATTACATGATGCGGTGGTTTGGAGAAGGGTGAGAGTTATCAGCCTTAATCTAAGAGAAACTTTTGCCATTTGTTTTCTCTCTTTTCTCCCATCCCCTTGAAAGCTGTCACTTCGGTGATGGCTTTTTGTATATTCGTATAAAAGGTTTTTGTTTGTTCCTGTCGAATGAATAGAGTTGGAGAGGAGGTTGAAACTAATGCATTATAAAACTAAGGTAGTAGATGTGGTAATAGATGATAGTAGTAAGGAAGCGTTCGAATTCGCCATTAATGAAGAAGCACAAGATGGATATACACTTATTCAGTCGTTCCACAATTAGGTCCAAATGGGGAAACTGAAAAATACATTATGATTTTTTCTATGTTCATGCCGATGAATAGATAATAAGGAAAAGAGCATCCATAACGGGTGCTTTTTCTTACGATTAGTCAACCTATATTTTTAGATTTTTAATGGACTGGATATCACAAAATATAGGTATCCATTTTTATGCATGCAAAATACCCCTAGCAGGGATTCATTTTCTTTGTTATATAGAAATTACACATTAAACCAGTAAAACTTCGAATGAGACAAGCATATACTAATAACTGAACACGACGTATTCATTCTTTATAATCGTATTGGACGAGCACCTTATAGGGCTCTTTTTTTATTGCACATAAAGAATTCCCAAACATACAATATCGAGTCAATGCCAACCAACTTATTCCTTTTCCGAGAGCTATATATATTCCGCTATAAAGCTCTTTTATGTTGCGCCATTAGAACGGGCAGGGCATTGTCATATATTTAATACTCAGAGGCTTAGGACACTTTATAGTGTTCTTTTTTATTGAACAGAATGGACATTTGATTAGGAGAATTCTATATAAATAGGTAGAATCTAATTAATTGGTTTACATTTTAATCCAAGGGTTACAAATTCGATGCGACGTGAAAAGGATTTGTTGAAACAATGGAAGGCGGATTTACAAGCTGTTCAAGAAGAGAAGAGACTGAAGAAGTAGGCTAAGAAAAAAATAAGAAATATAGGATTCCAGGCAATACAGCTGACTTCATGGATGGCGTCTTGTTTGTTGTTAAGGAAAGATAAGGGGTGAGGGGACTTGCAAATTGAAATATTATTAATCTAAAACACAAAATATAGACTAGCAAACAAACTATTTCTAGCATTTAATCATAGAATATGATGAATTCTACTTTTAGAGGAGGGAATCATATCTATGGGATGGAATAATAATTTTGGACATTCTCGAGATTGTAATAGATTTTGGGATGATTTAGTATTTTGCGGATGCGGTCGTAGACGTAGAAGAAACGATTTTAACGACTGCCATTGTAGACGTGACTGCGATTGTGATGAGTGTCGTCGCAGACGTAATCATGATCAAGACCGTAATCATAATCACGATGATCGTCGAGACTGGTAAAGTCTTTTGAATTTGAGGTTGACATAACCACTCATTATTGAAAGTATCCAAAAAAAATCTCACTTCTTATCTTTTTTCAGATAAGAAGTGAGATTTTTTGTTTTGGGGGCGACTTAATTTCTTAAGTTCATGGATGTGGGGTACCACCACATCACCATCAAGCTAACAGAACAGGTTGCTCCCAAAACGATAAAAATGAACTTCATTGCTATAAAAGACTCTAATTTTTCGTTTTTGGGCAAATATTATATTAAATGATGTTGAAAATAATAGATATGTCTGGATCACTAGTTTCAAAAAACCTTCACGCAATGATGATTGCATGAAGGTTTTTGATGTTTTCTTATTTTTTTGTCTCATTGACCCATGTAATAATGTCCTGGATGACGTACTCGGGAACATTTGCAGGGATTTCGTACTCACTTGGAAGACTCAATTCCCCGTCACCCTCCGTGAAGAAATGATTCAATTTCGGATATTCTTTGAACTGAACATTCCCGCGGTTTGAAAGTCCTTCCTGCCATTTTGTATAGTCATCTTTTACTGTTACTTGATAATCGCGTGCCCCTTGCAGAATGAGTAAAGGCTCTTTTCTTAATTTTGCCTCCTCAACTGGACGCCACCTAGTAACATCATACATAAAATGAGGAGACGGAAACGGAAAATTGTAGCCAGCTGGCGGATGGTCAGGATTGAAAGTAGGATCCAGGATAAAAGCGAACTGTCTTTTTAGTTCATCGATTACTTCCTTTGGCGCCCCAAGGTATTGACTCACATCAATGGCAGTGTCAGTTAAAGGGCGTGCAGGTGGTGCGAGTAAGATACTTCCTCGAACAAGTGAGGAAGGCGCTTTGCTCAGTATACGCGGCATTGTGCCAGCTCCTTGGCTATGTCCGAGAATGAAAATATTATTTGGATCAATGCCTTCCTGCTGCGCTGCTGACTTTGCTGCAAATATAGCATCATCTGTAGTATCACGGTCTAACGTAACAGGTTCTGCACTCATCTTTAATGCATGTTCTAAGGTACGTTTTTCATAGCGCAACACTGCAATTCCGTTGGATGAAAGGCCCACCGCAATGTCTCGTAAGATTTTTGTTCCCAAATAGGTAGCATCGCGATCATGGATGCCAGCACCATGAACAAGAACAACGACGGGTACCTTTTCACCAGGCTTATGTTTTGGAACTGTTAATGTGGCTGGTAACGGATAAGTAGAATTTCCAATGACGATTTCACGTTCTTGATAGGAAGCAGGTTGGTCATATCTAGGATGCGGAATGTAAGATTCCTGGGGCGGCCTTTCCCCAACTTCATCTACTTTCCCGCCAGGTGTGAATTTAATAAGTAGCGGTATGGTAGTTCCTTCAATAGCTCCTGGAATTTCTACCGTCTGATGGACCAAGTTTCGTTCTTTTATTACAGGTGTTCCCATGATTTTTATCCCACTTTGTGTCCACCAGTTTTGTAATGTGTTTGCTGTAAACTTGGATTGAAAAGCAGCAGACGTCAACTGAAGTGCCTCTGCATACTTACCTTGCTGGAGATATTCAAAAAATAATGATGTACGCTCTGTTAAAGAGATTTTTTTCTTTTCTGCAGATTTCTCCTCACGTGTATCTGCGTGAATAGCTGTTGTAAGCGGGAAAGATGTAACACCTAAAGAAAAGAGTAGGGTAAAGGTAAGTACTGATTTTTGTATTTTCCTTTTTTTATTCATGTTTTAACCTCCAATATGTGATGGTAAAAAACAGGTATGGTAATTAGGGTTTTGGTGCAAAAACTTCAAAATATTTGCAAGTAATCTTCAAAACTTTGACATACTGATATTATCACTCTAAAAAAGACGTGATGATCAGCATGGAAAAGCAAAGTCGTCTAAACCATTGATAGGTTCATCTAAAACCAACAGTTCTGATTTTGTCGTAATCGCTCTGGCAATACCTAACCCCTGTTTCATCCTATGGGAAAAATCTTTTTCTTTTTTTATTCTCGATATTATGTAGTTTCACAAGATCTAACGTGTGGTCAATGCTCTTTTTATCATAATAGCCCATGTACTCGCAATGTAAGTAGAGATACCCTTTAGCTGTTAATTTGTCATAAAAAATAGGGTATTCAATAATCGTCCCCATACGCTTTAACACGTCGAATGATGTATCCGTTAATGCCTCACCGGAAACTTCAATCTCACCACTTGTCGGTTTGATTAAATTTGTAATCATTTTCATAATCGTTGTTTTACCAGCACTGTTCGGTCCTAAAAACCCGTAGATCTCTCCTTTTTTCACATGCATAGTAACCCCAGAAATAACCTCTCTTCCTTCACTTTATATTTTGATTATACGAAACAAAGCTCTCGTTTTTCTTACTTGATCCTTACAAATTCCTTAAATGTATAAAATTCGTAAAATACCACTTTCTACTTCTTTATAAAACTCTACAAAAAGATACTCGAGAACTATTAAAAATCTTGCTTCGTTTGTTTAATTTTTTGCAGAAAAACGGAAGGAAATCTCATCGGTATGAGAAGAAAACAGTCTTTGATACATTGGTTGTCATGTACAATTGTTTCGTTACTCATAATCATGTAGCTTAATTTAAAAAATGAAACCCGTTAGGGGTTATTTGGTATGCAGATTTTTATAGCATCTACATATAAACTTTCGAAAAAAGAAACAATCTTGCTTATCATTGACGTTACACGGGCTTTGCTTGAGAGTGATGGGGGGTACCCTATTAAGCATCTGAGCCTCTCCTGTTTTGGGGAGAGGTAAAATATAAAAAAGCGTAATTACTAATATTATTTTAAGGTTTGGAAGCAAGATATGCTCCCCTTTTATATAGAGTCATTTACTTATTATTTCTCGTATATTAAATGATAGTGTATACTTGCTTATAAATTTATTCTTGATGGTATCTTTTTTAAATTTAATACATGATTTATCCTTTGGAAAAGGATAAATATCAACTTCATCTGACATACTAAACTACAGAGTGGTGTTATATTTTTTATCCATTCGATAAACAAACAAGGAGATTTGATTTTTACATACTCTCTAACCTACCACACATAATCCACAAAATTAGGAATTATATCCATTCTTATTTTTGTGGATTTTTTATTCATGGCATAAACTATGTGTATTCTTTGTCCTAACACTATATAAAAATGAACATAGTAAATGAAATATTATTTAGAATAACTTTTAAAAAGTAGGTTACATTACTGATTGTGGAGGTGAAAAAAATGAATAAGAATCAATTCAGTAAAACAAACACTCATTTGGGTACAGAATTCGCATCAGAAACAGATGTTAACGCTGTAAAAAAGGCAAATGCTCAATCTGCTAAAGCAGGCGTTCATAATCCAAACGCTCACTTTGGTACAGAATTCGCATCAGAAACAGATGTTAACGCTGTAAAAAAAGCAAATGCTCAATCTACAGCTCATAAATTAAACCCATCTAACAATCAAAATTAATTTCAAAAACACTTCTCTATGATAGAGAAGTGTTTTTGTTATAAACAAAAAAGTTAATGGGATAATTTGGATATAACTTCTCCTTGTGTTAATATTATGATTAGACACAACTCCTTACGGCTGTTATATGCGGCTATGACACACAAAAAAACCAATTCCCGTGTAATGAAATTGGTTTTTTTGTATGCAATTCAGTCAAACAACAACTTGAACCCACATTTTCAAATGTAGTCTTATCAAGACTATCATATTTTCAAATAAATAAACGTAAAAAAGCCCTTTATATAAAACATATAAAGAGCTTTTTTAAAAGGATGAAACCCTTGAGTTAACTTGTGATGGACATTAATTATATCACAAATTTCTTTTTATATTATATAGGTTAACATCATTGAAATGAAATTCATTAAATCCTAAGTCTTAAATGGATAAGTGATACAGGTATGCAAACTATTTGTATCTGCATCACTTATATCCCCCAAAAAGTCATCTTTTGCATTCTTCTGTTCTGTGCAAAGGAAGAAGTTACTTTATAAAACTATGCCCTTATTATAAAATTTGAGTATGTCCCATTAAAAATAAACAAAATATAAAGGGATCTTCGTTTTTTTAAAACAAAGATCCCTTTACGACATATATCCATACCAACAACCATTTTAATTATATTTTACGTTTAATTATATTATGTCACTTTTCTAAACAAGGCCCTCTACAATGGATAATTTGACAATCATAATTATTTTTTAAAGGAATCCATGTATCTGTTCGATTAAAATTATAATTCATTCATTTACCCATTCCTTTCTTCAAAATATCAAAAAACAAGAATACCCTATAAAGAGTTGATGTGGAGTTAGGGCGTTGTATACGTTACTCTATGTTCATCATATAAATGTGTATATAATTAAATAAGCCTTTTTTATTTTTGGGCTAATAAAAAAACAAAAGACGCCTGTTTTAAACAGACGTCTTTTAATAAAAGGACTAAGATATCAATCTCCTACCTTAATCATACTATACACTTCATTACAATTATTCATTCTTCCTTTACTGCAATTTCTATCTGTTCAATTCGAAATGCTACAGGTGGATGAGTCGCTTCCAAACGCGCCCAGCCCCCTTTAGGAGAACCTTCTGTTCCTTCTATTTTTCTAAAAAGGACATCAAACCTGCTTCTATTCCTAATTCAACTGCATAAGCATCCGCTCGAAATTCTTCTTTTCTTCCAACAACTCGATGTAAAATCACTTGCATGGCTTTTAATACAACCGCTGCAAGAGCTGCTAATATGGTCACAATTGGTACACGATTCGATAAAACAGATAAAACCGTTGCCATAGATACCAATATCCATGTAGCCACTGTTCATGCTGTATTCAATGTATGCGCCATGACAGACCATACTTCAAATGTACAAGTTCATGAGTAAGAATCCTTGAAAGCTCTTCCTCATTCGCTGTTTTCAATAATCCTTTTGTTACAAGGAATTCAAGCGTTATAAGATGATTCAAATATTTAGTCTTCGAATGTAGAAGAAATATAAAAAGGTTCATCCATGCAAGGTTTTTGATTAACAGATATACTTGTTTCACTAATTCAAGTTCGTGATGAATGTGGTATCCAATTAAAGAATGATGAACTAGTTTAATAAAATGGTAAGCTATCCTTATAGCTTTTAATATTATTTTAGGAACTTTTTAATTTCCTCTCCAAATAATATGCTCTATAAAATAAACATTTCATTTATCTTTTTCTTTTTAATAATACATCTAATTAACTATATTAGGGTTATATGGATATATTATCAAATAATTACTCAAAAAACCATTCTTGTTATGTTTATATTTATATATTAACATTCAATTTAGACTATCATTATATCGATGGTAAAGGACCATATTTACACTATCATGTCCCACCAAATATGAAGGCACACCATTTTATTTGGTAAGGTGTAAATTATGAAGATTAAATATGATTCTGAGCACCTGCACTTAGGTTACTATGAAGATGGTCATGATATTGAAGCTATAGCATATAAAAGAACAGGTAAGAATATGTGGGATATATTTTTAGATTTTGACCATTATAAAATTCCTTTAAATCGAGATAACTATGAATATAAAGAATATGATGGTTATAAAATATTATCGATATCCACACATGACTTAGACTATGATTATGGCGTTTTACAATTTACAAAGTGGCTATTAGAAAATAAAGTATTACATACTTAATAAAAAAAGCTAGTATTATACTAGCTTTTTTTATTACCTTCTTATATATCCCTTCTTACGCTTCTACATTAAAATCATATTTATCTTCTCTTTTTTGAGAAAAATTAAGATAACCTTTGATATAGTTATTAATTTTTAATTTACCTCTAAAAAAATA
>Ga0209463_1002342_pt1 | contig 10532 bp, 7 predicted proteins | sample AgamicMgSfrz_FD_187169 | JGI IMG/M metagenome (GOLD analysis project Ga0209463, IMG submission 187169) | Agave microbial communities from Guanajuato, Mexico - Mg.Sf.rz (SPAdes) (version 2) | ecosystem: Host-associated > Plants > Phyllosphere > Phylloplane/Leaf | place: Guanajuato, Mexico... | reverse complement strand
TGCAGACAAGCCAGCTTTGCGCAATTCATTTAAAAGTCCAACTGTATAATCCTTTGCTTCCTCTCCCAATGCAACGAGGTAACAGTCGATTTTCTTTTCAACAGGCAATTCGATTCCTTCTGCCTGCAAGGCTGCAAGCAATCTTTCCAAGCTCATTGCAAAGCCGATTCCTGGTGCTTCTGGACCGCCAAGCTCTTCTGTTAGTCCATTATAGCGTCCACCACCGCATAGTGTCGTAATGGCTCCAAAGCCTTCTGCTTCACTCATGATTTCAAAGGCAGTGTGATTATAATAATCCAATCCTCTTACTAGATTTGAATCCACTTCGAAAGGAATATTCAATGCAGTTAAATAAGATTTAACTTTTTCAAAGTATTGTTTAGAGTCTTCATTCAAGTAGTCTAGGATAGACGGAGCTGACTTCATCAACGGATGATCATGATCCTTTTTACAATCCAAAATTCTCATTGGATTTTTTTCAAGACGATTTTGACAGTCCGTACAGAATTCGCCAATACTTGGCTTAAAGTGGCCGATAAGGGCTTCTCTGTGTGCAAGTCTGCTGTCCTTATCTCCAAGACTGTTTACAACAAGCTTCAGCTTTGAAAGCCCTAGTGATTCATAGACTGTAAATGCAAGTGCCATTACTTCTGCATCAATTGCCGGGTCCTTGCTGCCGATCGCTTCTACACCAAACTGAACGAATTGGCGGAAACGGCCTGCTTGAGGACGCTCATAACGGAACATTTGACCTAAATAAAAAAGTTTAACTGGCTGTGTTGGCAATCCGAACATTTTGTTCTCAACAAAGGAGCGAACAACAGAAGCAGTACCTTCTGGTCTTAATGTCAGGCTTCTTTCTCCTCTATCTTCAAATGTGTACATTTCCTTTGTGACGATATCTGTCGTATCTCCTACACTGCGTAAAAACAACTCTGTGTGTTCGAAGATAGGTGTCCTTATTTCACTATATTGGAATCTGTCGCAAAGCTCTTTAATACGTTTCTCAATATATTGCCATTTTTCCACTGTACCTGGCAGTATATCTTGCGTTCCTCTTGGAATATTTATTTGCATATTATTATCCTCCTGTTTCGGCTTATGTATCGTTAATCTAGGGGGCTGGTTCATCAAAAAAGCAAACAAAAAAATCCCGCCCCTTGTATATCAAGAAATATACAAGGGACGAGATTTATATCCCGTGGTGCCACCCTAATTGAAGAAATGCATCTTCCACTTTGCAGTTAACGCCTGCTAACGTTTCATACCTAGTAATGTTATTTCACAACATTTTCAGAAGAAAACCTACGGAGTGTTCGTTCATTAAGTCATCATGCAGAAATGCTTCCAGCCTATGGCATTTCCTCTCTTTTCATGTGTATCTTAACTACTTTTCTCCCTCATTGGCTCTTTTAATTTATCTCTTATTATTTTATTAATAATAATCAGAGATGAATTGATTGTCAATAGCCTTTTCCATTGTCTATTCTTTAATATCTGCCAATCTGCTTTTTCAGTTTTCTGGCTTCTCCTACAGATAACCCAAACTCCGAAGCAAGCTCAACAGACGTAGAGTGAGCTTCCTTTTCAATAAAGTCATGAAAGTCCACACCGAGTAATTTCGAGCTTACATCATGGGTTTTTATACTTTTTTCACCAAATCTCATTGTTTTCACCCTTTTTCTTATTAATTTCTATTATTATCCCCATGAGTAAAAAAAATTTTCATCATATGTTATATTTATTGTCTAAAAATGAAAATAAAAAGAGAAAAGTTATCAAAGGAGATTGAATCATAAAAGAGGAATGTATTAAAATGCAAATAACTATGTTTTTTTAAGAGGAAGGAGGAAAAGCTTTCAAATGATAAAGAAACAGCAAATATGGTTAATTGCTATTATAATGCTTATGCTGGTTCCCGCTATCCAGGTAAAAGCAGAAAGCAGCCAATCCGTGCACTCGACGACAGTCCTTAATATAAGAGAAGGCCCAAGCCTTGAAGATCCAATTATCGGTAGAACTGAATCTGGTATTAGCTACAAAGTGCTTGCTGACAATGGGGACTGGGTGGAGATCGATATTGGAAACGGAGAAACAGGCTGGGTGGCAGCCTATTTAGTGACAAAGTCCGAGACTTCAAGTTCAGGGGAAGACAATTCACAAACAGACAACATCACAGGTTCAAAAGGGACGATTTCCGAAAATGGGTTAAGAATGCGAAAAGGACCTGGTACCAATTATCAAGTTATCACAACACTTAGCAAAAATATGCCTGTTACCATCCTTTCTAATGAGGGAAACTGGACAAAAGTCCAATCTGACTCAGGCACAGGCTGGGTAAACAGCCAATACGTTGCCGATGAAAATCAAAACACTGCAGATGCACCTGAAGTTTCACAAGCAGAAAGTCAAACTTCGATAGTAGCAGAGGACGATATAAATGTTCGTGATACAGCTTCTTTAAATGGAGAAGTTATCGGTAAACTGGCAAAAGGAACTGTCATACATATAGTTGGGGAGGACGGAGATTGGGCTAAAATCCAATTCTCGGGCAATACTGGCTGGGTTTATCAAAACTTGCTGGAGGCTGACAGCGAAGTGGAGAACAGCTCTAAAAAGTCGATTAATACATCTGTTACTATCCTGCATGATGGGACAAACATCCGAAGCGAGGCATCTGTCCAGGCTTCAGTACTATCCATTGCAGGTGAAGGAGATTCGTATAAAGCAACAGAAGAGATCGGCGATTGGTATAAAATCGAATTGGCAGACGGTCAAGCAGGCTATGTTGCTAGTTGGATAGTCACAGAATCTACGGAAGAACAACCAGCGTCTGCTTCCACACAAGAAAGCGGGGAGAAAGGTGATTTAAAAGGAAAAACAATTGTCATCGATCCAGGCCATGGCGGTAAAGACAGTGGAACGATTGGAGCTGTCGGCACACTGGAAAAAACACTGACAATTCGTACAGCCAACCTCCTTGCTGAAAAATTGCAGGCGGCTGGCAGCAATGTAGTTTTCACAAGACAAAATGATGTTTTTATTACACTGCAGGATCGTGTCAATATGAGCAGCTTCTATAAAGCAGATGCATTTATCAGCATCCATTATGACAGCATTAAAGACAGCAGTGTAAGAGGAATGACCAGCTATTATTACAGCTCCTCGCAAAAGGATCTTGCCAATGTGCTGCATGAAAGTATTATTGAAGCAACCCAATTGAAAGACAGGGGTGTAAGAAAAAACGATTATTTTGTACTGAGAGAAAACACTCAGCCTGCGACGCTACTCGAGCTGGGTTATTTAAGCAACCAGCAAGAAGAAGCGCTTGTATCCTCACAAAAATATCAGGAAACTGTTTCTGCCGCTATTTATGAAGGGCTTGAAAACTATTTCCAATGATAGGAAAAAGGAAAAACCGTTCCAAATGGAACGGTTTTTCTATTTGCTTTCAAGTATTAGAGTAACAGGGCCATCATTAACCAATGAGACATCCATCATTGCACCGAAAACACCTGTCTCGACAGATAATCCCTTTTCCCTTAACAATCTATTAAATTGATCATATAAATTTACTGCATAATCCGGTTTAGCCGCATTCATAAAATTCGGCCGTCTCCCTTTTCGCGTATCTCCATACAGGGTAAACTGGGAAACAGACAAAATGGAGCCTTCCACATCTAATATGCTATGGTTCATTTTGCCTTCTGAGTCATCGAAAATTCGCAGATGAGCAATTTTATCCACAAGCTTCGTGGCATCCTCGACCGTATCATCATGTGTGACTCCAACGAGCAGCATATAGCCCTTCTCGATTTGGCCAACCGTTTTTCCGTCTACTTCCACTTTAGCTTCTTTCACTCTTTGCAAAACAATACGCACGCTGGTTCTCCTTAATTCATGATTCTACGTACAGAATAGACATCAGGTATTTGTTTAATCCTCTCCACCACTTTATGGAGATGATTGACATTCAGAATGAGAATAGACATCGTGATAGTTGCCATTTTATTGCGATCAGATTTGCCCGATACGGCAGAAATATTAGTTTGTGATTCATTAACCGCCTGAAGCACTTCATTTAAGAGGCCTCTTCTGTCATAACCGCTTATCTCAATTTCTACATTATATTCCTTCCGGTCATTCAGGGCTGTTTCCCACTCAACAGGAATAAGCCTTGCCTTTGCATCCTCTGTATCAATATTGGTGCAATCCGAACGATGAACAGATACGCCTCGTCCCTTTGTAATAAAGCCGACAATCTCATCACCTGGCACTGGGTTGCAGCAGCGTGACAGCCTGATCAGCAGGTTGTCAATACCAGTTACTCTCACTCCAGAAGCGCGTTTTTTCGCACTCGGGAATGATTTTAATTCGGCAACAGCGTTTGAGATGGTTGCAGATTGTTCCGCATCACGTTTTCTGCGCCATTTCTCCGTTAAACGGTTGGCGACTTGGAGTGCTGTTATACCATTGTAACCGACAGCAGCATACATGTCCTCTTCACTCACAAAATTGAACTTCTCAATCACTGTCTTAATGTTCTCAGGGGTAAGGATTTCTTTCAAATCGAACTCCATATTGCGGATTTCTTTTTCGACAAGCTCCTTGCCTTTTTCCACATTCTCCTCTTTGCGCTGCTTTTTGAAGAACTGCCTGATTTTATTTTTTGCTTGTGAAGTCTGGGCAATCTTAATCCAATCCTGGCTAGGTCCGTAAGAGTGCTTGCTTGTATGAATTTCGACAATGTCGCCAGTCTTTAATTTATAATCAAGTGTAACCATCTTGCCGTTAACCTTAGCACCGATCGTCTTATTCCCAATTTCTGAGTGAATACGGTAAGCAAAGTCTATCGGCACTGAGCCTGAAGGCAGCTCAAATACATCGCCTTTTGGAGTAAACACAAAAACCATATCTGAAAACAGATCGATTTTCAAGCTTTCCATAAACTCCTCCGCATTGATGCTGTCTTCTTGGAAGTCGAGTATTTCTCTGAACCATGAAAGCTTCTCCTCAAAGGAAGACCCTTCATCGACTGTTTTTCCTTCTTTATATGCCCAGTGTGCTGCAATCCCGAATTCAGCAATTCGATGCATTTCTGTCGTGCGTATTTGCACCTCGAGAGGATCACCTTTCGGCCCGATTACTGTTGTATGCAAGGATTGGTACATATTCGCTTTAGGCATTGCGATATAGTCTTTGAATCGTCCCGGCATTGGCTTCCAGCGAGTATGAATAATTCCAAGCACTGCATAGCAGTCCTTGATGCTGTTTACGACAATACGTACTGCCAATAAGTCGTAAATTTCATTGAACTGCTTGTTTTGAAGCACCATTTTCCGGTAAATGCTGTATATATGCTTTGGCCGGCCAGAAATGTCAGATTGAATTTTCACTTCACCTGTGCCTTCTCTTATTTCGGAAACGACTTCTTCTAAATATTGTTCACGCTCGGCGCGCTTCTTCTTCATCAAGTTAACAATTCGATAATATTGCTGTGGATTCATATAACGTAGAGCTGTATCTTCAAGCTCCCATTTAATTGTAGATATCCCTAGTCTGTGGGCTAATGGAGCGAAAATCTCAAGCGTTTCATTCGAGATGCGGCGCTGCTTCTCTGCAGGAAGATGCTTTAGCGTTCGCATGTTATGAAGTCTGTCGGCAAGCTTAATCAGGATGACTCTTATATCCTGCGCCATTGCAACAAACATTTTGCGATGGTTCTCTGCTTGCTGTTCTTCATGGGATTTATATTTAATTTTCCCTAGTTTCGTAACGCCGTCAACGAGCATGGCCACTTCATTGCTGAAGGCATCACTAATATCCTCTAATGTGATATCCGTGTCTTCAACAACATCATGGAGAAAACCTGCAGCAACGGTAGCCGGGTCCATCTGCAAATCAGCAAGAATACCAGCAACCTGAATTGGGTGGATGATATATGGCTCCCCAGATTTTCTATATTGTTCACGATGAGCATTTTGTGCAAATTCATATGCTTGTTGAATGAATTCGGTATGCTCTTCGTTTAAATATCCTTTAGTCTTATCGATGACTTGTTCGGCGGTTAACACTTGATCATTCGCCATGTAATCACCTTTCATATTCCGAGTGTATTATTAGAATTTATCATAATTTCGACTATTTATCTATCCCGCTATATGTTTTTCCTTATATTGCATCATGCAATTTATAATAGAATTAAAACAATTTTAGAATGATTATTTCTATTATTAAAAAAAAGAGAGAGAATGTAAAGAGAATCCATGTAATTTTTTGCAAAACAATAGAATTTTTGTCGAAAACAGTCGAAAGCCCTCGAAATTTTTTCAGCAAAAAAAGAGCGCCATTACAGCGCTCCTTTTGGTAATTAATATTCCATTAATGTCAAGATATCATAGCCATCAAGGTTTTTGCGTCCTTCTAAGTAAGACAATTCAATCAGGAACGCAATCCCTGCAACTACACCGCCCAATTCTTCTACAAGTTTGATTGTAGCATCAATTGTACCGCCAGTTGCAAGCAGGTCATCTGTAATAAGCACACGTTGGCCTGGCTTGATTGCATCTTTATGGATAGTCAGCACATCTTTACCGTATTCCAAGCCATAAGAAACCTTAATCGTTTCTCTTGGCAGCTTTCCTTCTTTACGAACTGGCGCAAAGCCAAGTCCTAATGAATAAGCGACAGGGCAACCAATGATAAATCCGCGCGCTTCTGGTCCGACAACAATATCGATTTCTTTTTCTTTAGCGTACTCTACGATTTTGTCTGTTGCGTATTTATATGCTTCACCATTATCCATAAGTGTGGTAATATCTTTGAAACGAATGCCCGGTTTTGGCCAATCTTCCACAATTGTTACATACTGTTTTAAATCCATTCTTGCACTTCCTCCTCATTCTTAACGGATTTCTGAAGAATAAGATCAAACCAATTCTTTAATTGCTCATAAGACGAGTATATTAATTCATTTTCGAGCGAAAATTGTGCTTGTTTCTGTTGAAAAGAAGGAGACTCTGTTAAATCTCTTCTATTGCTATTCTTATTCAGCGAAATAAACCCATCCTTCATTGTAACAAAATTCAGCTCAAAAAACACCTTTGACATAAAAACAATTGTTTCTTTGCTCCAGCCCTGACGTTTAGCAAGCTCTCCGCCATATTTTTTGAGGTCAAAACCATTTTGCTTCGCAAGGAAAGCATAATACCATTTAAAATGATCCCTTGTCGGCATGGTACTGAAAAAGTCGCTGTCCTGCTTAAAAAAGCTTGCATATATGCGCTCAGGAGCAGTACTAGCTAACAATTGCTGGACAATTTCCTTACTGCTCGGAAAGTCTGCCAGTACTAGTATGCGATTATCGGTTTGGAAGGATGCTGCATCATCAAGATTTTCAATAATTTTATAATCAGAAATTGATTGAAGCGTTTCAGGTGTTACAGAATCTCCTTTAAAGAAAATCCATGTTGCACTTTTGCCTGGAATGGCTGATGCTAGCTTTTCCATATTTCTAATGCCTCGATAATCGAATAGCTGCCAATGATTTACAGCAATATCCTGTATAAATATTTGAGGCTTTTTTATATTATTCCATTCATTGATAGAAAGCTGTCCTAGCACAGATACCTTTGCACTTGGTGATATATGGTCGTATAGATCACCAATACCAAATCCAATTCCATCAAGACTGCTGTCCTCCTGTTGAAATTGCACCTTTAAATGATTTTGGTTAGCTCCTATTTTTCTCATAGTTCCAATCTCTACTTGATCAATGACTATCCGAGGCTTGGCATTATCGACCCCAAACGGCGCAAGCAGCTGCATTTCCTCAATTGCATTTAAATGAGCATCCTTTAAATCAATCTCCATATCAACAGCTGTCAATGGAACTAAATCATCTAGATGAAGCTGTTCAAAAGCAAGTTTATTCAAACGCTGGCGAAGTTCATCCACATCCCCTAGCGCAAGCGTCATTCCTGCTGCCATCGGGTGTCCGCCAAAGTGAGGAAGTATCTCCCTGCATGTAGACAGATTCTGATACAAATCAAAACCGACAATACTGCGGGCCGAACCTTTTGCAATCCCTTTTTCCTGATCAAAACCAAGAACAATTGTCGGCCTGTAAAATTTCTCGACTAGTCTTGAAGCCACTATACCTACCACTCCTGGATTCCAGCCCTCTTTGCCAACAATAATCACTCGGTTTTCTTCTAGCGGATACAAAGACTCGACTTGCTCAATTGCCTCTTCTGTTATTTGATTGACGATAGCTTGACGTTCCTTATTTATTGCTTCCATCTCTTCTGCAAGAGACGCGGCAAGATCTGGATCTTCTGTTAAAAGCAGCTCAACCGCAGGATCAGCACTGTCGAGTCTTCCAACAGCATTTATCCTTGGCGCAATCATAAATCCGATTGTTTCCTCATCTATCCCGTTCGCTTCTGTTTTCATCTGTTTCAGTAAAGCCTTCAAGCCGATATTAGTAGTCTGCTTCAACTTTTTGATCCCAAGCTTGGCAATCATTCGATTTTCCCCTGTCAGCGAAACAAGGTCCGCAATTGTCCCAATGGCAGCAAATTGCAGAAGATGCTCGGGCAGTTCACCGGATAACGCATGAGCGACCTTCAAAGCAACACCGACTCCGGCAAGCTCATGGAATGGATAATCACTGCCTTCGAGCCTTGGATGAATGATTGCCAACGCGTCTGGCAGCACTGGTCCAGGCTCATGATGGTCTGTCACGATATAGTCTATTCCGAGCTCCCTAGCTACATCTGCCTCCTTTACAGCAGCTATTCCTGTATCCACTGTAACAATCAATTTAATACCGATGCTAGCTGCATACTTGAATGCCCCTTCATTAGGACCATAGCCTTCTGTAAAACGATTAGGTATATAAAATTGAACATCGGCGCCCATACCCTCCAATGTTTTCATCATGACAGTCGTGCTTGTTACTCCATCCGCGTCATAATCGCCAAATATAAGGATTGGCTCTTGTCTCTCAATTGCTGCTTTTATACGGTTTACTGCTTTGTCCATGTCCTTCATTAAAAATGGGTCATGAAACTCATCTATGCTGTATAAAAATTCTTTTGCCTTTTCAAGGCTATCATATCCTCTTTTTACGAGTAAACTTGCTACTAGAGGTGTGATTTTTAGCTGTTCTGCAAGTATTGCAGCATTATTATTGTCTTTTTTTTCTGTAATCCATCTAGATTTAGAATGAAGCATCTTATCACCTCAATCTATCATTATACAAGTATGAGTTATTCCTTTCAATGTTTGATAGTGGAAGAAGTTAATAAGATTTCACACAAAAAAGCTTATGCGTGTGTTGGCATAAGCTCTTAATTAGAGAGATTATTTTGTTGGCACAGAAATTGGATCTGCTTGTTCTGTACTGCCAGGCTGTAATGATTCAAGTTCTTGCAGACGTAATTGAAGTGCCTCATTTTCCTTTTTTGCTGCCTTCCATTTTCTTTGGAGTGAATATATTTTTATCAAACCAGCAGACCCAATCATGAGCCCGCCAAGCAATACGGAAATCAAGATAACGAGGATGAGAGGCCATTTTCCAGTACCGAATAAATAGTTCACTGTAACAGAATCAACATTAATCACAGCAAAAACAGCTACTATAAGTGCAAAAATAATTCCCAATAATAAATTCCATTGTATTTTCATTAGATACCTCCAAAAATAAGTCCTTCTCTATAACTTCCCCTTAAGATGCAGGTATTAAACTAAAAAGACAGGACCTTAAATCAAGGTCCTGTCTGTAGTCTTCTTATACTTGCGGCTCATCTGAATTTTTTCGTTTTTCTTTAACTGTAATCAGAACGCCTTTTTTCTTAAGCTCTTTCTTCTTCCAAACAAACCATAATTGGGATGCAATAAAGATAGAAGAATATGCCCCGCCAACTAAACCGATCAATAGAGCTAATGAGAAGTTTCTGATTGATTCACTACCAAAAATCAATAGCGCAACTACACAAATAACAACTGTGATAACTGTATTGAGGGAGCGTGTAAACGTCTGGCGGATACTTGTATTAATAATATCTTTGATTTCCTTCGCTGTCGTAATTTTTTTCTTCTTCACAAGATTTTCACGAATACGGTCGAACGTAACAATCGTGTCATTAATAGAATAACCGACAATTGTAAGTACAGCCGCTATAAAGGTTATATCAACCTCAAGTCTTGTAAAACTGAAAATAACAATGATAAAGAATGCATCATGAAGCAACGCAATAATAGCTGCTAATGCCATGTATATTTCAAAACGGATTGTTACATATAGAATAATCCCTAATGATGCTAAAATAATGGCATAGAAGGCATTTTTGGCCAGCTCTTTTCCGACTGTAGATGAAACAGTGCTGACATTTGGATCTGAGCCGTACTTATCATGCAATACAGTTTTTAATTCTGCCACTTTATTTTGACTCAAATCACCTTTTATGCGAATTGCTGCTCTTTCATTGTTTTCTCCAGAAATAGTGATATCATCTGCTGTGATTCCT
>Ga0209463_1002340_pt1 | contig 10534 bp, 13 predicted proteins | sample AgamicMgSfrz_FD_187169 | JGI IMG/M metagenome (GOLD analysis project Ga0209463, IMG submission 187169) | Agave microbial communities from Guanajuato, Mexico - Mg.Sf.rz (SPAdes) (version 2) | ecosystem: Host-associated > Plants > Phyllosphere > Phylloplane/Leaf | place: Guanajuato, Mexico... | reverse complement strand
ATTCTTGTGTCACAAACAGGGCAGTATAGTTTAAGTGAAAACATTCACATGAAATGGTCTGATTCTAGTATATTATGCAGTATATACTAGAATAAATTACTGGCCCGATGACCGTTTTTTTCCGTAATAGAGACTGATCCAAAAAGGCATATAAATACTTTACTTATAACTAAGTAGTGCGGAATTAGATAACCTAAAACCCACACGCTTCTAGAATATATTCTTATTAAATATAGGGAATAGTGGAAAACCAAATCGTTGGTAATTCTGATGTTCTGCTAAGTTAAATTACTCTGTTAATCGTAAGACTTCCACGAAAAAGGGTGTACCATTCAGGAAAACTCTTTTTAAAATTATCCTTCTTGAGGTTTTATTGGATTTAAAAACATCGCAACTATAAATGTACGAAGTATTTTTTAAATCTTAATAGGTTTATAAATACTTCCGTATATTATTTTTGCTCCATACAATGAGAACATCTTTATTAAGAAAACAATTGATAACTGAAATTTTGTAAGTTTGACATAGGTTACATACCCTACCTTTTTGAACCAATCCATAACAAAGTAAGGAATCTATAAGAAGGTTAACTAAAAGATAAAGATTTAACTTATCAAATGTGTATTTGAGAATCCAGATGGAACCAATAAAAAATGGACCGATAATTAATGGAAGTTCAGCCAAGACATTATGTTTTATAATATATGGAAACCACCACCATTTTTTCTTTTCTGCAAATCTCCCTTCTAAAACAAGATAGACACTCATTGTTATAGCAGCAAGTACATACTTCTTTATAGATTTTTTACCGATAAAAGCAATTGACAGTCAAGGTAAAATAACCATTAGTATGAGTATACAGGTGTTTTTTTCATTTTGAACAGCCCGCCACGCTTTTTCTTCTGCAACAAGATTCACTTATTGAAGATCGAGAAGGACAGCATTTACTGTCCTTCTCGATCTTCAATAATCGCGCCCACTAGAATAAAGTAGATATGGGATTCATTATCAGTTTCTCTTTTGTAAATATGAGCAAATCACAGTTTAACACTTTCTTCTAAGAATTTACCGGATTTATTTACATAAAACTCTGCTATAAGAATATTTGGTATCCAACATAACCACGATATAAATATATAACTTGTTTCATAGTTGTCGATGCCAGCTATAAGAACAAAAATAAGTAACCAAATTCTCAAAGTTACCGCTGCAAAAGTCAAAGAATAATTTCGAATCATCCACCTACGATGATGATGCACTTGCCCTTTCTTGATTTTTACAAGAGCAATCCCTGCAGTTACAAGCCAGAAAATAGATAAGAAACCAAAGCCTAAAGTAGATATAATTCCACCTGTTGCTTCAAAAGCTAAATATAGACCGGTAAAACCACCAAATAATAAACAAAGATAATAAACTTTACCTATTTGTTTATGTCTATCTTTGTTTTTAACTCTTATTTTACTAGACAAGAGAAAGGGTCCAATTGCCAACGTTATTAAACTTGTAAATGCGTGAATGTATAAAATTATATACCAGAGCTGATTTAACACATCTCCAAAACTTACTTTTGCCAAAATAAAACCTGATTTATTAGCACCTAAGATAAAATACTGCACAATAGCATACCCGGAAATACTAAAAGCTAAAATCGTGACTATTATCCAAGCGAATCTTTTCAAAATCAAACCTCCTTCTAAAACTTGTATAAATATACCATGTTTTTATTAAATTTCCAATAATGTACTTTATTGAGGTTCACTGAAGTTAGCTATTCAAATAATCTAAATGAGTATCCATTCCATTCCAATATCCATAGATGGTGACCTTTTCGGGGCAGCATTAGTTCAATAAGGAATGGTATAATTATTAGCATTAAATAATCTAAAATACATTGATTTTTTGAAAGTGAGAAACAATAAATGAACTTAAAACATTATCTAAACGAAAAGTTTCCAACAGTGGACTTAATTCCTAGTATTTATTATCAATGGGACTCTGGTATTCATTTTTCACTTGGAGGAGACCTATATCAATTTAATGAAAAAGATGAACTAAATCTTGTTATGTTTCAACTCGTATATGAACAAACCCTTACAATATTTAATGAATTATTTGACCAAGATGATGACTTGTTCCTTGTAACTAATCTTTATAAGCACAAAACTAAAGAAAAACGAATCAAAAAATTGCATGTCTATAAGCGTTTTCTAAAGAATAAAATGGATTTAAATAAAATCCATGTTAGGACATGTCCATATCCGTTCGAGATGGACGATGCTAAAGAATATGAGATGCAACAATTTTCATTAAAATGTAAACGGAAAGATTTCAATGTACATCAATTACTTAAGGCAGCTTGTAATGAAGATTTCCCATTGAACCCAAGGTTTGGTGGATACTCAATAGATTATCCAGATGTATTTTTTGTTAATGTCACTAAAGATATTATTTTCTTTATCTATGACGATAGAGGTTGTGAAGTTATTTCACGGGATGTAGTTAGATTACGTTCACTCTATAAGAAGTATTTTGATTGGGTTGAAGATGTTGATAGAAAAAGGATTGAAAGTGGATTAGGGCTTTAATGATTGAATGGAACTTAATATCTAATCCAACTAACTGAGTGCATTACTGGAACAACAAATCCTTTTTCTTCTTAGGCTAATGGGGCAGCATTAGTTCAATAAAAAGTAGGAAGTAGAAAGTTTATAATGGTGATGTGAAGATTATTAATAATTTAGGGGTGAAATGACCTTGGAAATAGAAACAGCAAGATTAATAATAAGACCTCCAAGTATAGAGGATTTTGACGAGTATTGGGAGATGAATAACAATCCAGAGGCAAAGAAATATACAGGAGGTGTTATTACATTAAGTTACGATGAAACATTAGTTATTCATAAACAAGCGTGCGACAAGTTTGAATCGAGTGATAATAAAGTTTTTTCTGTCATTGAGAAGTCAACAGGGAAGTATATTGGGTATTGTGGATTTAAGTATTGTGAAATACTCAATGGCATTGAAATTTGTTACGGATATAACCAAAGTGCGTGGGGAAAAGGTTATGGGCAAGAAGCAGCAAGGGCTACTTTACCATATGCCTTTGAGAAACTGAAACTTAAAACACTTGTTTCTGCGGTAAATCCTAAGAACATTGCATCCGAAAGAATTTTACAAAAAATCGGTATGCAATACGATGGACAAATTGAATGGAAAGAACAAGGTTTGGTAAACAAATATAGTTTGACATCAGATAAATATTTCAACATGGCTGCCAACGCCCTTTAGTAGTAAGAGTCCAATATTAGAAGGTTGCGGCTATGACAGCTTTTCTTGTTCAACTATCGGGGGCATTTCTTCAATAAGAGTTATTAAATAAGTATAGTTTATATATTACTAGTCAATACTGTTTCATAAAAAGATAGGAAAGATGAGTATGAATTTATCTGAAGCTTGGCAATTATACAAAGCAGATAAACTAATTCAAGGTTACTCTTCCCAAACATTAAAGGCGTATAAGGTTCAATCTACCTTGTTTATTAGTTATATAGGAGATGTTCCAATAGAGGAAATTACAACGGAATCTATAAAATTGTATCTTGGAGAGGTAGCGAGTACTTTAAAAGCATCCAGCTTATGTCATCGTATACGTTTTATTAAGTCGCTGTTCAAGTGGGCCCAAGAAGAGGAATATATAACTTTTAATCCCGGAACGGCGATAAAAGAGCCCAAATTAGAGAGTAAAATCCCAAAGTTTTTAACGGAAGAAGAGATAGAGTTATTAAGAGAAGCATGCCTTAATCCTTTTGAAAAAGCTTTGTTTGAGTTTATGTATTCAACTGGCTGCAGAATAGGAGAAATAGTAAACTTAGATCAATCTTTAATCAACTTTTCTGAACAGTCCGTTATAGTATTTGGTAAAGGAAAAAAGGAAAGAGAAGTTTATTTTAACACAAGATGTAGCATTTGGCTTAAAAGGTATTTAGACCTTCGAAATGACGAGGATAAGGCTTTGTTCGTTACTACCCGTGCTCCTCACCGAATGAGTATAGCACAGATGAGATATGTTATTAAACAAATATCGAGAAGAGCTAAAATCAATAAGTGTATACATCCACATCAGTTACGACATAGTTATGCAACTACACTTATCAATAATGGAGCACCCTTAGAAGTTATCCAAAATTTAATGGGACATGAGAAAAGTGAAACTACTAGGATATATGCTTATTTAAGTGGGCAATTAAGACGTGAACTTTATAAGAAGTATTTCTAAAAGAACTGTGGTAATTTGCAGGTTCTTTTTTTTCGTTGTGAATAATAATCGAATAAAAATGGAAATAAAAGTAACTTTTTACGAAAAAATATAGTCTAACATACTAAAGGAGGGCAATAGTTTAAAAATGAAGGATTGAGAGAAGCTTTAGGAAAAATAAAAGTGAGTCAGTATGACCTTAGATAAAACTCATGAAATGAGGAAGTATATGAGAAATAAACACATTATTCCAGTAAGTTTAGTATTAATTATCGTAGCTATTTTTGTTGTAGTAGGTATTATTCATTCAGAAAGTGCTAGTCGCTATTTATTAACGGAAAATCAGAAACAGGCTATTAAGAAAGCAAAAAATGCAAATGAAGATTTATCTGACACAGATATTGATAGTTTTACAATTGGTCAGGGAAAATATTTACTTGATCAATATCTTAAAGAAAATAATTTAAATTACCGAGTAGGAACAAAAGAATATATCGATTTCTTAGCTAGCATTATGGAAAATAGTGAAATGTATAAAGATCCTGAATTCACCATAATCGATGCTTATGGTAGCGTGTACGTGACAGAAAATCAAAAAAAGGAACCACTATTTTTTCGATTCCATCTAGATTCAGTAACCCTAGACAAAACTATTAAGGAAATTCGAGTTGAAAATACAAAATAGCAATTAATAAAAAGGAAACAGGAATGCTGCCATTTAGTGCTATCAAGTAGATATAACCTACATAAAAGATGGTGAAACAGATGCAGAAACGATTGATTGAAATAATAAAGTGATAAGAGAAAGGGTTCTTACCTTTTTTGGGTTATTTCAGGGAAAGGAGAGACAGGGATGAAAAAGAAAAAGTATAGATGGATTACAATTATCCTGCTTGTTCTTCTTGTGGCGAGTATCTATTTTTATGTCAACAGTATTAGAATCTCTGGCGTATCTGATAATGGTATGTGGAAGGTAGTATATAAAAAATCCCTAGATGAAGCCGAACAAGGCGAGTGGTATGGAAGCATTAAGCAACTAAATAAACAAGAGGTAAAAGTTAAGGGAATAAAATGGTTAGAAAACGGAAAAACAATAGCAGATTTCACAGAATTTAATGAAGGTAGAGATGAAGCAGGAGCTGAAACTAGACTGAATCCGTTTTATGTGGAAGATTTGTATGGAAGTAATCCTCCGAAAAAGGGTTATACTTATATGATATCCGTTATATGGGAAAAGGACGGTAAAATGCACGAAGACAACTTTGAAATTAATTAAATAGTACAAGAAAAGTTGTTTTACATATCATACTTTTTCTTGGATAATTCAAACGCAATATGGTTACCCAAAATAAGGATAATAACATACCAATTTCATTAAGGTGGGATCGGATTGTTATCTGACACAATTAATTGGAAGGAATTCCGTTTATGCAACAATAGGGGCAGTTTTGTTGAAGAAGGTTTATGGTGACTAAAGTTAAAACGGAGGGTCAAATGGATAATTATAAGTTTAATGAGTTTATTAAAATTGCAAAAATGCTAAATGATAATGAAATTATTCCCTTGTTAATGGGGTCAGTTGGTTTAGAAGTCGTTACGGGAAAGAGTTGGGATGCAAAAGACTTAGATATTCATGTACCAGGTGATAAAAGAGGGTGGGAAGTCCCGCCCGAATTAAATATATATAACTGGAATAATATAGTCAACATTATGAATTCAATGGAATATAGACTAATTGATTTGCATGAACATGAGTTTTCTAAAGAGGGATTATCAGTTGAATTTGGTATTATTAACACTTTACCAAGTTTCGCAGGAATACAATTAGAGGAGTTAGAAATGCACCAAATGGGAGAGATAAAATATTATTTACTAAATCATGATCAATACTTAAGTGTTTACGAATCTTCATCCAAGGATAGTTACCGAGCAGATAACAATAATAATAAAGATATTAAAAAAATTGATTTTTTAAAACGAATGATATTTGGAAACCAAAAATTATACTAAATCTAATGGGGTAATCGGTGCTTTACATAAAAATCTTTGAGCAGATTAGACGGCTCTTTTTCTTATTCAACAAAGTAGCCATATTCTTGTTCTAAGTGACTAGTCATATTCTTGTGTCACAAACGTGGCAGTTTAGCAAAATATATATTATTCACATAATGATTGTGTATGTTGTATTTATGATTATATAAAGTTAACTGGTACTGTATTAACAGAGTTTAGGTTTATGGGAGGAGTTCTTATGTACACACTTATATATGAAGATGAGATAAAGTGGTTAGAATATGTGAAACCTGTAGATAGTATGCTAATGTCTGATACAGAGAATGTAGAGATGGAAAAGATATACTTATCCAAGCATATTAGAGCTATTTTTCATCCATTATTTAAAATAGTGGAAGATTCGCAAGGAAACGTTTCTCTTTACCAGTACGATATTCTGGGAGTTAAGTACGAATGTATAGATAATGTTATTGAACACATCGGAAATGGACAAACGGTAGATTACCTGAAGGAATTGATTGATGGTAGGATATATAGGACTCAGACCTTATCTATTAGGCATACAGGTGCCCCAAAGTGGAAAAGGGGAAATGGGAAAGGTAAGGAAAGTGAGCAAAAGGTTACTGCTTCTTATCATTTAAACTTTGAACAGGAGGGGCTATCTGTACCTATGTATCATATTATAGAGGATAGGAAACATACGGATTTTGAATTAACTAGCCCTTTCCTACAAGAGGAAATATATAAAACAAAAATAAACGTTACGAGAATTATGAATAATATGATTCGGGAAGAAAGAGAAAACAAACCAAGAGGTACGTATATGTGGCTATAGTATCCTTTCTAAAATTTTAGACTCTTATAGAAGAAACTGGAATAGGTGATTATGTAATAGCACTTTACTATATTTTCTTAGATATTGATTAGAATTATTAGAAAGGGGAAATTCTATGATGTTTTTTAAAAAACGAAAGTTTCCAAAAGATGAAGATGGAGATGTATTACATGCACTAGATAAATATGGATGTGATTTTAGTGTAGAACAAACAGTGGAATTTGTTATCGATGTACCTAATGAGAATTCTGGCAAACAAGTTCTTGAAGAGTTGAAGACGGAAGGTTACCGATGTGAAATGGACTATGATGAGGAAGAAGACCTGTGGACTGTTTACTGCTTCATTGACATGATGCTGAATTATGAAGGTATTATTGAAGTACAGAACAAACTAAGAGACTTGATTCATCCGTTAGATGGAGAAATCGACGGTTGGGGAGTTGGGCTAGAATAAGAAAATGAAGAATTTAAAGACTATAGATATATATAGTCTTTCTTTCAGTTTTCAGGAGAATCATAATTTAAGGGTTACTGGCATTGTGTTGCATGGCAGCATTCCTGTAATAAATGAAGAGAATCCTTCTTGTGTCACAAACGTGGCAGTTTACTTTAAGTACACTATTTCACCTACTAATGAATTTTTAAAATAAAAATCACTGTATAATAAAGTTATTAACTATTCTAACTGGGGGAAATTATGGTTGAAGTATGGATTGTAGAAGAAAAAGTCACAAATAAATTCTTAGATGAATCAGGACATCATATAAGAATTAATGGAGAATTAGACACTGCCTTTAACATTACCGCTGAAGGAGAGGATTATGGAGAAGATTATGTAGAACAAAACAAAAACTATTTAATAGATTATTTAATTTGCCAAAACAAGTTCCCTTTATATTTTACGTTTATGGTCGATGAAGACCAAACAGATGAATATATTGCTTTTTTTAATGAAAATACAATGGAATACAACTTAAATGTTCTTGAAGAAAAAAGAACTTATTATAATTATTTGGGGAAGCACCAGTACCACCCACCATGCTTTACTGTAAAAATTACAGATTCAAATTCTTTAGTTTTATTACTAAATGAAACATATTGGTTACCGACTCAGAATGAGTTTTATTCTATTTCTTTTTCTGATAATTTAAAGTTTGAATTGAGGGAAGTAAAAGAGTGGGGAAGAAAAAGAAAACGTTCAATTCCAATTTTTAAAATAGAGCAAGATACTGCATTTATTACTATTTTTCATGATGGACATGGGTTTTATTTATTCTCAAATGACGATATTGATAAAATTATTAAATCGTTACCGAAAGGTACAGTTATTACACAGATAAACGATACATTAGTTAATATTGATAACGTTTGAAGAAGAATAATTTTATTTAATGAAAGAGATTTCCAATGAGATATTCGGAGGTCCTTTTCTTATGTAAAAAATGGCAGCATGCCTGTAATAAGTGAAGAGAATCCTTCTCGTGTCACAAACAGGGCAGTTTAGTTGAAGAAGGAATCCGGCATTTGATAAAGAATTTATAAATAAAAAATTATATAAAGGGGTTAAAATGGGGTATTTTTTTCTTTCAGGTGGTGGAGAAAAGGAACAAACGAAGGAAATAGACCAAGCTTTTATAAAACAAATCGATCTAAACAAACCATTACTTTATATACCGATAGCATTGGAAGGAGCCATTCCATTTGATGAATGCTATAAATGGATTAATAGCGTTTTTAGACCTCTGGGTCTTCAGGAAATAAAAATGTGGACCGATTTAAATAATAAAACTCTGGAGGATTTAAAACAGTTTTCAGCTATCTACATTGGCGGAGGAAATACATTTAGTTTGCTAAATGTTGTACGAGTTTCCAAGCTAGATAAGGTATTAGAGGAATATATAGAAAAAGAAGGTGTAATCTATGGAGGAAGTGCGGGAGCGATTATTTTGGGTGCTAATATTATGACCTGTGCTCATATGGACGCTAATAATACCAACTTGCAGAATTTTGAGGGATTAAACTATATTCAAAATTATTCCATATGGTGTCACTATGAAGTGGAAAATGACAATTTGATATGGAGTTATATCAAACACTATAAAAAGACAGTAATTGCTCTTCCAGAGGATACAGGCATTTTCTATAGTAAATCAGGTATAGAAGTAATAGGCACTTCGCCAGCCTTCATATTTAAAGATGGTGGCAAAATACGAGTTCAACCAAAATCATTTATTTAACTTCTTGTTCAGCTAAAGATGCTATTCTTTAACAACTGGATAGCCTTTTCTTTGTAACATTAGCGGAGTTTTAGATGAAACAGCTTTGATAAAGATCAATTATTTCAAGGTGAAAAAATCTAAGTTAATTATAGTAGAACGGCAGGGAGTTTATTGCAAGTTCATTATATAATAGGATTAAAAACTAACTGTGAGCAGGTGTTTTGATGGTGAATGAGAGAGAACTTCTGAGTATAATTAATGAAATGGATGGACCTGACACTATTTATAATGAAATGCAGAGAGTTTATGCAAGTGAAGGATCTCCATCTTCGATTGCATACAATAAAGCAAGGTCGTTGACAGATACAACTTTAATTTCTTTTCTAAGTGACCTGTTAGAAAAAAGTAAAAAAGAATCCATTAAAAGGAATATCTATTTTATTCTAGGGAAAATTGGAGAGAATACAGGTGATAAGCGAGTTGTCGAGATTCTTTTACAAAGGATTGGATTAGAAACAAATAAATATACACTCGATACGATACTAGAAAGAATAGAAGAACAAGAAGTTATACCTGACTGTTATCCAATCATTAAATGTGTATCTGATGTAAGAGGGTCAGTCAGACATTCGGCTATTAACGCATTGGGAAGATGTGAAAATTCAGACGCAGAAGATGCATTAATAAAAGTCATAAGGAATTCAAAAGATGAGTATGACCTTTGTTATGCCATTGGTTCTCTAAGTATGATGGGTGCTACTAAAGCTATTCCAGACATTCTTCCTTTATTTAAAAATGAAAAAGGGGAAGTAAGACGTGCTGCTCTTTGTGCTATTGATACATTGGGTGGTTCCGCATTCCTTCCCCTTTATATGGAGGCCTTAGGCGATCGTTCATTATCTGTAAAATATTATGCTCTATTAGCTATTAAAGATCATGGGGATGAAACAGCTATCGATGTTGTATATAAACGAGTAAGAACGATTTTAAGTAAAAAGCGGAAGATTAATAGTGACGAGTTAGTAGCAGCCTTTGAATTTCTGAATCAGTTCAAAAATCAGGATGAGATTATCGGAAAACTATTGGAATGGATAAAATCAAAAAAGTGGGATTTCCTTTCAGATAGAGAAAAAGAAGGATTCAACAGTTGTTTTTCAACTAATGATCTATCTTACAGGTGAAAGAATTTCCTATCAAAGGTGTTAGAAAAAT
>Ga0209463_1002339_pt1 | contig 10536 bp, 8 predicted proteins | sample AgamicMgSfrz_FD_187169 | JGI IMG/M metagenome (GOLD analysis project Ga0209463, IMG submission 187169) | Agave microbial communities from Guanajuato, Mexico - Mg.Sf.rz (SPAdes) (version 2) | ecosystem: Host-associated > Plants > Phyllosphere > Phylloplane/Leaf | place: Guanajuato, Mexico... | reverse complement strand
TTCTCTCCTTTATTAATCAATTGATAAGTTTTAAACACAACTTCCTCACTCACGTTATATCATAAAACTATTTCACTTATCAACTGATAAAATTATGTTAATAGTGCGATATCATAGGGGGATTCCTACTCACACCCCCATTTATATCACAGTGCTCTTTTTTTTGACAATCTTTCGATGTGTTAGCTTTCCGTTTTCTTTGTTCCATGTAAAATAAGATCAACAAGCGTTTTGAACTGTCCTGCTAAAGATTTTGGTTTTCCTTCCCATGTTGACATTGTTTGTCCTAAAGTAAGCAAACAAAAGCGTGCAGCCTCTTCCGGAGAGATTTGTTCTCTTAATATTCCTTCGTTTTTCATCTCTTCAAAAACAGCAACAAACGAATCTAAATATGCTTCCTTCCAAAGCTTAAAAATAAAGCGTCTGTTTTCTTCCTTAAATTCAACGAGCGTATCGTGAAGCATCATCATCATGCTTGAAGGATGTTCTTCAGAGAGAACTTCAAGCATTGTTTCTAATCGCTCTGCTACTGTTGATTTAGATACAGACTTTAAACGTTTGCCAATCTTAGCAACGAATCCTTGAAGCATTGCTACATACAATGACTCTTTATCAGAAAAGTGATAATATAATGCTGGCTGTGTAATGCCACATTCAGAGGCAATTTCTCGTGTCGATACTGCCCGGTAGCCTTTTTCCATAAATAAATTTTGTGCCGTTTTTAAAATGCGCTCCCTTGTCCATGCTAGTTCTTCCGCTCTTGTTCGTTTTTTCTCCATAAGGGTATGCTCCTTTCCTAGCCGCTGAATTCAACCTTATCTCTTATTTTACATGATTTAAGAAAAGATAGCACAAATGAGTATGGAAGGAGCTTTGCAACTTCCCCCCACTTTCTAAATATTTTTAGAAACAGGGGATAATAAGTTAAAAAAAACGAAACCTTGTACTCGCTTACATATTTATCTTCCCAAGCTTTTTAAGATTCTTTGGACACATTTATTCATTGAAGTTTTTACCCTCTTCTTATATAATAAGATTATAATTTTCCGAATAATATCAATTCTCTTTTATTTAGAATAACTTTAGTTTAATTCCCTTTTTTGGAGGATGCGATGAAAAAACTACAGGTGTTGTCAAAGATCTCAGAGTGCGGTATTGTTGCCGTTGTAAGAGGTGATTCAAAGGAAGAAGCGCTCAAAACTTCAGAAGCTTGTATTGCAGGGGGTATTACAGGAATTGAAGTAACCTTTACAATTCAAGGTGCTGAGGAAGTTATTAAAGAACTCTCTTTTAGCTACGATAAAAATGTTAACGTGTGCATTGGAGCTGGTACAGTTCTTGACTCTGTTACAGCCCGCACCGCTATCCTTGCTGGGGCACAGTTTATTGTAAGCCCTTGCTTTGACGTTGAAACAGCAAAACTTTGCAATTTATATGGTGTTCCGTATATGCCTGGTTGTATGACGGTCACTGAGATGAAGGAAGCACTTTGTTACGGAGTTGACGTTGTAAAACTCTTCCCAGGAAGCGCATTTGGTCCTGACTACGTTAAAGCTGTGAAAGCTCCTCTTCCCCAAGTAAACATTATGCCAACAGGCGGCGTTGATCTTGATAATGTGGAAGATTGGATTAGAAGTGGGTGCATTGCTGTTGGAGTTGGAGGAAAGCTAATGGCTCCCGCCAAAACAGGCAATTTCTCTCAAATCTCTCTTCTTGCCCGCCAATATGTTGAAAAAGTTCAAAATGTAAGAATGGCTCTTCAATAAACTAATGACGAAAAGGAGAATGAAAAATGGAAACTCGTTATGCACATCATCCTGAAGATGTAAAAAAGCAAACAACAGAGGAATTACGCAATAACTTTTTAGTTGAAACTCTTTTTGAAGCAGATCATGTTCATCTAACATATACACATAACGACCGCATGATCTTCGGTGGAGTCACTCCTAGTCAAGAAGAATTAACAATTAAATTAGATAAAGAGCTTGGTGTGAATTATTTCCTGGAGCGTCGTGAACTTGGCATTATTAACATTGGAGCGGACGGAACTGTTATCCTTGATGGGGTCGAGTATGAAATGAAAGGTCGAGATGGACTATATGTTGGACGCGGAACGAAAGACGTTAAGTTCCGTTCAAATAATGCAAACAACCCCGCGAAATTTTATATTAACTCAACACCAGCGCACCATACATATCCAACGGTAAAGATTGATATTAAGAAAATTGATCCCCTTCATAAAGGTGAGCAAGGAACACTAAACGAGCGCAACATCTATCAATATATTCATCCTAACGTTTGTGAAAGCTGCCAACTTCAAATGGGCTTAACAATGCTTTCTCCTGGAAGCGTTTGGAACACAATGCCTTGTCATACACATGAACGCCGTATGGAAGTATATTTATATTTTGATATGGAGCCTGATACACGTGTTTTTCACTTTATGGGAAAACCCGATGAGACAAGACACCTTGTAATGAAAAATGAACAAGCGGCAATCTCTCCAAGCTGGTCTATTCATACTGGAACAGCAACAAGTAACTATACGTTCATTTGGGGAATGTGCGGAGAAAACATTACGTACGATGATATGGATCATGTCAAAATGGAAGACTTACGCTAAGGAGGAACCTGTAAATGACAAAAGATGTAAGCTCATTTTCAATGGACTTCTTCCGCCTTGACGGGAAAGTAGCAATTGTGACAGGAGGAAACAAAGGACTAGGTCAAGGCTGTGCGGTTGCCCTTGCTAAAGCTGGTGCGGATTTGTTTATTGTGACACATGGAAAAGAGTGGGATGAAACACGAACTCTTGTGGAAGAAGCAGGAGGAAATGTTCATTTCCATCAAGCAGATTTATCTGATCGCTCCGCTATCAAACAGGTAGTTTCAGAATGTCTTAACATTTATAAGAAGATTGATATTTTAATTAATAACGCTGGAACTATCCGACGGGCTCCTATCCTTCAATATAAAGAAGAAGACTGGGATGATGTAATGGCGATTAACCAAGATGCTGTTTATTTTTTAAGTCAAGAAGCAGCAAAGGTAATGGCTGAACAAAAGAGCGGTAAGATTATTAATATTGCTTCAATGCTATCCTTCCAAGGTGGAAAATTTGTTCCTTCCTATACAGCAAGCAAACATGCTGTAACAGGGCTTACAAAATCCTTTGCAAACGAACTTGCTGAATACAATATCCAAGTGAACGCTATTGCTCCTGGATATGTAGAAACAGCAAATACTGCCCCTATTCGAGCTGACGAGCAGCGCAACAAAGAAATTTTAAGTCGAATTCCTGCTGCTCGTTGGGCAACTCCTGTAGATTTAATGGGTACAGCTGTCTTTTTATCAAGCAGAGCTTCAGATTATATGAACGGGCATATTTTAGCCGTTGATGGCGGTTGGTTGGCTCGGTAGACGATTAAGTCGCATCAACATGATGCGGCTTTATTTTATACAAAGAATGGAAGCAACTCGAAGACACGATTTAGAAGCACACATGCCAAAGGCGTCTGCAGATAAAAAAAGAGTTCTAGCATTTGCTAGAACTCTTTTTTTATTTTCGCTCCTCATACAGCATTTCCATTTCAGCACTTGCAAGAATGAATGGTCCAACCCCTTTGTGGTCATTAGTCACAATTGGTTCACTAATATAGTAAGCAAATGAGCCATCTCTTTTATCTTTTCCACCGAGTCCTGCCACTTGGCATATTTTATTAACATTCACTAATCCATCTTTTGTTGTTAAGATAAACTCATCAATAATCCCTTTATAAATATGTTCAGCTTTTTCAAACCAGTCTTGTGATAAATAATTTTTTCTCACGCCTTTTGCAATCACATATAGCATCATAGCTGATCCAGATGACTCTAAATAGTTTCCTTTCCGCTCCTGCTGGTTCACAATTTGATACCATACTCCTGTTTCTTTATCTTGATAGTTCATCATCGCTTCTACCGTTTCTTCTAACATATTAAGAAGAACGTCTCTTCCTTCATAACTTTCCGGAATGTAGTCGAGTACATCAACAATCGCCATCACGTACCAGCCGATTGAGCGTGCCCAATAATGTTTTGAAAGTCCTGTTTCTTTATCACACCAAGGCTGCTCTCTTTTTTCATCCCATGCATGATGAAGAAGACCTGTTTCTTCATCTCTTGTATGCTTATAAGAAAGGGTAAACTGTTTCATCACATCTTCAAACTCTGCTTCTTCACCAAATTCTTTAATATAGCGGGCATAAAAGACAGATCCCATATAAAGACCGTCCAACCAAATTTGGTATGGATAAATCTCCTTATGCCAAAATGCTCCTTCACTTGTTCGTGGATGGTTTGTTAACTGACTTCTTAAAAGATCTGCTGCCTTTTTATAACGCTCATCTTCTGTATGCTCATAAAGAGCAAGAAGCACCTTTCCATTGTTAATGTGATCGATGTTGAATTCGTTTGATGAATACTTTGGAATATTGCCGTTCTCATCGACGAATAAATCCATGCTTTTCATCATATATTCCAAATATTTTTTATCACCTGTTTTGTTGAAGACAAGCTCCATCCCTTGAAGAACAACTCCATCTTCATATTCCCATTTTGTATTAATTTCTGGTCTTCTTTTCATAACAGAATCTGATGTTTTAGCAGCCCAATCATTATACAGTTTCTTATCATTCATTTGTAACATTGTTCCACCTCATTTTTAGATTTTTTATTATATGAGAAAAAGCTTATGCTTTTAAACTTGAGTCAATGTCTGGCTTCTGCTGATAGCCAACGTTATTGTTTCCAAAACATTTTTCATATGGAAATCCTGTTAGCGCTTCCACTACAGTGCGCGTTTTGTTGTCAACTTCTTTCATTGAACCACCGTCATTAATACGGTCAATTTCTTTGATTAGAATGCCGTGTGATTCGCGATCTAGTTTTAGTTTATAAGCTGAGATTACGCCTCCAATTGCAAGGCTGATAACGCCGATAGCAAATACTCCTACAACGGCTTGAACGGCTGCTTCCGGCTGCGTTGACTGACCTGAGACAAAACCGAAGTTTCCTAATACCCACCCAAGAATATATACCACAACAGCTCTTGTAAGTTTTCCCGCAAACGTCATTACACCAGCGTAAAGACCTTCACGTCTTCTGCCTGTTACGGCTTCATCAACGTCAGCTAAGAATGTATATACGTTCCATGGAATATAGAACACTCCTCCTGTTCCTAAACCAAAGAACATCGTGATTGCAAACAGAAGAATTACAAGGTTTTCTGAACCTGTAAAGTAGAGAGCTGTATAGCCAATAACACTTAATATAACAACATTCAGAGCAATTCGAAATGGACGTGCAAATCCCATTTTCATGCAAAGCCAAATAAAGAAAGCAGTTGAGATAAGCTGCATGATTGAGCTGAAGCTTAATAAGTTAGAAACAAGTTCAGAACTCTGACCAAGACCAAAAACAATGAAATACGTAAATGCAGAAGCAAACAGCCATTCTGCTCCAAATCCAAACAAGTACATTCCTAGATGGTGACGAAACGTCCGAACTCTAAACGTTGATATCATATCAATAAAGAGCTTTTTCAATGATTCCCTCAAGGATCCTGTACGTTCATCTCTTCTCGTCTGCTGAACGCTCCCATGAAAACATATAGAGACTGATGAGTGCGATAACCATAATCCCTCCGTAGAGAAGACCCGTGTAAAAGAAAGGTAATGGTGAATCTTGCCCATATTCAGCAATAAAACGTCCTGGAATAAAAGCAGCGAGAAAGTTTGCAATCTTCCCAAAGATGGCTTTGAAACCTGTTAATTTTGAACGAAGGCTAAAATCTGTTGTCATTTCAGCTGCAATTGTTTCGTACGGTACCATAACGGATGTGTAGATTAATTCAAACAAAATATAGGTTAATAGATAATACCAAAATCCAAATCCGTCTACCCATAGCATTGGATAAACAAGCATAAGCGGTATTCCTAAAAGAATAAAAAACTTTCTTCTTCCAAATCGTTTCCCTAACCTTGTTTTATGAAAATTATCTGTAATAAAACCCATGATTGGATTACTTACAGCATCTACAACGCTTGCGATAGAAAAGATAGCTGCGGCTTGAACAATTGATAATCCACAGAAGGTGGTATAAAAATACATGAGCCATGCTCCACTGATGGCTAATGCACCACTTCCAAGTAGATTCGCACTTCCATAAGCAAGCTGGTGGCTTAACCCTATTTTTCTCTGCACGAAAATCTCCCCTTCTTTACAGCACCGATAAAGAAACATGAGTTTTTGTTTGTCATAGATCGCAATTTATGTTTCAATAATGGTATGTCTATGAATTTATTAAAAATGACAGGCTATGTTCGCAAGAGAAATTACCCACTAATTTCTCTTGCTTTTTTTATTACGCGACTTTTTTCTTAAAACTGTTATCTATCTCTACTCTCCTAAAATGTTAACGTTAACATTTTAGGGATTGCTAACTTGCAAAGCTAAGAAGTTTTCTTCTCTTTTTTTATAATTTTCAATCTTCTTAGCTTAAAATTCACGCTCACGTGTATGCCAAAGTCTTTCCTACCCTGTCCTCCTTTCTGCTTTTTCTTCGTTAGCATAAAAATTGCTCTAATGTTAACGTTAAGCTTTTATGTTTTCATTATAATGTTTTCTCTGGAAGAATACAACACATTTCTGAAAGCGGATTCATATTTTATTTTCTGCTTTTTTCTTTGAATTTCAGCAGACTTTCAATTGAAATTGGACGCTTTTCTTGGACTGAACGCCATACCCCTTCTCCTACTGCAATGGAATAGGCCCCAGCTTCTGCTCCTGCTAAAATATCGTAATTTCGCAACGGATCTCTTCCTAAAAAAAGCTCTTCTAAAAGAAGTGGATCTCCACCTCCGTGTCCTCCTTCGGTTTCTACAACTTCAATGCTTTCTTTTGCACCAAACAGCGGAAAATAATCAATTTTCTGCTTTGGAAATTGAAATGGAATTCGACTCGGCTCATGATATTCCGTTGTCTCAATTCTTCCTTTTGTTCCATTAATAGCAAGGCGATATCCTTCATATGGAAGCGAAAAGTTAATAGAATAGCTTAAGAGAGCTCCCTTTTTATATTTAATCGCAGCAGCATACGTATCTTCAATTTCAATATCATCATCAAAAATGCAAGCATCAGGACGATAGTTCGTATACATAGCTTGATTGCCGTTCATCATATCCTGTTGCAGATGATCATCTTGAACTGTTCTACTTTCACTTCTATTGTTCCATCTCTGATAATAATGACATCGATTTTTCACATGACAAGTACCACAAAAACGACCGCTCTCTTTTAATGGATTCCATTCTCCTTCTTCTCCATAGTAATGCAGACTTCCATATGCAAAAACTTCCTCGGGCACATCGTTAAGCCACCAGTTAACAAGATCAAAGTGATGTGTTGACTTGTGAATAGAAAGCCCTCCTGAACGATCGCGATATCTATTCCAACGTTTGAAATAACTTGCGCCATGATACGTATCAATATACCAATTTAAATCAACAGAAGTGATTCTTCCTAGTCTTCCATCTAAAATCATTTCTTTGATTTTACGATGGTAAGGGTTATATCGATAGTTAAACGTCACCTTTACAGAACCTTCGCTTTTTTTCTCCGCTTCCATTACTTTTCTTGCATCTTCTGCTGTTGTAACCATTGGTTTTTCTGTAATCACATCAAGATTATTTTCTAAAGCTTTCATAATATAATCAACATGGGTATCGTCTCTCCCTGCTACAATCACTGCATCAGGTTTCTCTCGTTCTACCATTTTCTGAAACTCCTCTGGAAAATAAACGGGAGTCATAGCAAGGGTTGGGAATCTTTTTTTACAGGCTTCAAATCTTGCTTCATCATGGTCTAATAAACTAACAATCTTATGTTCTGAAAAGGTTGTTAACATCGGTTTAATAAACATTCCTAATGCTCTGTTACTTACTCCACAAATGGCATACTTTTTCACTTTTCATTCCCCTTTCTTCTAAAGCGTAACACCTGACTTAAAAATGGCTATTTCTCGGAAGCTGTTCTTTTCATTGTTCACAATTTCTCCGTTTGCAACAGAAGTAATATACGCAATAAAACGGTCTAAAGAAGCTTCCTCATTTTCCGCTTCAACAAGTGTTCCTGCATTAAAATCAATCCAGTGCTTCTTCTTTTCATAAATCGGTGTGTTTGTTGATATTTTCATTGTTGGAACAAAGGTACCAAAAGGAGTGCCTCTTCCTGTTGTAAAAAGTACGATTTGACACCCTGATGCGGCAAGAGCTGTTGAAGCAACAAGGTCATTTCCAGGAGCGCTCAAAAGATTCAAGCCTTTAGCTTGCAAAGACTCTCCATATTTAAGCACATCTACAACAGGCGAAATTCCCGCTTTTTGTGTACATCCAAGCGATTTATCTTCAAGGGTGGTAATTCCACCTTCTTTATTTCCAGGAGAAGGATTTTCATAAATCGGCTGATTATGGGCGAGAAAATATGACTTAAAATCATTAATCAAATCAACAATTTTATGAAATACTTCTTCATTTTTAGCTCGCTCCATCAATAATGTTTCGGCCCCGAACATTTCTGGAACTTCTGTAAGGACACTTGTTCCTCCCTGTGCGATAAGCCAGTCAGAAAAGCGACCAAGAAGCGGGTTAGCCGTAATACCAGACAAACCATCAGATCCTCCACACTTTAGCCCAACTTTAAGCTCGCTTAACGGTACCTCTTCTCGTTTATCATCGCTAGCAGCTGCACTAATTTCCTTTAGCAGCTTTACTCCTTCTTCAATTTCATCTTCTACATCCTGCGAACGTAAAAATTTGATCCGATTTTCATCGAAAGAACCAAGCGCTTCCTTAAAATCTTCTAAGCCATTATTCTCGCACCCAAGTCCCAAAACAAGAACTCCTGCTGCATTCGGATGCTTAACCATTTTAGTTAAGATAGTACGTGTATTTACATGATCGTCCCCAAGCTGTGAGCAGCCATAGTTATGTTTTAGAACCATCATATTATCAAACGGGTTATTAGAACCTACTTCAAGCTCAAATTCTTTAATCATTCGTTCCCCAATTCCATTTACACATCCAACTGTTGGAACAATCCATAGCTCATTACGGATACCTACATTTCCATCTTTACGCCGATATCCTTTAAAAGTTCTATGCTCTTTCACTCCTGTATTGCGTACTATATTTTGTTGAAATGTATATTCTATTTTGTTGCTTAAATTTGTTTTTGTGTTATGAGTGTGTACCCATTCTCCTTTTGCAATACTCTTGGTTGCATGCCCAATAGGAGCTCCATATTTGATAATATTTTCTCCTTGGGCAATATCTGTTAACGCAATTTTATGCCCGCTTTTTATTCCGTCTTTAACTTCCACTTCATTTTCTGCAACCGTAATTTTTTCTTTGTCGCGAAAACTTCTTAACGCAACAGCTACATTATCAGCTTCATGAATTTTAATCATGTTTTTCATTTTTCCGACTCCTTTTATGTTGTTGATAAATGAAAAAGTTTTTTTAAGGCGTTCTCCATACCAGCTTCTTCAATTTGCAATATAGCACTCTCTACAGCATTTGCTAATCCAGGGATTTTGCTTAAATCTTCACCCCAATGTTCTTCTAGCGAAAGAGCGGTGCTCACAAGATGATGAATTCCCTTCTCACTATTGCTTTTTTCCCAAAGAGATTGAAATAGCTCGATAAGCTCTTCCTGATCTGAAAGTGGAATATTCTCTTCTCCTCTTTTACCTTTATAAAAAACAAAAAGCGCACCAAGAGAAAAAGAAAGAAGTTTTGGAACTTTCCGATACTTTTTCACATACTCTCTCAATGTTGGAAGATTCCTAGCTTTAAACTTTGTAAGACTATTAAGAGAAATGCTTAATAAGTCATGACGAATAAACGGATTTTGGAATCGTTCAAGCACTGCCTCTGCAAATGCCGATGCTTCTTCTTTGGAAACAGAAAGAATAGGAATAATCTCATCATAAGCAAGGGCTCGAATAAAAATACCAATGTGAGGACTGCAAATCGCTTCTCTTACTGTATTGCATCCTGCAAGATATGCAATAGGCATCATTGCTGTATGAAGGCCGTTTAATATTCTTACTTTCTGAAGTGCATATGGGGTAATATCATCTACAAATTTCACATTCAACATTGCCTTTTCAGCTGGGAATTCCTCACGTACAAACGAAGGAGCTTCTATAACCCACTGATAAAAAGGCTCTGCAACAACAAGCAAACGGTCCTTGTATCCTTCTTCTTCTTGTATTCTCCCTGCTTCTTCTTCCGAATAGCCAGGAACAATACGATCGACAAGCGTTGAACAAAAGGTGTTGGCACACTGAACCCATGTGCTAAATTCTTTCTCAAGATCCCACTTTTCAGCATAGCGCAGCAGGAGTGCTTTCAATTTTTCCCCGTTTTGATCAAGCAGCTCACAAGGTAAGAAAATAAGACCTTTTGTTTCATCCCCTTCAAAAAATTGGTATCT
>Ga0209463_1002337_pt1 | contig 10544 bp, 7 predicted proteins | sample AgamicMgSfrz_FD_187169 | JGI IMG/M metagenome (GOLD analysis project Ga0209463, IMG submission 187169) | Agave microbial communities from Guanajuato, Mexico - Mg.Sf.rz (SPAdes) (version 2) | ecosystem: Host-associated > Plants > Phyllosphere > Phylloplane/Leaf | place: Guanajuato, Mexico... | reverse complement strand
AAACGATATTTAAGTATTATCCTTATGCGTTAATGATGGCAGAGGAATCCAGTGCATGGCCAATGGTCACCTCTCCTGTGGACGTAGGTGGACTGGGATTCAATTATAAATGGAACATGGGTTGGATGAACGATACGCTGGATTACATGAAAACGGAATTCCATGATCGTCCATCGAAGCATCATTTGCTAACATTTCCTGTGGTCTACTCCTTCTCTGAAAATTATGTGCTGCCTCTGTCGCATGACGAAGTTGTACATGGCAAAAAGTCCTTGCTGGACAAAATGCCCGGATCGTACGAACAAAAGTTTGAGGGCATGCGAGCTTTCTTAGGTTACTTCATGACTTTCCCAGGCAAAAAGCTGCTCTTTATGGGTGGAGAATTTGGCCAGTTTATCGAATGGAAAGATGAGGATGAACTGGACTGGTTCTTGCTGGATTACGACAGTCACCGCAAACTCCACAAGTTTGAACGTGACCTGTCAGAGCTGTACCTGAGTGAAAAAGCTTTGTGGGAGCTTGATCATTCCCTGGACGGATATGAATGGATCACTCCGGATGACCATGCCCAAAGTGTCATTTCATATGTACGCAAAGGAAAAAAACCTGCGGATACACTCCTTGTGCTTGTGAACTTCCAGCCGGTCAAGCGGGAGCGTTACCGGATTGGTGTCATGCGTCCCGGTATGTATACCGAAGTTCTGAACAGTGATCATCCCGATTACGGGGGATCAGGTATATTGAATGATATGCAGATACCTACCGAAAAGATTCCTTTTCATGGTCATCCCCACAGTCTGGAAATTGTTTTGCCTCCGCTGAGCGTGGTTATTCTAAAAAAGAATACACGTCGGAAAACGGATGAGACAGCAACTGAAGTCGCTTCTGTCAGACCAAAAGCACTAAAAAGTACAAAACAAACCACTGCCAAAACGAAAAGGGGGAAAAAGGCGTGAAACTTTTATTCGCTGCTGCTGAGGGCCATCCATTTATCAAAACGGGTGGACTCGCTGATGTTATTGGAGCTTTGCCTCAAGCCTTGAAAAAGGCTGGGGCAGATGTTCGAGTCATTTTGCCCAAATATAAAGGGATCCCCGACGAATATAAGGAGGCCATGAAGCCGGTTATCGTAACAGATGTTCCACTCGGCTGGCGCAGACAATACTGCGGTATTGAAATGATCGTCCATGACGGTATTCCGATCTACTTTGTCGATAATGAATATTATTTTGGCCGTGACGGTGTCTACGGATATATGGATGATGGGGAGAGATTTGCTTTCTTCAATCGCGCGGTACTCGAAGTATTGCCTCTACTGGACTTCAAGCCGGATGTGCTTCATAGTCATGACTGGCATGCCGGAATGATTCCGCTGCTGCTGAAGGCGCATTACGCACATGAGCCATTCTATAGTGAGATACGTACCGTATTCACCATACATAATCTGTTGTATCAAGGTGTATTCCCACATTCGTTATTCAGTGATCTGCTTGAGCTGGACGATCGATATTTCACCATGGACGGCGCAGAATATTATGGTAATGTCAATTTCCTGAAATCAGGTATTGTATATTCAGACCATGTAACAACAGTAAGCCCAACATATGCACAGGAAGTGAAAACATCCTATTACGGCTATGGCTTGGACGGTTTGCTTAGCTCGCTTGGCGAACGTTTTACCGGAATTGTGAATGGTATTGATACCAAGAGCTATAACCCGGCGACTGACAATAAAATCCCGGTCAAGTACAGAACAAGCTTATCCAAGAAAACGGAGAACAAGATCGAATTGCAAAAGGAGCTCGGGCTGCCTGTCCGTCCAGACGCACCATTGATGGTGATGGTTACCCGTCTTGTTGACTCTAAAGGTCTTGATCTGGTATGTCGCATTCTGGATGAGCTGTTGTATTACGACGATATCCAGTTTGCCGTATTGGGAACGGGGGATCCCGCCTATGAGCATTGGTTCCGGGAGGCATCCTATCGTTACCCATTGAAAATGTCAGCCCAAATCAAGTTCAACGATGGATTATCCCGTCGTTTCTATGCAGGCAGCGATATATTTCTCATGCCTTCGAAGTTTGAACCGTGTGGCATAAGTCAGCTGTTAGCACTTCGGTATGGCAGTGTGCCGCTTGTCCGTGAAACGGGTGGTCTTAACGATACCGTGCAGGCATACAATGAGTTCAACGGTGAAGGGAACGGCTTCTCATTTACCAGCTTTAACGCACATGACATGATGAACACGATCCGCCGTGCTCAGAAGTTGTATCGCGAACCCGACCACTGGAAGAAAATTGTGAAAAATGGAATGAATGGGGATTACAGCTGGGATGTTTCGGCTGACGAATACATGGACATCTATCGTAACATTACAATTGAAAAAATAAACTAATGATTAAACCACCGAGCCGCAGTATATCGTACTGTGGCTCTTTTTGCAGAAATAAATCCGCAGCCATGTTGGTGTGCCCTCTACAGGTTGGATGAATGAATCAGGTTGGAAATTTGATGAAAGAGAGTTGGTAAAATGGCCAATCATATTAATTTTACCTCCGCTTATAATCCAAATGTGGAGGCATTGGGTGGAAACGAAACATTTGATCCTCTTAAAATGAATGCAATGTTCAGTCAAATTCTAGGAAATATTGCAGCGGTTGAAGCTTCTGTACCTGGAAATATCATTGATGTTAGAAATTTCGCTCCAGGTGATGGGAGCAATCAATCAGCACAGATCAAAGCTTTTTTTGACTCTGCGCAGGAAGGTGATATTTTACTGTTCACACCAGGACACTACAAAGTCGTAAAATCGGGATGGTTCTATACGTTCAACGGAAAAGCGGTAACCATCAGAGCTCATCCGGGAGCCATATTGGAAGTATCCGATCAGGGTTTACGCTTTGAGAACAGTAATCATATCGAAGTAAGTGGGCTAACATTAAGGCGAACGACTCAGGCTGGATGGGCCAAAGGAAGAACAGGCATCTATGTAGAGAATTCCAGCAACGTGATGTTGCAAAATAATGATATCAGCAAATTTACGGACGGCATTGGCGTGAATGGATCAACCAGTCAAGAGAATCCTTCCCGGAATGTCATCATCAGAAACAACAAGCTGCACCACTTGGGTGAAGAGCCCATTGCGGTGAGGACCAATTTGGCCTTTGTGATGATTACCGAAAATGACTGCTACCGATACTTGGGCGATGGCATCCTTATCAAAGCAACTTGGAACGTATTTGTAACCAACAACTATCTCCATACGCCCGTACTGTCAACTGATTCTGACTATGCTACTTTTACAGCAGGCCAACAAGGGGCGAATGTGCCAAAAGTAGGCGGAGGCATTACATGTAACAATGAAGGTGGCGAGACGGGTGCCAGGAGCCTGCACATTCATGATAATAGCGTAATCGGAACGGCTTTTGGTGTGGGGCTAATTGGCTTTCAAGGCGCATTCGTCACTTCAAACTTCTTCAGTAATATTCGAAACAGTTCTGTAGTTTCTGTCTCCTTTCTCCCTTCCCAATACAACCCAAATGATGTGAGCAACCATATTTTCGTGATTCAGGGCAACTATATTGATACGATTTCGAGGTCGAGTCCTACAGCAGCCATTGAGGCAAGAACCAATAATGGGGTTGAAGGCATGGATATTGGCATCATTTCCGATAATATCGTGATTCCTAATGGCAACCATTGGGGGATCATCGCAGACGGTAACATTATAATCAAAGGCAATTATATCGCCAAAGCAGGCATCGCAATGGACTTAAGCAATGGGGTAGTCGCCGCCAACAATATCATTCAGCCTGGTTTTGTTACGACCAATCCTGACCGGATGGTCAGTATAAATGATGATGTTACTTTTACGGGGAATTCAATTTCGGGTAAAGGAACATCACTTAAAATCCGAGGATCAAACAGCGTTATTACGGCCAATCGCATGAAATATGAGGGGAATTGGTGGGCAGTTCACTTAGATAATGCCAATCGGGTTGTGGAAAATAACATCATCAAAGATAATGTGTTACTGGTATCGTCTAGTGCAACCGGTCGATATTTGTACGGGTCCAGTGCTTTTTCGAATGGAAAAAACGTCGTTATTGATGTCGTTAAGGACAATAATGGTTTCGTGTATCAACTGGTGAACGAACTTGTGTTGACTGGTCCCAATTCCACCCGTTGGAGAGTCAGTGTCGATGCCAATGGCAATATAAAAGGGACAAAAGTATAGAAGTTTTCATAAAAAAACCTCCTAAACACCAGATTGAAGACATCGTGCATAGATCTGATGAATTAGGAGGTTCCTTTATGAAGGATCCAGTTGTCTGTATAGAATTCGATAACCGTAAGGATCTAGCTTAATGTTCATGATGCCATCTGTGGGGATAACCGGATCTTCGGTTAGAGCATCTCTCCAGTCCCTAGTCTCCATAGGGTGAGAGAGGGTGCGTCCATCCGGCGTATTGTTCATCCATACGGTAAAGTGAAGATGGTCATCCATTCGCTCGTACACGATACAAGGATCGTTGTGATCAGCTTTCAGGAAGCGGAAGCGGCCTTTGCGAAGTGCCTCGTTGCTTTTGCGCAAATCAATCATCAGCCGGTAGAAGTCATAGAGTTCCCGATCTTGCTTGGCAGGGTCCCATTCCATACATTTACGGCAATCGGGATCTCCTTCACCGCTGATGCCCACTTCATCTCCGTAGAAGATACACGGCGTACCGATATAGGTAAACAGGAACACAACCGACAGCTTTAATCTGCGTTTGTCTTCGCCGCATCTGGAGAGCAGGCGTGGGGTATCATGACTGCATAACATATTGAAGATGACTTCGTTGGTTTGCTGGGGATACCGCATAATGAGGGCCCCCATCTCATTGGCAAAATTGTAGCCATCCATGGAGCCGCAGAAAAATTCAAGGACTTTGTCGGCAAAAGGGTAGTTCATGACGGAATCGAACTGGTCGCCCATCAGCCATGTTAGGGAATCACTCCAAACCTCGCCCACAATATAGGCTTCCGGATTCGCAGTTTTAACGACTTTGCGGAAATCACGCCAGAAGTGGTTATCTACTTCATTGGCAACATCCAGTCTCCAGCCGTCGAGCTTGATTTCCTTAATCCAGTATTCAGCGACCTCGAGCAGATACTCTTTCACTTCCGGATTGGCTGTGTTAAATTTCGGCATATTGCCATAAAAACCGAAGGTATCATAGGTGGGTATGCCATCCTTAATACGGACAGGGAATTCATTGATATGGAACCAGTCCACATATTTTGATTTTGTTCCATTTCTCAGCACATCCTGAAAAGGCGGGAAATCTTCGCTGCAATGATTAAAAACGGCATCAAGCATGACCCGAATTCCACGCAGATGGCATTCCTCTGCCACTTTCTTAAGCAAATCATTATCTCCAAAATGCGGATCTACTTTTTTATAATCAATGGTGTCATATTTATGGTAGGAGTTGGCTTGAAACAGAGGGGTAAAATAGATGGCATTTACGCCGAGTTTGGTTAGATCATCCAGATGATCGAGGACGCCTTGCAGATCTCCGCCAAAGTAATTATCCAGCTCGGGCTTACCACCCCAGCGGTGAGTTCCTTCCGGGTTGAGAGCCGGATTACCGTTGGCAAACCGTTCCGTCATGATCTGGTAAAACACAGCTTCTTTGGCCCATTCGGGAACCTTAAAGACATCAATTTCATGAATGTAGGAGAATTCGTAATATCCTCCCGTAGGGTAAGGGGATTCATGGTGAATTCCATTGTCGGCCAAAAATACATTCTCATGACCAGCCGTGATGCGAAAAATATACGTAAGTCGCTTGAATTTAGGTTTAACCGGAGCCTCCCAGTAATCGAACATGCTGTCAGACGCAGCTTTTTCCAGTTGGACTTCTCTGTAGGTCCCGTTCCAATCATACTTATCACCAGTCAGTGCAGTCACATAATCTACATCATCTCTCTTCGTCCGTACACGCAGATGAATCGTAGACGTGTTGTAGGCATAGGCCCACTTGTCACGGGGAACATGATACATCGCTTCGAGCAGCATGACAGCACCTCCTGTATCAAGATGAGTTATAGCATTACATAACCAAGCTAGACAGCAAATGAACCAAAATTAGTTTACATAATCAGAAAATTTTTCACGGCTTTCATCGTTTTCATTTCACAAGCATCTCCAGGTAAAGCCTGAATATACGTATGCACAATAAACAAAAGAGGTGTTTACTGCAGAACGGGAGAAATCCGTTCAATCTGTAGAGAACACCTCTTTGATTAACACTATAAGCTTATATTATCGAACAGCCTGTTCAAACTCTGTTCGAATGGATTGCAGCAGCGCAGGCTTAGTCAACACATCGTAGGCCGTTGTCGCAAGAGCTTTTGCACCCAAGATCATGCCGTCCAGTGCCCGTGCCTGTAATGCGAGATCACGGAATTCGATGGAATGCAGGGTATGAACCTCATCAACCACCCGAATGTAAGGATGGATTGCAGGACAGCGTAAGGATACGTTACCGATATCCATGGAACCATGATCATTTCCTGTAACAATCTCGTCTTGTGGAATACCAAGTTCCATAAGGTTTTCACTAAACGCTGCAGATAACGATTCATTGGTTACCATCTCATCATATGAAGTTTCATAATTGGATGTCACGAGACGACATCCCGTTTGCAGCGCCGAACCTTCGGCAATCTGGATGACACGCTGCGTGAGTGTATTGAGCTCTTTTCTTGTTGCGGCGCGCACATAAAATTGGGCAGAAGCATAGTCGGGAATGATGTTAGCAGCTTGACCACCGCTATTAATCACGCCATGGATCCGGACAGTGCTTCTCACTTGCTGGCGGAATGCATTAATGCCGTTAAAGGTTTGAATGACGGCATCGAGAGCATTGATCCCCTCATGCGGACTGGCCGCAGCGTGAGATGATTTTCCGTGGAATTCAAATTGCACGGCATCAATGGCTAGAGAGCTGCCTGATTTCTCATAAGCGTAGTAAGGGTGGGCCATCAGCGCGATATCACAATCATCAAACAGACCTGCTTCAGCCATTGGCACTTTGGCGCCACGCGTCTCTTCAGCGGGTGTCCCGAAGACTTTAAGCGTTCCACCGACTTCATCCAGAATGGACTTGAGACCGACAGCGGCACCCAAGCTCATCATACAAATCAGATGATGACCACAAGCGTGACCAATTTCGGGAAGTGCGTCGTATTCACATAACAGTGCTATGGTTGGTCCTGTTTTGGCAGCGGAGTAAGTCCCGACAAAAGCCGTATCCAGTCCAAGTACGGGAGCCTCAACCTCGAAACCGTGAAATACCAGTTCTTCCTTTAAGCGGGCAGAAGCGAGATATTCCTCATTCCCGAGTTCCGGATTGGCACCAATGTATGATGAAATCTCTTTAAAACGGGAAGCATATTGATCAATAACCGACAAAATTTGTGATTTGGAATGTGTCATCGTAAACTCCTTTTGCAAAATGAAAATAATTTAGTCATTATATCATGTTTGCCTGGTTTTTTCAGAAACAAGTCAAGATTTGTAAACACAAAACTCATTGCATAATCATGCATTCTACTTTATAATGACTCAGGCATCAACATGAGAAAGCACATAATGTATTGTAAGGGGAGAACAGGGTTGAAATTGATTAGTCGTTACACCATGATGCTGTTGACCTTTGTCGTTTTATTGACGGCAGCCGTTCCTTCGGCGCTGGCAAGTGGAACTACGGGCACTTCAGACAGTAAAAAATTGGTGCTCGGCACAAGTGCCGACTTTGCACCATATGAATTCCATAAAGTCATTAATGGCAAGGATGAGATTGTCGGATTTGATATTGCCATTGCCAAAGAGATTGCTGCCGATTTGGGCGTAGAACTCGTAATCGAAGATATGGGTTTTGACGGCCTGCTGCCTGCCTTGCAGAGTGGCCGCGTGGATATCGTTATCTCAGGTATGACACCAACAGAGGACCGCAAGAAAAGTATCGACTTCTCGGATACCTATTATAAATCGAAACAAGTCATCATGGTTCGCAATGAGGATAAAGATAAATACCCAACCATGGCAGAACTGGAAAATGAAAAGATCGGAGCACAGAAAGGCTCGATTCAGGAAACGATCGGACAGAAGATTCCTGGAGCCAAGCTGACTTCTCTTGATAAAATCTCGGACATTGTGCTTCAGCTGCAAACTAAACGCATTAACGCTGCAATTGTTGAAGATACGGTGGCCGCAGGTTATTTGGATGATATGATCGGACTTGCTCCTGCAGTTCCGGATGAAGAGCAGGTAGCAGCAGCGATCGGAATCCGCAAAGGCAATACTGAATTGCTGAATGCAGTCAATGGTACGCTTGAACGACTGAAAAGCGAAAATAAGATTGAGCAGATGGTAACTGAAGCCAGTCAATTGATGGCAGACCGTGAGGTCAAATCGCCAAATATTTTTGAAGTATTCTGGCAGTACAAAAGCTTCTATGCGACAGGCGTTGGATATACGCTCTTATTGTCTGCACTCGGCGTAATCTTCGGGGTAATTATCGGTTTGATCATTTGCATGTTCCGGATGCATGATACTGCAATTTTGCGGTGGATTGGTACGGCATATGTCGAAGTCATTCGTGGTACGCCGATGCTGGTTCAGTTGATGATTATTTATTATGGTCTGGCCTTGACATTTGGCATTACGTTCTCGCCTCTTCAGGCGGGTATCTTAACACTTTCCATCAACAGTGGTGCTTACCTTGCAGAAATCTTCCGTGCGGGAATTCAAGGGGTTGACCGCGGTCAACTCGAAGCAGCCCGTTCGCTTGGGATGGGTAGAGGCGCCGCAATGAGATTTATTATTTTGCCACAGGCTTTCAAAGCTGTGCTGCCTGCCATCGGTAATGAATTTGTGACCATTATCAAGGAATCTTCCATTATCTCGGTTATTGGTATGGTCGATATTATGTACCAGGCAAGTGTAGTCAAAAACATTACGTACCAAGGAATGAATCCGTTCCTTATTGCAGCAGCCATATACTTTGTATTGACATTCATTTTGTCCAAGCTGCTGGGTCGACTGGAAAGGAAGTTGAGTGCAAGTGATAGACGTTAGACAGTTATATAAATCCTACGATAAAAACGAAGTACTAAAAGGCATTGATGTCACGATTGGCAAGGGCGAGGTCGTTGTTGTAATTGGTCCTTCAGGATCGGGTAAAAGTACATTCCTGCGCTGTCTGAACCTGTTAGAGCAGCCTACTTCCGGTGAGATTAATTTCGAAGGGGTATCCATCACGGACCGCAAACACAACATTAATGCAACTCGGGAAAAAATGGGGATGGTGTTCCAGCACTTTAATCTGTTTCCGCATAAAACCGTGGAGCAAAACATTACCATTGCCCCAATTAAGGTCAAAAAGCAGTCTGAACAGGAAGCAAAGCAGATCGCCGCTGACTTGCTCAAAACCGTTGGGTTATTGGAGAAAAAGGATGCTTATCCGAGTCAGCTGTCTGGTGGACAGAAGCAGCGGATTGCCATAGCGAGAGCCCTTGCGATGCAGCCGCATGTGATGCTGTTTGACGAGCCAACGTCTGCACTTGACCCTGAAATGGTCGGTGAAGTACTCGACGTCATGAAGCGCCTGGCTGAAGGCGGCATGACCATGGTTATCGTTACCCACGAGATGGGCTTTGCCCGTGAAGTTGGAGATCGCATCATCTTTATGGATGGCGGGGTAATCGTGGAAGAGGGGACACCTGATGAAGTATTTGGTCAGCCTAAGCATCCACGTACGCGTGACTTCCTCGGTAAAGTTTTGTCATAATCGTTGAACATGATCAGCCAGTTAATCATATTTGGATGGATTAATAAAAACGAAATCAAACAGCCTTGTTAACTTTATGGTTAGCAGGGTTGTTTTTTTTTGTGGATAAGTATCTACTGTCTTAAAAGTAACGTTTCTGTCATTGTTCCAAAGCTGTATAGTCACTCCAGATTTTGAAAAAATCCTTATTATTAAAGCTGTATAATGAGATGTTTAAAACAGTTGGTAACATTTACTACGGACTCTGGTTACAAAATTGTGATATATTGTTCCTGCCGAAACTTCCTGAGGAGGAAGTGCGGAGGATGTAATGATGCAGGCCGTGAAGGGGAAGATCGAAACGCACGCTGCTTGGGGTGAATTAGGGGTACATAACGCAATACGCATGTAACAGCAACCTATAGGGTGGTTTCCTCCATCCGAATCCGACAACTAACTTCGCAGGCACAATGAGGGAGGAAGACCATGATTAAGAAGAGAACTATAGCCAAAACAGCAGCAGCCCTGCTGACAGCAGCAATGCTCATTCAGGCCGTTCCAGCTCACGCTGATTCTGTTCACGTGGCCAAAGAGGGGGATACCTTCTACACCTTGTCGAAAAAATATGGGGTTGGACTGAGCACACTTATCAAAGCTAACCATGAAATTTCGCCTTACAACATTTATGGTGGTTTGAAAATTACGATCCCAGGAAAAACAACA
>Ga0209463_1002336_pt1 | contig 10546 bp, 5 predicted proteins | sample AgamicMgSfrz_FD_187169 | JGI IMG/M metagenome (GOLD analysis project Ga0209463, IMG submission 187169) | Agave microbial communities from Guanajuato, Mexico - Mg.Sf.rz (SPAdes) (version 2) | ecosystem: Host-associated > Plants > Phyllosphere > Phylloplane/Leaf | place: Guanajuato, Mexico... | reverse complement strand
CACCCTTTATCAGCAGAGCGACTATTTCCTGGAATATCAGGGCCGCCTGACCGAGCCGTTACGCTATAACCGCCTGACCGATCATTACGAACCCATCAGCTGGGATAACGCCTTTGCGCTGATCGCGCAGCATATCCATGCGATGGACAATCCCAATCAGATGGAGCTGTACACTTCAGGGCGCGCCAGTAATGAAGCCTCCTGGCTCTGGCAGCTGTTCGGTCGCATGGTCGGCACCAATAACTTTCCCGACTGCTCCAATATGTGTCACGAAGCGAGCGGCAGCGGTCTGAAGCGCAGCATCGGCGTGGGTAAAGGGACAATTCGCCTCGACGACTTCGATCATGCCGATGCGATTTTCGTGTTCGGTCAGAACCCAGGCACCAACCATCCGCGTATGCTGCACAGCCTGCGTCACGCGGCCGATCGCGGCGCGAAAATCGTTACCTTTAATACCCTGCGTGAGCGCGGGCTGGAACGCTTCGCCGATCCGCAGAAGCCGCTGGAAGTGGTGACCTCGAAAGCGGGCACCATCAGCTCTACCTATTATCAGCCGAATCTGGGCGGCGATATGGCCGCCGTGCGCGGCATGGTGAAAGCGCTGGCGGAAACCCATCGCGCACGCCTCGCCGCCGGTGAGAAAGGCCTGTTTGACGAAACCTTTATTAACGCGGCCACCCAGGGCGTGGAAGATTATCTGGCGGCGGTCGATGCCACCAGCTGGCAGCAAATTGAACAGCAGTCCGGCCTGAGCGAGCAGCAGCTGCGCGAAGCGGCCGCAATCTACCAGAGCGCCGATCGCGTGATCTGTACCTGGGCGATGGGCATTACCCAGCACAAGCACTCCGTGGATACGGTGCGTGAAATCGTTAACCTGCAGCTGCTGTTTGGCCAGCTGGGCAAGAAAGGCGCAGGCCTGTGCCCGGTGCGCGGCCACAGTAACGTACAGGGCAACCGCACGATGGGCATTGATGAGAAGCCGTCGCAGGCGTTCCTGGATGCGCTGGGTCAACATTTCAATTTCGAACCGCCACGTGCGCCGGGTCACAACACCGTAGAAGCGCTGGAAGCGATGCTGCGCGATGAGATCAAAGTGCTGATCGCGCTGGGCGGCAACCTGGCCGCCGCCGCGCCGGACAGCCCGCGCACTGAAGAAGCAATGCAGCGCTGCGGCCTGACGGTACATATCAGCACCAAACTGAACCGCAGCCATCTGGTGCCGGGCCGTGACAGTCTGATCCTGCCGACGCTGGGCCGTACCGAGCAGGATATTCAGGCGACCGGCTCGCAGTTTATTACCGTAGAAGACTCTTTCAGCATGGTGCATGCTTCTGAAGGCGTCGGTAAACCGCTGGCCGATACGCAGCGTTCGGAAACCGCCATTGTCGCCGGGATCGCCAATGCGGTTCTCAGCAGCTTTAAGGTGGACTGGCTGGCACTGGCGGGAGATTACAATAAAATCCGCGATCATATTGCTGCCACTATTCCTGGCTTCATTGATTTCAATAAGAAATGCGAGCAGCCTGGCGGCTTCTATCTGGGCAATGCCGCGGCAGAGCTGCGTTTTAATACGCCGGGCGGCAAAGCGCACTTTAGCGCGGCGGCGCTGCCGACCTCACTGTTTCCGCAGCTGGGCGATGTGAAAGTGCCGTTTACGCTGCAGTCACTGCGTTCGCACGACCAGTACAACACCACCATTTATGGCCTCGACGATCGCTATCGCGGCGTTTACGGTCAGCGTGAAGTGCTGTTCATCAACCCGGACGATTTGAGCGAGCTGGGCTTTGCTGCGGGACAAAACGTCGATATTGAAACCCTGTGGAACGACGGCATTACGCGTCGGGTCACCGGCTTTAAGCTGGTACCTTACAATATTCCGCGCGGCAATCTCGCCGCCTATTATCCTGAAACCAACCCGCTGGTTCCCCTCTCCAGCTTTGGCGACGGCAGCGGCACACCGACCTCTAAATCGGTGCCGGTGAAAATTTCTTTATCTGCCGACGTGGTCACGCAGCGTATTGCCTGATAGCCTGTAAGCCTGTGTAAAAAGCCGGATCTTTCCGGCTTTTTACGTTTATTACACCTTGCCGGGCGCCAGCGAATCGCGTAAAACTGTCTGCCGCTCTTAGGCCACGAAACTGAATTCAACTATGTTCCAGGATAATCCGCTGCTTGCGCAGCTAAAAGAGAAGCTCCACGCCCAGACGCCGCGTGTGGAAGGGGTGGTAAAAGGCACCGAGAAAGGTTTCGGTTTCTTAGAAGTGGATGCGCAGAAAAGCTACTTTATTCCGCCGCCGCAGATGAAAAAAGTGATGGCGGGCGACCGCGTTATCGCTGCCGTACAAACCGATAAAGACCGCGAAATTGCCGAACCGGAAACGCTGGTTGAGCCTTTCCTGACGCGCTTTGTTGGCCGGGTGCAGAAAAAAGATGACCGCCTCTCGATCGTTCCCGATCACCCCCTGATTAAAGATGCCATTCCGTGCCGTCCGGTACGCAGCCTGGAGCATGATTTCCAGGCCGGAGACTGGGCCGTTGCTGAAATGCGCCGTCATCCGCTGAAAGGCGACCGTGGCTTCTATGCCGAACTGACCGAATTTATTACTACCGGCGACGATCATCTGGCGCCGTGGTGGGTGACACTGTCACGCCATAATCTGGAGCGTGAAGCGCCAGCGGTAAACTTCAGCGAGATGCTGGATGAACAGCTGGAGCGTGAAGATTTAACCGCGCTGGATTTCGTTACCATCGACAGCGCCAGCACGGAAGATATGGACGATGCGCTTTATGTTGAGGAGCTGGCGGATAATGCCCTGCGCCTGACTATCGCTATCGCCGATCCTACCGCTTATGTGCCTGCCGACAGCGAACTGGATGCGATTGCCGCCGAGCGAGCCTTTACCAACTACCTGCCGGGCTTCAATATTCCGATGCTGCCGCGCGAGCTTTCCGACAATGTCTGCTCGCTGCGTCCGAATGAGCGTCGTCCCGCGCTCGCCTGCCGCGTTACCGTCGCTCAGGACGGCACGCTGTCCGACGTGCAGTTTTTTGCCGCCTGGGTCGAATCGAAAGCCAAACTGGTTTATGACGAGGTTTCCGACTGGCTGGAAAACAGCGGCGAGTGGCAGCCTGCCAGCGAGGCCATCGCTCAGCAGATCCGCCTGTTGCATCGCGTATGCCTCTCCCGCGTGGAATGGCGTCAGCAACATGCGCTGGTGTTTAAAGAGCGCCCTGACTATCGCTTCCTGCTGGGTGAGAAAGGCGAAGTGCTGGACATCATCGCAGAGCCGCGCCGCATCGCTAACCGTATCGTTGAAGAAGCGATGATTGCCGCCAATATCTGTGCCGCAATGGTGCTACGCGACAAGCTCGGCTTCGGCATCTACAACGTGCATCTGGGCTTTGACGCGACCAACGCTGAACAGGCCGCCGCCGTACTGGCAAACCACGGCGTGACCGCCGATGCCGCCGCGATCGCCACGCTGCCGGGCTTTATCGAGCTGCGCCGCGAGCTGGATGCGCAGCCGACCCAGTTCCTCGACAGCCGTATTCGTCGCTTCCAGTCCTTTGCGGAAATCAGCACCGAGCCGGGCCCGCACTTTGGCCTGGGCCTTGAGGCTTATGCCACCTGGACTTCGCCGATTCGTAAATATGGCGACATGGTTAACCACCGTCTGCTGAAAGCGATTATTCGCGGCGACAGCGCAGCGCGTCCGAACGATGAAGTGACCCTGAAAATGAGCGAGCGTCGTCGTCTGAACCGTATGGCGGAGCGCGACGTGGGCGACTGGCTCTACGCCCGTTTCCTGAACAAAGCGGCCGGCACCGATACCCGTTTCAGCGCGGAGATTATCGATGTTTCCCGCGGCGGGATGCGTGTACGCCTGCTGGCTAACGGCGCAGTCGCCTTTATTCCGGCGCCTTTTATCCACGCCGTGCGCGACGAACTGGTTTGCAGCCAGGAGAGCGGCACCGTGCAGATTAAAGGCGAAGTGGTTTATCGCGTTACCGATGTGATTGACGTGACCATTGCCGAAGTGCGTATGGAAACCCGGAGCATCGTGGCGCGCCCTGCTGCCTGATGCGCTGAGACCTGCCTGCGTCCGTTTCGGGGCGGCCTGATGCCGCCCCGTTTTATTAACCGCCTCGGATATTACCAATTTCCCGTTTCTTTTTTCATCGTTAAAACGCCCACCGCCTCACACTTCTCTTAAATTCACCTTTCTTTAACAAAACTTTAAATTATTTTCTAACTTGCTTTTCATTCCCCTTCCCTCTGGATGCACAAGGAGTTAGTCATGAGAAACGTCAAAACCGGCCTGATCTGGTTAGCGGTGGCGTTGACTGGCGCGTTTGCTCTCGCCATGCTGGCGATAAACCGTGGCGAGTCAGTAAACGCCATTTGGCTGGTGGTTGCGGCAGTCGCTTGCTACAGCATCGCTTATCGTTTTTACAGCCTGTTTATCGCTAAGAATATTTTCGAACTTAATGACAATCGCATCACGCCCGCCGAGCGCTATAACGACGGTCTTGACTACGTGCCCACCAATAAATGGGTGCTGTTCGGGCACCATTTTGCCGCCATCGCCGGCGCTGGCCCGCTGGTGGGGCCGATTCTGGCCGCGCAGATGGGCTTTTTACCCGGTACCATCTGGATCCTGGTCGGCGTGATGCTGGCGGGCGCGGTGCAGGATTTTCTGGTGCTGTTTATCTCAACGCGGCGCGATGGCCGTTCGCTGGGCGAGATGGCGCGCCAGGAGCTGGGCGCCTTTGCGGGCGTTATCACCATGCTCGGCGCGCTGGGCGTGATGATTATTATCCTGTCGGCGCTGGCGCTGGTGGTGGTTAAAGCGCTGGCTGACAGCCCCTGGGGCCTGTTCACCATCGCCGCTACCATACCTATTGCCCTGCTGATGGGCGTCTGGATGCGCTTTCTGCGTCCGGGCAAAATCGCCGAGGTGTCGATTATCGGCTTCGTGCTGATGATGGCGGCGATTATCTACGGCGGCGATATTGCACAGCATCCTTACTGGGGACCGTTCTTTACCCTGAAAGGCACCACTCTGACCTGGGTGCTGGTCGCCTATGGCTTTATCGCCTCGGTGATGCCGGTATGGCTGCTGCTGGCGCCGCGCGATTACCTCTCCACCTTTTTGAAAATCGGCGTGATTGTCGGCCTTGCCGTCGGCATTTTGTTTGCCATGCCGGAAATGAAGATGCCCGCCGTCTCGCGCTTTATTGACGGCAGCGGCCCGGTCTTTTCCGGCGCGCTGTTCCCGTTCCTGTTTATTACTATCGCCTGCGGCGCTATTTCGGGTTTCCATGCGCTGGTTTCCAGCGGCACCACGCCCAAGCTGGTCGAGCGCGAGAGCCATATTCGTTTTATCGGCTACGGCGCGATGCTGATGGAATCGTTCGTCGCCATTATGGCGCTGATCTGCGCCTCGGTTATCGATCCGGGCGTTTACTTCGCCATGAACTCGCCGGCGGCGCTGATCGGCACCACGGCAGACAGTGCCGCGCAGGTGATTAACGGCTGGGGATTTGTGGTGACGCCGGAAATGTTAAACGGCATCGCACGCGATGTCGGCGAAGCCTCGATTCTGTCGCGCGCCGGCGGTGCGCCCACCTTCGCCGTCGGCATGGCGCACATTATTACCGATGTGTTTAACAGCCGCGCCATGATGGCGTTCTGGTATCACTTCGCCATTCTGTTTGAGGCACTGTTTATTCTGACCGCCGTCGATGCCGGTACGCGCGCCTGTCGCTTTATGGTGCAGGATCTGGCGGGCACGCTGGTTCCGGGACTGGCCAATAACCGTTCCTGGCTGGGCAATTTGGCCGGAACGACGGTGGCGGTTGCAGGCTGGGGCTTCTTTGTTTATCAGGGCGTGATCGATCCGCTGGGCGGGATTAATACGCTGTGGCCGCTGTTCGGCATTGGCAATCAAATGCTGGCGTCAATGGCGCTGATCCTCGGCACCGTGGTGCTGTTTAAGATGAAAAAACAGCGCTACGCCTGGGTAACCATCCTGCCGACGGTCTGGTTGTTTGTGACCTCCATGACCGCAGGCTGGCAGAAAATTTTCCACGAAAAGCCCGCCATCGGCTTCCTGGCGCAGGCGAATAAATTCAGCAAAGCGATTGAGAATGGCGTGGTGATTGCGCCGGCGAAAAGCGTGGCCGATATGCAGACTATCGTGCTGAGCAATCAGATCAACGCCGCGCTGTGCGGGTTCTTTATGCTGGTGGCGGTAACGATGCTGATCGCTGCCTTTTTCGTGATTCGCCGCGCGCTGAAAAGCGATCGTCCTACTACCCATGAAACCGAGCCCGCGCTGCGTAAAGAGGTTCGTCATGTCTGAGAGGCTTCGTCCTGTTGTCGCGCCACGTCAGCTTGCTAACATTCAGCACTGCCGCCTGCTCTCTGCAACAGCCGCGCCGCCGCAGGGCTGGCGCCTGATTTGGCTGCGGCTGACGCAAAGTTTTCGGCTGATGGTGGGCGTGCAGGATTACCAAAATTACCTGCACCATATGCAGCAGCAACATCCTCTCACCACGCCGATGAGCGAAAAGGCGTTTCATCGCTATTGCCTGGAAGCGCGCTTTCCAGCCCAGGTGGGCAAGATGGGGAAATGCCCTTGTTGATTTATTAGCAAGTTTTACCTTTCTGAATAAGCTGTTAGTATCAAAACGCTGAGCAAATTATCAGGCGCCATGTAAAATGGCGCCTTCTGAACCATCGGCTACGCTGAATGTTAATTTTCATCAGAAAAGAATCATATTTTCGCATGCACAAAGCTTATCTGTTGCTGCAAACCGTATTATTAAAATAGTGATAGTCGCGCGATCTGCTTACAGGATGGTCCGTATGCTTGAAGATCAGGGTCAAACGTTGCTTTTTACGCTCTTTGGCACCCGCAGCCCCTACTGGCAGCTCACCTCCGATAGTGATGCCCTAAAACTTTCTCGTGAAGAACTGGCGGAAACCAACCTGGCGGTCCCGCTTTCTCCCTCACAGGCGCAGATGTTACGCGCCATGACCGTAGTGACTTCCAGCGTAAATCTGGTGATAAATTTGCGCGGCGAAGAATTTCCCATGCACTTTGTCGGTCGTAAAGTGAATCAGGGGGAATGGGCTGGCACCGCATCGGCCTGGGGCGATACCTCATCCGTGGCGCGCGATTTAACCCAGGGCCTTTCTTTTGCTGAACAGGTGGTTTCAGAAGCCAACTCGGTGATTGTTATTCTCGATCAGAACGGCAATATTCAACGCTTTAACCGCCTCAGCGAGGAGTATACCGGACTTAAAGAGCAGGAAGTGATTGGCCGAAACGTCTTTCAGCTGTTTATGACACGGCAGGAAGCGCTGGCTTCGCGTCGCAATATCACCGGCTTTTTCCGCGACGGCAGCTCCTATGAAGTGGAGCGCTGGGTCAAAACGCGCAAGGGTCAGCGCCTGTTTCTGTTTCGCAATAAGTTCGTCCACAGCGGCAGCGGCAAAAATGAAATATTCCTGATCTGCTCCGGCACCGATATTACCGAAGAGCGGCGCGCGCAGGAGCGGCTGCGCGTGCTGGCCAATACCGATACCATCACCGGCCTGCCTAATCGTAACGCCATTCATCAGCGTATTACCGAGGTGCTGGAAAAACGCGAGCAGCAGCAGAGCGGCGTGGTCTATCTCGATCTGGATAATTTTAAAAAGGTTAACGACGCCTACGGACATATGTTCGGCGATCAGCTGCTTCAGGCCGTCTCGCTGGCGGTTCTCACCTGTCTGGAACCTCGGCAAACGCTGGGACGGCTCGGCGGCGATGAGTTTATTGTGCTGGCGGAAGATACTTCGCAGGCGGCGCTGGAGGAGATGGCGCACCGTATTTTAACGCGCCTGCGTCAGCCCTTCCGTATCGGCTTAATTGAGGTCTACACCGGCTGTTCCGTGGGGATCGCGCTGGCGCCGCAGCACGGCGAAGATCGCGAGAGCCTGATCCGTAACGCCGATACCGCTATGTATCACGCTAAAGAGAATGGTCGTGGACAGGCCTGCGTCTTTTCCGCAGAAATGAATCAGCGCGTATTTGAGTATTTATGGCTGGACACCAACCTGCGTAAGGCGCTGGAGCATCAGCAGCTGATTATTCACTATCAACCAAAAATCAGCGCGGGCGGCAAGGTTATCAGTGCAGAAGCGCTGGTGCGTTGGCTTTCGCCGGAGCGCGGCCTGATCCCGCCAAATGAGTTTATTTCCTATGCCGAAGAGTCCGGCCTGATTGTGCCGCTTGGCCGCTGGGTGATGCTGACCGCGCTGCAGCAGATTATTGACTGGCGACGCCAGGGCATTCATCTGCGCGTGGCGGTAAATGTCTCGGCGCGTCAGCTGCTCGATCAAAGTATTTATAACGATTTGAAGCAGGCGTTACAGCTCAGCGGCATGACCAGCAGCCCTGTCGATGTTGAGCTGACCGAAAGCTGCCTGATTGAAAATGAGCAGCAGGCGTTGACCTTAATGAATCAGTTTCGCGAGCTGGGCGCGGAGGTGCATCTGGACGATTTCGGCACCGGCTATTCTTCCCTGTCGCAGCTGGCACGGGTGCCGATTGATGCGATTAAGCTGGATCAGAGTTTTGTGCGCAACGTGAATGAACAGCCGATCGCCCAGTCGCTGGTGCGGGCCATTGTCGCCGTCGCGAAAGCGTTAAATTTGCGCGTCATTGCGGAAGGCATCGAGACCGAGCAGGAAGAGCAGTTTTTGCTGGATAATGGCGTCGATGAGCGTCAGGGTTATTATTACGCGAAGCCAATGCCCGCAGATAAGCTGGAGCACTGGCTTGCTCAGCGTCCTGCTAAGCCTTAATCAGTTCCCGTTAACTTACTTTACGCAGCTGCGCGCTGAGGCGGTTTTGCAGCTGCACCAGACGCTCCATATAGGCGAGATCTTTTTCTTCAATGGAAAAAGCGTAATCGACCCAATCTTCCGTAATATCCATCAGTTCGCCGCGAGTGAGCTGCAGCACGCGCTGGCGCGCTTTCAGCATGGCCTTCACGCCGTTAAGCTTCGGACGCAGCGTATCAATAAAGGTACGCGTCGCACGGTAGCCCTCGCCCGGCTGGAACAGCCTGTCTACCAGACCGCGCGTTTCAAACCACTCGGCGGTATGGCTTTCCCCTTCGCAAATCAGCAGCTCCGCCAGCTTCATGCCGGCGCGGCGCGCTACCAGCGAGTAACCGCCCATCCCCGGAAAGAGGTTAAAAGCAATTTCAGGGAAGCCCATGCGCGCATTATTCTGCGCCAGTATAAAGTGATGGGCCAGCGCCGCCTCAAAGCCGCCGCCCAGCGCGCTGCCCTCGACCATGGCGATAGTTACCGCACCGGTATCAAAGCCGCGTGCCGCCGCATGAATGCAGTCGACGCAGGCGCGAGCATAGGCACGAAGCGATTCGCGACGGCCATTTTTGATGCAATCCACGAAGAAGTTCAGATCGCCGCCCGCGTTAAACATCGCTGGCACCAGCGATCCCGTCACCCAAAAATCGATGGGTAAACCGGAACGCTGTGCCGCATAGCTCAGGTTCATGATCTCCTCAATAAGCGCATGATTAAAGGAAGGCCGCGGCTCCGCCCGCAGCATCATCCACATTGTCCGCCGCTCCTCCTCATACCAGGCATCCAGCTGGGTAGTTTGTCCAGTTTCGGTAAACAGTCTGCAAGTGGGTTGGTTTAATACTGACATAGTCTCATCCTCTGTATATTTGATGCGTTATACGCAACACCAGCGTAATGCAGAGCGAGACAACACTGAATGAAGGACTGATTTTTAAGAAAAAACAAAAAAACCCCCGCCGTAGCGGGGTCAGAATTAGTTAAGAATGGTTATTTAACAGCCGCACGCTGATCGATTGCCGCACGCTGGCGCTTTACCTGTTTCGAGTAAACCGCAGTAATGATTGGCACTAACAGCGATGTCACGATAACCGAGGTGGCGACCAGTGCCGTTGCGGCAGGCGCGACCGGTTTAAACTGCGGCACCATTTCGGCAATCAATACCGGCGTCGCAACCGCTGCGCCAGCTGAGCTGGAAGCAGCAACGCCAGCCGTACCGTCTCCGCCGCCAATCAGGCGATCGGCGATAATCAGCGGAATTCCGGTCACGATAATCACCGCCAGGCCCAGCATAATGCCCAACAGACCGGTTTGCGCGATGACCGACAGATCGATGGTGTTACCCAGCGCAAACGCAAAGAACGGAATCAGTGTTTGTACCGCCTTGCCGAAAAACTCCCGCAGTTCTGGATCGAGATTGCCTAAAATGAAGCCGATCAGGAAGGGTAAAACCGCGCCGACAAAAACGTGAGGTTCAAAGGAGGCAATGCCAGCGGTGCCGAGGATCACCATGGTCATCAGCGGTCCTGATTCCAGCGACATCAGAACAAAGGCGCCCGCTTCTTCTTTGGTGCCATATTGCTGCATCAGCGAAGCGTAGAGGCCGCCGTTGGTCATATCCATGGCGGCAACCAGCGCCAGTGCCGACAGCCCGGCCAGCAT
>Ga0209463_1002334_pt1 | contig 10549 bp, 7 predicted proteins | sample AgamicMgSfrz_FD_187169 | JGI IMG/M metagenome (GOLD analysis project Ga0209463, IMG submission 187169) | Agave microbial communities from Guanajuato, Mexico - Mg.Sf.rz (SPAdes) (version 2) | ecosystem: Host-associated > Plants > Phyllosphere > Phylloplane/Leaf | place: Guanajuato, Mexico... | reverse complement strand
TAGCGAACGTTCGATTTGCCAGAGATGTTCTGTCATAATGCGGGCCGCCTGCTCCCCGTCTTGCTGCTGAATAGCTGCTAGCAAGTCTACATGATCATGGCAGAAGCTCTGATCCGTCCCATACAGGGCAATGATTACAGAGGTGAGCGAGATCAACTCCTCCAGAAAATGATAGTAGTAATAGTTATCCGATAGTTCTGCCAGCTTAAGGTGTATATCTACCGTGACATCCAATGCACCAACGATATCGCCTTCATGGCTAGCCTGATGCTCCTCCCGGATCAGAACCTCGAGCGGGAACAATTGCTCCGGCTTCACCGTTCTGCATAACTTTTGGACCATTGAGGTTTCGATGACTCTCCGCATTTCAAAGACCTCTCTTGCTTCATCCACACTAGGACAAGAGACAAAAGCTCCCCGGTAAGGAATAACCGTGACCAGCTTCTCCATTTCAAGCCTTCTCAGCACATTTCTTATTGGCGTGCGGCTGACCTCAAAAGCCTCCGCCAGTGCATCCTCAACCAGTTGTGAGTTAGGCAGCAGTTTGTGCTGTGTGATCGCTAGTTTGATATCCCGGTAGATTTCCCTCTCCTTTCCTTTGGTCATATGCGTTATCACTCCATTTCTCTTTAGGGATCCATACTAATTAAGAATGAATGTTATCTTAATTGAATATTATGATAGTTTTAGTCCTATCGAACGTCAATATATGTAACGTTATTTCGGAAAAATGCACAATAAAAACTATTTTTTATTATTCTTTCTTTATGTAACACCCCAATACAAATTAAACCTAACACAATTGTGATATTTATCTACTCATCCAGGCAATTAAAAAGTTAAATAAAAAAAGCCGCTGAAATAGCGACTTTCATCGAAATCGTGTTCTTTTCCCACGACAGACGATACAGTATCAGTAATCCTACATCTCCTCCTGTTCCAATTTTGCGGTTGAAATCCCTCCATGCCTTCAAATGGTTAGCTCCGTGGGCAGCCATTTATGTACCGCCCACCATTTGTTAATCCGAAACCCAATTACGAATACAACGAAGGAACGCACCGTGACTCACAATTATGATATTCTGGTCTGAGTGTCTGCCTGATATGTCGGTAAGACGCGAGTCCGTTCCTTAGCTCAATGATACTTATTCCTTTTCTTTCGAGTTCTCATGATTAAGACGGAAATCACCGCAATTATTATTGCAAATACGATATACAAATCAATATCCTGCTCAATCATAAACCACATCTTGTGTTCTAAATTCACTTGTTGTTTTGGCCCGAACCCTTCACCAAATAGTTCAGTTGCTTGGTTAAGGCTATTCATTTCGATTGTCGTACTGCACGGACTACTGCTTAATTCGCCATCCATTTCACTAATGTATATGAAGTATTTGTTGCCTTCCTTGAAATCAAAGCCCCAATTGTAGTCAGTTGCGACAATGATTTGAGAATCAACTTCAGTTTTCCAACTTCGTTCAACTTCCACTAATATGTATCTAACTTTTTCTTTGGTTCCCATTATCCCTTCTTGCTTCAAGTCAACTTTAATTTGCTTTACTTCACCGTAAACAGCTCCACTATATCTCTCTAACCCTTCTTGGAGGCTTCCCTTCTCAGCACAGGATAGAGCTTTAGCATCTTGTCCATATGAAAAAAAGATTATGGTAGTGAAAAGATATATTAACGTGAGAAAACGATGTTTCAATTTCTCCACCTACTTATCAGACTTATTTCGTACATCTTATTGACTATTTCTACATACGAAATGTTGCACTAATCTGCCCGTTAGCTTAATTAAGCAGATCAATTGTATTCCGGGCTTGGGAGTGGTAACAAAGATGGAAGTATAGCATGTCTAGGAGTCGACTAGGAGAACCATGTTTGGGACCGAAAATAAGACGTTGTCATACGCTATGACAACGCCTTTTTAGTTATCAGATTTACTTTCCTCTGCTTCAAACCTATTTTGATCGCATCACGCATTAAAACTTGGCCGAATCCAGACGTGGAAGGGCGTTTCTTTCAAATAAAGTTAAATTTGAGACCCAAACTGTACCAACAGTTCAGCATGTTCTTGAGCTAATCCCTTACCACTCTTGGCTTGCACTTGATGGATAAATCCGTTTATTGCGCCTTTTTTCCCTCCCTCATTGCCCAATTCATCGGCTCTTTGTACTTTGATCAATTGTTCCTTCAATCTCTCAGCAAGCTCTTGATCATTAGATAGGAACTTGTCAATGAGTCCTGCAATGCCTTCATAGGTAAGGATCACTTCATAAGAAAAGGAGGACTGTTCTGCGTTCCCGGCTATATCATTCACGGATGCATTAACCACATGCACCCCAATACCCGTCAAATAGGCGGGGCGATCTGCAAGCACAGCATCGCAATCACTTTTGGCTACACCTGATAATGCATCTTGAGCGGAACATTCGATCCGAATCACATCATGCACTTCATAGACGGCTTTTCCTGAAAATTGAATTACGGGGGCCGTTTTGTCTATCTTGACTTCGGTAGTAGTAGGAACCCCGGACACGCCATATGCCGATTTTGCCCCATAAGTTACTGACGTTACGCCTTCTGCGCTTACTGTAAACGCAGTGGTACCCCCTACGGTCTCACGCTGATCAATTCTCTCAGCCCCCGTAGTTTCGTAAAAGAGGGAGGCCGCTCCTTCCGAGCTCAACGTTATGGAAACATCTTCATGATGCCAGCCCTGCTCATTTGCCTGTGGATTAAAGGTAACTTCAGTCAAAGGGACCGTATTATCCTTAACTGTTACGGAAAAATCGTCATAGTAAGCTGTTGAGATATTATAGCGGCTGGTTACTGCGATCAGTCTGGCATAAGCCGTTCCTTCCGGTGCCGTACCGCGGAGGGTTACGTTTTGCCATTGGTGAAGTCGCGATTCATCCAGATGCGTTTCCAAAGTGGACAAACTCTGCCCTTCCGCATTATAAAATCTGAACATGAACCCGGGCTGGCCTGATTCAATATAGATTTGAGCGCTTGCGGTATACTCTCCCCCAGGCGATAATGCGATTGGATCGCTTTGCACCGCGACAGAGGCGGTACGGATCAGATCCGTTGTTTTCAGGCTGTAATCACCCGCATAGCTCTTGTCGCCGCTTCGCCCAAAATAAACATCCCCGCTGGTCGCAAACATCGAAGTCCAGCCCGGCAGCTTTCCGCTTCCTTCCGGCTGCTCCACCCCGGCATTGTTTACCAGCAAAGGCAGTCCCGGCGTTTCAGGTACAATCTCTCCATCGATATTGATTCTATAGAGAATTGTATTCGTTGCGAGATCGGTGAAATAAAGATTGCCATCCATTCCAAGATCAAATCTCGATGCATCCGTTAATGTTCTGAAATCCAGCGTTTCCGGATCAATCACCGTCAGCTTGTTGTTAAACAGCACATACAAAAGTCCGTCTTCCGACCACCGCATCGGATGATGGTGCCACTGGGTGTAATAAAGCTTTGGATAGATTTTTTTATATTTTACAAGTTTGTACGTGTCCGGATCGATCGCAAAAATATATTCATAGGATGCTCCCCAGATCAGGCCATCCGGTCCGAGAGACAGGTCTCCAATGAAAATGGGATCGATAAGGTCGGGGATATCCAGGGCAAACTCCGTAATTTTCTGCTCATTCTGGACATCCCATACAAAAATTTTGGCCTCCTGCTCGCTTGGCGTGGAGCCCAGTCCTCCCCTGATGGTCGTAGACCCAAAAATCTTTCCGTCCACATAAGCGGTACTAAGCACACTCTGATTTTGGACTACGTTGCGATGGACTTTGGTTTCCCCTGTCGCTGTATCATGGACCGTAAGCGATCCTCCCAACGTACCGTATCCAGAGATGGTCGAAATAAACAGTTTACCGTCCCCTTCAGACATATGCACAAGCCGTTCCTGATCGTTCCCGAGTACAGCGAGACGCTGCGGATTCGTGCTTCCCGGTTCTTGATTCAGATCATAAACGTACAAGCCGCCTTCCGGGTAGACTCCCATATAGACTTTGTTTCCAATCGGATACACACTGTCCGCCTGACCTATGCTGAAAGGTTTTGCCGTCATGGTCTCTAAGTCAACCAACGAAGACCTCGCTTGGGAACCCGTTGTTATCAGCTGTGTATTGGAAACACTTTGAAGCCGGTTGACAACACCCGGCAATCCCGGGATGATCGGCGGTTTTACAATTACATTTTGGGTATCGATATTCAGCATGGCTACCCCGCCATCATATCGGACCGTAACAAGTGTTTTTCCTGGCAGTTCTGGATTGTTCTGAAACTCTACCCAATCCGCGCCTCTGAATCCGCTCTCATAGGTCATACCGGTTTCCTCTACCTGATGCGTCGCCAGGTCAAAGGTTTTCAGTTTTTTCTCTGACATGTAGTACAGCTTTCCATCGACTGAGTCGGTCGCATGAAGGCCGGTTACCTGCTGGAGCTCCACATCAAGCCATGATCCTGTTGTGGTATCGTAGATGTAACCCTCACCCGGTATACCGCTTCCATCCGTATAACGGGCGAATAAATAACGATTATCAATCGTGCTCAGATCGTATACCGTATCGTTTTTGACAGTAAGCGAAGCGGCGATATCCGTTTTTTCACCTGTAGCCAGATCCACACGCACGATCTGTTCGTGGGCCGTACCGGCATAAATATATCCTCCCTGGTAAGCAATGGAGCGGACATACTCCTGGTCAAGCGCGCCAATAACGCGGCCGTAATCCCTCACTTGCTTGGTGGCTGGGTCATACTGCCAAACCTTGCCGCCAGGATAAGTCCCGACGTACACTCTCCCCTGTTCATCTGTCGTGATGCTGTTGGAGACAGACTGCCCCTCAAATTGGGCCACTTGAACAGCCTCATGGGTGACTGGAGAATACTCCCATAACCGAGCACCCGATCCTTCGGCCGCCACATAAAGCGTACCGTTCGGCGCAACCGTATGAGCCCAGGAGCTTTCGGATGGCGCAAGAGAAACGGTCCGAAGCAGTTTGTACTCTTCGAGGTCAATCACATTAAGGAAGCCCGGCTTTCCTTTGCTTGTAGCATACATCACGGGTTTTCCATCCTCGTAACCTACGGTTCCGTTAAAGACAGCTACCGTGTAGTTGTTGGGAACAAGTAATTCTTCAGGTTCGCTGAAGTTTTTTTGAGCAAGTTTGGATTCCTCCGCTTGGACAGGAGCAGGCTTGACGGGAAACATCGCAAATACAAGTAAACAACTCATGAACATGGTGGTCAGGTTGAAAATAGGCCTTTTCATCACTTATCTCCCCTTCTTCATGTCATTAAAAATACTTGATTAACGTGGCTAGGGTCCCTTGAGCCGAGTCGGATTGGTAATTTCCGTAGGCTTCAGACGCTTCTTCCAACGCAAACATATGTGTGATGGCGGGACTTACCGTAATTCGCTTATCCGCAAGCAACCTGACGTACTCGTCCATATTTCTTCCTTCTGTCCACCGCACGAAACCGATGGGATAATCCTGATTGTCTTTCTCGTACTGCATGTCGTACCTTCCCGGCCCGCCCGCTCTCGAGATAAGGACCTGGGCTTCTTTGCGAAACATTAAATCTCTTGAAAACTCCATGGACAAATCACCGACGATCACAACTTTTCCCCGGTCACGGAGCCACTCAAGCGCCTTGTTAATCAGCGTTTCTCCGGGTCCGCCAGCACATAAAAGGATGGAATCAAATCCGAATCCCCCCGTTTCGTTCATCACAAAACGTTCCACTTCCTCTTCACTCGAAAAGCTCGCTTGAATTCCCATCTGGTTCCGAAGCAGCTGAACCCGCGCTTCGCTCAGATCGAATGCAGCAGTGTGGCATGCACCAGCAGCAGCAATCTGGGCCACCAGATTACCGAGAATTCCCAGTCCAACGACAAGCACTTTGTCGCCGAACCTCACGTCGGCTGTGCGCAGCGCATGTATGGCAATCGCTCCGAGCCCTGTAAATGCGGCCTCCTCAGGTTTGACATGATGAGGCACTTTGGTTACCAGATTGGTCGGTACCGAAATCACTTCTGCATGTCTTACGTAGGGCACACCGTAACAAGCCACTCGGTCTCCCGGAAGAATATCGCTGACTTCACTTCCTGTTTTCTCCACAATCCCAACAGCACTATAGCCAAGGAATACGGGAGATAAGCCTGATCTCTTAATCGCACTCATCTCCGTACCTGGACTAATCCCCGAATATTCGGTTCTCACTTGGACATGTCGTTTGTTCAGTTCGGGGATATCCGCTTGTAGTATCGTGACTTTTCCTTCCTTCGCGGCAACGATTTTCATTCGATATGGCTCCTCCTTATGTCTATTTAGCCTTTCTCCGAACCGAGCATCACCCCTTTGGCGAAATACTTCTGAGCAAACGGATAGATGAGCAGAACCGGAATCATGGAAAGCACGATAGTTGCGTTTTTGATGGACTGAGGGGCCAGCGCCGATCGATCCACGAGTCCCGCGTCGTTTTCTGCGCTGTAGATCAGCATATCCCGCAGCACGACCTGCAAAGGATATTTGTCCGGATCGTTCAAGTAAATCAGTGGGAGAAAAAAGCTGTTCCAATGCCCCATGAAATAAAAAAGTCCGATGGAAGCAAGCGCAGGTTTGGATAAGGGAATGACAATGTTGAACAGAATTCGGTATTCGGAAGCACCGTCGATCAAGGCTGCTTCGCGGATCTGGGAAGACATGTTTTCGTAAAAGCTTTTCAGAATGATCAGCTCCATTGTCCAGATGGCATTGGGAAGCACAAGAGCCCAAACCGAATCTGTTAACCCCAGCTGCTGCACGACCACATAAGTGGGAATAATGCCGGGATTCAGGAACATGGTTAGAACTATGGTCATCATAAAGAACTTACGTCCGAAAAATCCTTTTTGGGACAAGGGGTAAGCGGCAACTGCCGTAAAGAGTAAGTTCACCAACGTGCCGAATGCCGTATAGAAAATAGAATTCAGGTAGGCTCTTGGAATCGTGTCATTTTTAAGCACCTCGATATAAGCCTCAAGGTTTAGACCTTTCGGAAAAAGAAATACCTTACCTTGAACGACCGCTGCTGTATCGCTTAAAGAAACGGCCGTGATGTACACGATGGGATAGAGCGTCGCTACAGCAACAAGACAGAGTATCAGTGTATTAATGACACTAAAAACAGATATTTTGCGCTCTCCTACCATAAGCCGTTTCCTCCCAGCCGTTTGCTGAGCGCATTGGCGGACAGCAGCATCACCATTGCCACGAGCGCTTCAAATAGCCCTACAGCGGCTGCATAACTGTAATTCGATTCAAGCAGCCCTTTGCGGTAAACATAAGTTGAAAATACGTCGGCAACGTCATAGGTCATCGGATTGTACAGCAGCAGTACTTTCTCATAACCGACGCGAATCATGGAGCCGGTTTTCAATATAAACATGATGAGCATCGTGGGAAACAATCCAGGAAGCGTTATATGGCGGATCATATGAAAACGGCTGGCGCCGTCCACCTTGGCCGCTTCATAGAGCGTAGGACTGATTCCCGCAATCGCCGCCAGATAAATGATCGATTCGTATCCTGCGTTCGCCCATATTTCCGAAATGACATAGATTGGACGGAACCACCCCGGATCAACAAGAAAGTATTTTTTTTCAAAACCGAACGCAGCCAGCATTTGATTCAAAATACCATGGTTTGGAGAGAGAAAATCGATAATCATGCTGCTGATAATGACCACGGACAAAAATGCTGGCAAATAACTGAAGGTTTGAACGGATTTTTTAAACCATTTGTTTCGGACTTCGTTCAGCAGAAGGGCAAGCATGATCGGAAAAGGAAAACCGAAAATGAGTGAATACATCCCAAGGAGAAGCGTGTTCCGGAACAGGATCCAGAAGTCTTGGTTCGTAAAAAACGTGATGAAATGCTTAAATCCCACCCATTCGCTGCCGAGCACTCCCGTAAATACGCTGTAGTCTTTGAAGGCAATAATCAGTCCATATAGTGGCCCGTAACGAAAGATGACGTAAAATAGGATGCAAGGAAGAAACAGCAGAAGCAGCTGCCTGTCGCGCTTGATATGATTCCACGTTTTTCTAAGACGGCTTCTGAAGCTCTTCTTTGGCACTGCATTATGGTAAGCTGCTGAATGTTCCGTGCCGATGTCTGCCATAAGATTTTCGCCTCCAATACCTTTTCCCATAAGGAGAGTAACGTTCCTTGCATCGTCCCCTCCTGTTGATTCACAGGCTTAAGGCCTTTTATTTGGACTCATCGTATCTTTTTTGAGCTTCATTATAGATCGTCATCAGTTCCTCCACACCGCCTTTGCTGATTTGGGCTTTGAAATCCTCCCACTCGGCATCTCCATATCCAGCGTCAAGAATATATTTCGCGTTAAATTCTTCAGCTGATTTTTGCAGCGAGGTCTGCAGCTCGGCGATCCTGGACGTTTCTTCGTCCGTGAAATTAAGGATGGGATCCAGCGGTTCAAAACGATCCTCGTTCACGATTTTATCCTGCGCCTCCTGCTCTTTTTCCGAGAAACGATAGTAAATGCTTCGATGGTCCGGTCTTAGGTACGCCCCTTCCAGCCACATGGCATAACGATCCTCAAGCACGGTAATATCCACAAGTGGAAGATCCTTCAGCTCCGGGTAGACCGGATATCCGTCCTCGCCCCATTCGAAGTTAACCCCTTCCACCCCGATGGTCATCAATTCACTTCCGGATGGGCTGGTCAGATAGTCGAGCAGTTTGAGCGAGGTTTCTGTATTTTTGTTCTTGGCTACGGCAACGCTGAAATCCGAAACTTCTGGCAGTGTTCTGATATTGCCGGTCGGTCCGACGGGATTGGCATACCTGAGGTCATAGTCTGGATTTTGCTCTTGGATCTGGTTGTAAAAGAGATCAAGGCGTCCAATCCAATCAAACGTGACAAACGATTGGTCCGTCGTCATCTTGGTCGTCCAGGAATCCTGCGTATCCGTCAAAAATTCCGGATCAAGCAGTTTTTCGTTGTACAGCTTCTTCATAAAATCGAGCATGTCCTTATGCTCTTGCTGTACTGCAGCGTACTTCCAGGTGCCATCTTTTTCATCGTAATAGGCCGGGTACTGATCCGTGTTGCCGAGCCCCCAGCCGAAGGCCCAATCCCTGAAGATATTGGCCAAGCTTTTTGATGCGTACGGGTAGGAATCGGGATACGCTTCTTTTACTTTTTTCAATGCTTCGTAAAACTCGTCCGTGTTCGTCCATTCCTTGATACCAAGCTCATCAAAGATATCCTTCCTGTACATAAATCCGTGATTCACCTTGCGATTCAGATTGTAAATAGGCCAGGTATATACATTGCCGGCTTCATCGCCGAAGGATCTGATGACCCAGTCGTTTTCTTCCATATATAACTTTTTGAAGTTAGGGAGCTGATCGGCGTATTCATTGATGGCAACTACACCGTTTTGTTTGCCGATTTTTTTGAGTTCGGCCGGTTTTAGCCCTGTAAAAATGTCCGGCAGCTTACCGGATGCCACAATGACTTTTAATTTATCCTGATAGGTTTGCGGGGAATAGGTTTGAAAGTTAACTTTGATACCGGTCCGTTTCTCAAGCTCCTGGACGACCAGTTTGCTCGGACCGAGATCTTTCGCGTTGCTCGGCAGCATATAAGTGATGGTGGTTGGCTCATTTACAAGTGGCAGGGTCAAGCCGCCTGTATCACCGTATTGTCCGGGCTCCTGAGGCGGCAAGGCGGCAGAACCGCCATTGTCCGTACCGCTGCTGCATGCGGCAAGGATCGAGGTTAACAGCGTGATCGCAAGCAGCATGGAAATCCTCTTTTTCAGCTTCATCAAACATTCCTCCTTCAGATAGGTGGATCTGATTAACTAGAGCAAGGGGTCACTCCTATAAGGCTTTATCACATTTCCATGAAGACGGTGCGTTTTTGCAGCCGGCTTTGCTCTGCACACTCCAAAAACCGAATGACTTCCAGCGTTTCAGAAGGATGGACAGTGCATACGTCGTTTTTGAACAAGTTCATGACAGACTTAAGAAGTTCTTTATAACTCGGTTCAAGCGAGACATGCCGGGTGGCATTTCTGGTGTGCAGGCTAATTCCAAAAGACTCTGCGCCACGTTGGATTCCGCGGATCGTTCCCATTCTTCCCTCTTTCCAGGTTCCGATAATGAGATCATCGTAATCCGTGGAAAAGGCGGTCACCTCCCTGCATCCGGGGCCCATAATTTGATAGAGCAGTTCTGCCGCATGGATGCCGTACCAAAAATAATGCCCCTGCGTCGTTTCGACGTGCATTGGGCCATACACGTCCACACCCAAGATGTCTCCTCTTGTGCACTCAGGCAGGGCTTCTGCATAACGTAAACTCGAAGCACTCATTAACGGGGTTTGATTTTCTTCAGCAAGTTTGATGATATGACTTGCGTCTGCGGTTGATAAAGCAAAGGGCTTATCGATAAATACGGGTTTTCGGTAAGGGCAGATTGCCTTGAACTGATCCAGATGCACCCTTCCGTCG
>Ga0209463_1002331_pt1 | contig 10551 bp, 7 predicted proteins | sample AgamicMgSfrz_FD_187169 | JGI IMG/M metagenome (GOLD analysis project Ga0209463, IMG submission 187169) | Agave microbial communities from Guanajuato, Mexico - Mg.Sf.rz (SPAdes) (version 2) | ecosystem: Host-associated > Plants > Phyllosphere > Phylloplane/Leaf | place: Guanajuato, Mexico... | reverse complement strand
CTTAGGGTTACGACCGTAATAAAAACCAATTAAATTTCCAATTGTCACACCGCGATCTAAGATCTGTCCCCCAATAAAAATATTGAAAGGTGAGCGAAGTCTTAGCTGCCCTGTATCATCAAGTAACTCATTAACATCTTTCTCAGAGTTAACAATTGAGATAATAAGATATTCATCAATTAATGCTTCTTTTACTATCTTAATTGTTTCATCAACAGTAGGATAAGATATATCTATAGTTGATAAAGAATCCCTTAAATTGTTAAAAGACTCCTTGATAAGAGAATAAAACAATTCGTTATCAGCTATCGCCACTTCTCTAAGTTGCTCCTCAATACCAATAACTACATTTTCCTGCCATGCATGGGCGGCTTTTCCTCTTTCAGTATGAATAATGAAAGAATATTTCAGAATTTTTTCACCCGTCTGTGATTGTTGCCATCTCCTGATTGAAGCACCAACTAAAAAATTCACTATTGCTTTACGGATACCAGAAACTGATTTACTAGTTAAGAGATCATTGTCTTTAATCCGTCTCCTATCTTGTTTTTTGAGGACAACTAATTCCTTTTCAAGTACTTCTTGATATAAAAATGATGCCATATGACCCTCTATCTCTGACTTTTCAAAGTACATTTCTCCACCTACATATTTATCATGGATAGGTACTAATTCAGTAAAGGCCGGTCGTATTGGTTGAAACGACTTATGTTCGTGAACAGTCATGTCTTCTGGCTGAAGGTAAAGAGAGTATGGTGTAGCTGTTACTTGTAAAAATGAAGTGGAAGATAGTTGAGTTCTTAGATTATCGATCTTTCCAGCTATAACCTTCATCTCTGTTATGTTTGACTCTTTGTTGTTTTCATAGGCCACACTTGCAAAGTCTGCCTCATCATCAATAAACAAAATTCGCTTTTTAGCAAGGTCAGGATATGTCTCAAATAAAGCATCATATATTCTATCCATATTTTTTGTCTCTTTTTTTACAATAAAAGCAAGTTTTTGAGAAAGGTCATATTTCCTTAGATTAGTTGGTAATGACATGATATCAAATATTCGCATTTTATCTTCTTCAACAAGTTCTCTAAACTCTCTTGATAGCCGCTCGTATGTTTGTTTTACAAGAGCATTCGAAACCTTTGTAAAAATTATGACTAAATCGTATTCATTATCATATGCAAGCCCCATTACACCAATAAATGTTCTAGTTTTACCCGATTGAATTTTACCTAGTAACATTCCTGGATGATTCGAAGTTGTTGTTTCACTAATTAGGTTTGTAACGGTACTTTCTATAGTACCTTTTAGTTCCTCATCATAATTATTTTGTGCGTTCAAGTAATTGTAGAACATTCCATTTTTATTTATATTTACTTGTGTTTTAGTAGTCAAGATAATAATCTCCTCCCCACAATATTCTATATAATAATTACGAACAAATTCCCATTAAATCAAATTTCTTCAATAGAAATATTAATAATTTTACTAATCAATTTTAACCTTTGCTTATCCCGGTTAAAGAGATTCCAATAATAGGAAAAAAGTAAAACTATAATAATAAAGTATGTAACATTATTAATTATCATTGTTAATCCTGAAATGGTGTAATCTATATTTGAAGGGTAAATATATTTATTAATCATATCCATAGTATCTTTAGAAACAACAGTTTTGTTAATGATAGCTGTTATCCCACTTACTATTAGTCCTAAAAAGATCGACCAAAATTTATCAATAGGGTTACTGCTTAGTCTTCTTTCAATATATGCATCAAGTAGCTTTAGATTTGTTTTATCATTCCCACATAATTTCTCAATGTTTCTTTTCAAAGCCTTGAGATTCACCATTTGAATTCTACTCGCATTCCCTATTAATACTTCGAAAAACGCTCTCTCTTCCAAATCTAATCCCTCTGACCACCTATATAAATTGATTTGTCTATTATATTTGTATGACTTTTTCAATTTCTTTTCATCTTGATAATTTATAACTTTGGTCATAAATCTTAAAAAATCATAAAATAATATTATTAAATATATTGATCCACTCAGTGCTATCGTAATGTCGTATGTTATGAAATCTGCTATTACGAGTAAAGATAGCAATATCAGTGCAAATTGAATAAATCTTATAATTAGATACCTGATAGCTCGAACTAATATCCACCATTTTTTTTTAGACCATTTTCTTTCGTTTTTCTTAATTATTATTTTACTAAGCTTATAAAATCTCCGAGTTTCCACAAAAATATTTGCAAGAAAATTTCTAGTGTTGATAATAATTATTCTTCCTTTCTACCACAAATATATATATTCTTTCCTTATTATAACAATAAATAGTAAAATTATCTTACTTAATTAGTATATATATAGTTATAAAGTAGTAGATATAATGTTTGTTAATTTATTGAATGGTTTTAATCTAATACTATAATTACTATTAGATGCCTGTTTTGTTCCTTACACTAATATTGACGGAGGACTCCTTGAATTTACACAATAATAAGGTAATAGAAATGAAAATATTAATCTACTTTTTTAATATTTTATAGGGCAGTATCCACTTAGAACAAGAAATTTTCGTGAATAAATTATTATTCTATTATAAAATCGTTTATTCTATTATTCCTTTACTAAAAAAAGTTGAGTTCCATTTGTTACTTTTACGAAACTTCCCTAGTAGGTAGTAGGTCAAATATAATGATACTTTTTTTTGCAAGATAGCAATATCTTATTTAAAATCCATTCAAGTTCATAGAGTTTAGAATTAAAAACTCCAGTCATTAATCTTTTTTTCGCTTCTATATTTAATACCAATATTAAATTTTTTCTGATTCTTCATATTCTTTCTCAAGAAAAGTATCGGATACAAAAAATAATAAAACAGCAATATAAGAGTTTTTTTATTGTTTAGAACCGATATTAGTTCTTGAGTTAAATATGAATACGTAATAGAAGGAATTCGAGGATAACTTTCATTACAGGGCTACCTTCGAAGATACTTAATTTCTGATGTTTCAATGATAGTATTATCCAAATTCAAAAATAATTGCTTTAAACTTAGCCATTATACTTATTTGCACTCCTTAGTAGTTTAATATTAATTCTAATTATTAATAATGTTATTAATCTTAAGTTTTGCACGTGTAAAAGCACGTATTACACACTGAATTATAATACGTACTTTTACACGTGTCAAACGATAAATTTAATATTTTTTAGAAAGTGGTTACTAATAAAGAGTAGAGTTCCTTGTATTTTCTCTTAAATTTTTCAATAAAAACTAATATGTATTACTAATCAATTCCGACAAATCTGGCTTGTTATTATTTTGCCTCATATGTCCAAGCAACATATTTAATTAGCAATTTACTTAACTTATTTCCTTAAATAAGTTTTTTATTAAACACTATTTATTTTCTAAAAAGCCTTATACATTCTCTAAAAAATGCACTTCTACTTCTATGTTCTTTTTTTCTCCGAATTAACTAATAACTATGAAAATTTGGACTAAAAATGTTACTCATACTGTATTAAGAATTAAAATAGCGGAGATGTTTAGTTCGAATAATCAAAAAACTGTATTTGAGATTATTAAAAATACTTTTACAAATAAATATTTGAATAACGGGATTTTGAGTAATAGAAAAAACCTCGAATAGATACACTTTTTTAGTGTTTACTATCCGAGGTTCTGTTTCAGAAACTTTGGATTAATTCTTTTCTTCGTTATATCTTTTTATTAAAAAAACAATAGAAAAGATACCAACTATCTACATTACTTAAATCAGTTATTTAATATCTTTATTAGAGAAGCGATTAGCCTTTTTATAATCCATTTAACATCATTAGTCAGAGTTACTTTTCTTATTAGTCTTTTTTGAATTTAATTTAATTTTTAATACTTGAATGTAGTTTTTAATATAAATGATTTTCTTGTTGCCCTTCTTTTATACCAAGCTTTTCCTTTAAAGCTTCCTGGAGTACATTTGAAAAATTGACTTTATGTTCTTCCGCTACATCATTGAGCCATTTAGGTATTGTTAACGTCTTTTTTATAGTTGCTTTTCTTACTCGGTCACGAATCAAAGGCATAAACACATTGACTATTGCTGTTGCTTGATTAGATTTCAAAGATATTACCTTCAATTTGGTTGGAGTAGGTATAGGTTCATTATCTTCTTCCATTCCGAATAAATGTAGGCCTAAAGCTTCTTTTGCATTTCTAAATGCGTCATCTTCATCTGCACCAGAGGTTAATACACCAGGTAAGTCAGGAAACGATACTGAGATTCCATCTTTATCATATTTAAAGATCGCAGGATATGAGTATGAACGTTTTAACTTACCATTTAGCTGAATGTTGAAGTTGCCATTTGAATCAGACAAATTTTAACTCTCCTTTCTATAGATTTTTTGTCTTTTAATTTCTTATATATCTAAGATGTTAATTGTTCTTCCATTATATTTTCACTAAGGTACTGCAGGGATTAAAGTATAATCCCTGCTTGTCTTTCAATACTTCTCACTGTTTCCTTGGGTAAATCTTTAACAGAATTAGGAACAGTTACTCGCTCATGCTTTTGCGGGTGTTTGTATTGAGAATGACTACCTACAGTGTTTACAACATACCAACCGGTAGCTTGTAGTAAGCTATCGATTCTATGGGAAGAACAGGATTTCAAAGTCTTCACTCCCTATTTTATTCAATTATTTACTAATATACGTATTATCCTACGTGCAAATCATGTTGTCAAATTATAAATTAGGTAACAACAATTTGATAATAAGATGGTTTTGTACATACCCAGAAAGAGCAATTTTTTATGCAATTCCCCTTAATATAGGAGACAAACAAATAACTAACTTTTACCTTCCATAAATAGAGTGAAAAAATTATAAAATGACTTCAAAGTAAATTAGAAAGCCGACTTTTACAATTGATAATCAAGGGATAGGCCAGAGGCATCACTTTGCAATTAATAAAAACCGACTGTTTTTAACAAATTTATTTAAATCCTATCACAAATAATATTAAGACTAAATACTGTTTCATTTAAAATAATTTTTAGGAACATCTACAACGTCTACAAAGGATTAATCCGTAACTTACGTGAAACTTCCATTGGAAAATCCTCAGAATGGTACAACATTATGGAGTTAGTATAGTTTCATGGACACAATTTAATTAAGTCCTTACAATCGAATATCTGTCCCCATACGCACCATATACAACTTCTGAAGGTGAAACCTCTTAATGCCTGGGTCGTATCCTGAAATAATATCCTCAAGCTCCGGATTTTGCATAAATTCTTTGGTTGAAGAAAAAATTAAGAGAAAAAATTACTACACTAAATATGGATTTTTAATACTAAGATTACACTCTTGAGCTATGAATAACCCCATGTCTATCAAATTCCCTTCACCTAATTGCTTAAGATAGTCCAACCTTAACTTTGTTAATGAATCCACCTTTTTATCTTTCAAAATGATTTCATACTGATCCTTAATTTCTTCCTTGATTTTCAAATGAATGTCTTCGATAGTTGAATATTCAAGACCTATAATTTGTTTAACAACATTACGTTGAATATTTTCCTTTAATTTTATTAATTTTCTTTTACAATACTTATTATATCTTTCTTCTAAATTAAAGAGTTTGAAAAAATTACATATTTTTTCCTTATCTGTGATTGAGCAATGCTCTAAAAACTCTATTCCGATAACATCATTTTTGTAAGTAAAATGAAAATAATCATCTAAGTTATCGAAATAAGGATGCATAATTGGTAAGTATAATTTATCCTTTTTTATCCTATCATTACAGGCAGAACACGCAACAACTAAGTTTTTAGGATAAATAGCTAGTAAAGGATATTGTGATTTTGGAATAAAATGATCTACTGAAGCTAAATCAAATTCCATTTCATGTATGTCACAATATGGACAAGCAGATTCCAAAGTTAATGCTTCTCGTAAATATCGTATTGCAGTAGTTTCTGTTTCTCCGATTTTTTTATTGAAAATTTTCCCATGTATTAAATTGTTATAAAAATATTCAAACGTCTTAGTTAATTCTTCTGAATATGAGATACTATTGTCCCAGTCCTTAGAAAGAAACGCTCGGTAATTATCAACGGATTCTTTGTATTTTTCGAGTAAATTTATACCTTCATATTTTAATTCACAAATATAAACCTTTAATTTAGTTCCTGTAGCTATATCCAAGAAATTATATTTACAATCTTTATCTTTTTTTAACTCCTCTAGTTTTTCAACTAAATTAGAAATATCCGACTCTTTTCTAACTTTGAATTGCGGTTCCTCATTTACAAAATCTAGTATTTCAATTATAAAATCATGATATGGTCCTATTAATTTCTCGATTTTTTCTGACCAAACCACCTTATACATTTCTATCACCTTTTGATTCTTGATATGCTTTAAACTTTAAAAATAATTGATATTTAATCTCGCTATTAGCTAGTTGAGAATATATTTTAAGTGCTTTATCAATATCATCAGTCTCTAATAACTTCTCAACTACATCAACATATTCATTAATCATTTCACCCTTATAATCTTCTAGCTCAAATATCTCAGACAGTACTTCATCATAATTTAAACCTAATGTTTTATCATTAATTTTTATTTGCTTAATTTCATATCTTTCTTTCTTTAACCCAATAATACAACTTTTTGTTACATCAGAAATTATTAGTGGTGAATGTGTAGCAATGATGACATGACATTTTCTTTCTCCTAATAAATCTATTAAAGTCTTAATATAACCTCTTATCCACTTAGGATGTAAATGTGTTTCTGGTTCATCAATTAATACAATAGAATTATCCTTTACATATTCATGTAAATCAAAAAACCTTATGAACATACTTAATTCTCCTGAACTTAACATAGAAAATGGAAAAGGATCTTCATTAAAATTATTTTCAAACCATACATCAGAAATTAAGTTGATCGAAAAAATATCTAAAAACTCTAAATCTCGTAATAATTGTTGCTTTCCATCAGGGTAATATTGAATAGCTGATAATGATAATAATTTGCTCTTCCCATTTTTATAAGATGAGTCAAATTCTTTTGTAATTTTAAATAGAGTCAAAAACTTTTCCATTATAAATAGTGATTCTACAATTGCGTGTTCTTCAACATTATTTATATAATTATTTCTTCGTACATTATCCGAAACTTTTGATAAAGCTCTATTTAGTTTTGTATTAAAGAATGGACTTCTTGAACGTACTCCAATATCCATTGCAAGTTTATCTAATATATATGTATAATCTTGAGCTTTTTCTTCTAAGTTAGTATTTAATTTTAAATATTCAAAATTATTATTCGCATCTCTTAACATACCTATTTTATTCACTACTCTATCAGTAGTTTTTAATTGGTATTCTGAAAGCTCAAAGTAAATTTCTCTTTTTTCATAACCAATATACTTTAATATAGAGTAAACTTCTTCAAATTTATTATCCGCATATTTTTTAAAAATACGTGTTGATAATTTTTTTATACCTTGACTATCTACGTTTGTTTTTTGTATGGAATATGGATGCGTAATTTTGATCTCATTAGATTTATCTATTGAAATTGATGCTTCTTTTACTTTTTTCAAATCTAGCTTATCTATAGGAGTATATGAGGAAACCACTATATTCAGTGATTGTTCTGCATTATCATAATATCCTGTTTTTGTATATTCATTACCATTCAACATATAATTAACTTCATAATCTCCTGTTTCTCTTATCCTTCCCGTAGGTAGGAAACTGTTAATTATTAATTGAAAAATAGTTGTTTTTGCGGTTCCATTTTCCCCTATAATAACAGAAAGTTTCATTTCTTTATCTTTTCCTAAGTCCATAATTTTAGATTCTGGAAACTCTAGTTCGAAGTTTTCCAATTTTTTAAACTTATCAACTTTAATTTTTCTAATAAACATTTAGTTTCACACCCTGTACTTTTATATATATTCCTAAATTTCTATATGTTATTGGAAGTTTTATCAAAATAATACTAATAGAAGTTTAACCCATTTTTTTTTCTGAAGTCTATATTGATTTTTGGTTGATGTGTACATAATAACTTTCTAATGGATAATAATTTAACTAAAATGGCTGTCATCATTCCTTGTGTTCCGAAAGTCTCTTCCCGCTGTAGTTTGAAAAATCGGTAACCTTTTAACAATATGAGAAACTCTCCCTTTATTTCTATAATCAAATATGGAATAAAGCTAAAATTAAAGGGCAAGAGTCCTGTATAATAATGGACTTGCCCCAGAAGCTGCCTAATGAAATAACTAGATTTAACTTTATAGATTATTTGATTTAGTTAATGTCTTATCTTTTGCTAAATGAGTTCTATAACTCTTCTTTAGAAAAATACTTACTTAAATTCTTTTGCACATTATTTAAGTACTCTTGAAAGTCAATAATTTCTTGTCTCTCTGTTAGTTTTGTTAAAGATGCTTCCTTTCTCTCAATTAGAATTGCAGCCGAATCTCTTTCTCTAGTAGACATCCATTTCTTTTCCTTAGTATATTCTTCATAATATCTTTTATTTTCGTTTGAAATATTATCTATTTTTTTCAGTAAATCTGATATCTTTTTAAATTCTCCTCTAAAATCTATAATATGCTTAAATAACAAGCTCAAATTTTCATAATCGGACATTTTAGAACAATATCTAGCAGCTGAATTTTGAGCATTAAATATACCAACATCTAACAAGCTGTTATATTCTTTTATCTTTTCATAAACACTAACTTCTAAATCACCTTTTATCTCATCCTCTTTATTAATTCTAAAAAAGAAATGCTTATAAATTTTTTCATTCTCTATTAACCAACTATTTAAATTTAAGTTACCTATAAAAATAATGTTTCTACATCTCTCTTTATTTATCTCTTTAAAATCATTAAACCACTTTTTTTCTAAATCGTCTAAATCTTTAGGAATACAAAGTACCCATTTTTTTAAAATTTTCTCTTGAGAAGTTGCTGATTCTACCGCTTTATCAAAAGACTTGATTATCTGTTTTATTCTTTCACTTTTTTTATAATCTCCATCTCCTTTTTCCTTTAATGTAGTTAGCTTACCTTCTACAAAAAACTTACATTGATAAACGGTCCAATAATTTTCATCTTCAACTAGAATATCAAGCCCTCCATCTCCCTTTCTTGTCTGAATATGAAAAACGTCTCCCCCCATTTTTAAGTTTAAATTCTCGAATTCCTCCCCTACTTTAATACTAGAAAAATGCTTTTCATCAAACCCTTTTTGTATTGTTAAATCTAAGTCTAATTTATTTTCTTCATTCAAAACCAATAATCCACACATTGTTTCAAAAATATGTCTACCAGCTTCTTCCCCATATAATCCTGCTATTAAGTAATTTACTTGCATCTGTACCTCCTACTTAGCGTGATTTTAACTTATAACATACGAAAGACTTAATATAAGTTTTATAAACTTTCATTTTTATGCTTAAATTCACTTTACTAAAAATAAATTATTATGTATATATACATCCCCAAAAATACCCAATTTGAGTCAATAATTTGGACACAAAAAAGTTAAGTATTAAGCGGTTCTTCTAATCTGATCCTCCATAGCTTGAGGTGTTTGATAGCCGATGCTGCTATGAATTCTGTTTCTGTTGTACCAGCCCTCTATAAACTGAAACATGGCTAGCTTTTATAACTTTACTGATAATACACCCTGTATCGAAATATTTCATAAAAAAGAAAAGAGACTCTTGAGAGAGCCCCTCGTATAATAATCTCTATTCTAATTTTCCATTCTTTTTTTGATATTTTTCCTATTTTTTACCAATTTAACTATTAATTTCAGTTAAAGTTCTTGGTCTAAACTCAATATTTAATTTTTCCTTTAGATAATGCTTTAAAACAAACACTTCAATCTTATGTGGGTTTCTTGGTTCATCAAGAAAGTACTTAGTGTGTTCTTCTGGTTGAGTTGGAGCGGAAATTACCATTCTTCTTTTTTCTTTATTTATATCCTCGATTATATCTCCATGCTTTATATCTGTATCCCAACAGATAATACTATGTAAATTGACAAAGGAGTGGTTAAAATTATTTTGTAAATATTGTTTAAATTCAACATAATAAAGTTTAGACTGATGGATAGGTGTTGTATGATCCCCTTTTACAATTACATCTATTCCTGAATGTGTATCATAATCTAAAATTTGAAAAGGGAAAATACTTGGATTTAAAGTAGTAAGTTGAATGGTTAAGGCGAATACACCACTTTCTCTTTGAGGCTGAACCAGAGTTAACCCCTTATACATAGCAATATTTGATTTATTAATCTTAGTTTTTCGCCACTCGAAGTCCTTTTTCTCTTTTTCTGTTGTTCTATAACCATCTGCTTCTTCTTCTAACCATTCAAGTTGTCTCCAATCATCACCTTCTATAATTTTGGAATAAATTTCTTCATAAACAACTTGTCTAATATCATCTAATAATTCTTGAGGGGTATTATCAACTGACCCCCTATTTGCT
>Ga0209463_1002328_pt1 | contig 10562 bp, 10 predicted proteins | sample AgamicMgSfrz_FD_187169 | JGI IMG/M metagenome (GOLD analysis project Ga0209463, IMG submission 187169) | Agave microbial communities from Guanajuato, Mexico - Mg.Sf.rz (SPAdes) (version 2) | ecosystem: Host-associated > Plants > Phyllosphere > Phylloplane/Leaf | place: Guanajuato, Mexico... | reverse complement strand
TGAGGCGCATCATATCGTGGGTGAAGCGGTCGTCGCGGCCATCAGTCATGGCGTGGCGCTGGAAGCCTTAACGCTGGGGCAGCTACAACAGTTCAGTCCGATGATTGAACAGGACGTGTATGCTGTTTTGTCGCTGCAATCTTGCCTGGATAAGCGCAATGCGAAAGGCGGCGTCGCGCCGCAGCAGGTTGCAAAAGTCATCGCCGAGGCGAAACAGCGTCTGAACTGACTTAATTCAAAACCTGAGCTGGTTCAATTATTACCAAAAGGGAATCCAAACGGATTCCTTTTTTTGGCTGCTCAGCTTCTTTTAATGAACTATTAATTAGTATGATGTTTTTTTAAAGCGATAGAGAATTTTATTTTTTTAATTTTCCTTCATCAAGAAATTTAAAATGGATTATTTCTATATTCATAAAATGTTTCCCTGTTTATTCTTTTACTTCACTTTCAAAGTGAAAAGTAAAAATCATTTCTAACCAGGAGATAAATATGCGTGAGTTAGCTTTTAATGAAGTGTCCTGTGTTGCCGGCGGCGCCACCCCACATGAGATTGCTAATTTTATTGGTGATCGTCTGGCAAGTTCTATTCTGGCCGGAGTTGCGGCGGCCGTGACGGGTGGTTCTATCGGTTATCTGCACGGTGGCGACGCGATGGGCGTGCTAGGCTTAAGCGTTATTGGACAGCTGGTTGGCGGTGTGGTCGCAGGTACAATTGGTGGTGTGGGCGGCCTTGTCGGTGGTCTGCTGGTACCTTTTGACTATTGCTATCCGCTGGCTATGGATGCTTTTAAAACTGTTATTAGTGGCGGTATTCAGTAAAGTACTTTGCCTGATTATTTTTGCTTAAAAAAGGAATTTATTATGCGTGAATTAAAATTTAATGAAGTTGTAAATGTTTCTGGTGCCTATAGCGATAATAATGTAGCTAACGTTATTGAAGGCATTGTTTGTTCAATTGGCGGTGCGGTAATAGGTAGCTGGACCCTTGCAACATTGGGTGGCCGTGGTGCGTCTGGTGGGGATCTGATTGGTATCGGTGGTGGTCCGCACTGATTGGTATGTTGGGCGGAGCCGTAGTGGGCGCTGTAGCGGGTGCTATTGCCGGGCCTTTTGTCGGTTACGATCGTGGTCTGGAAGTGGCTGAAGGGATGATACGTGATTTAATGCAGGGTTTGCCGGGCGGTATCAAACTATCTTAATTCATAAAGCAGAAAAAAAATTTTTATAACTTACACCTGAATAAGACTAAAAAATAATACCGGTGATTTTTATAAAATCATGCTTCTCGGTAAGTAAAATTTAATAAAAAAGGCGGGCATGCTAGCCCGCCAACCTCTGACTTCAAGTATTTCTTCTTATAGGCACATCTGAAAACCGGCCTGGGTAAGGAGCCGGTTCCCGGATTCTCAGGCAACGTGGAAGAATTTTTCCAGATCGTCGCTGCCGCCGATATGACGTCCGCCGATGAAGACCTGCGGTACGGTGGCGCGGCCGGTCATAGCGCGCAGACTAACGGTAGTCGCATCCTGACCCAGCACGATTTCTTCATATTGAATGCCGCGATCGATCAGCATCTGTTTTGCTTTAGTACAGAATGGGCAGCCCGGCCTGGTAAACAGGGAGACGGATTCCTGCACTTTAAATTCCGGCGCCAGATAACGCAGCATGGTATCGGCATCCGAAACTTCAAACGGGTCGCCTGGCTTATTCGGCTCAACAAACATTTTCGCCACGACGCCGTCACGAACCAGCATTGAATAGCGCCATGAACGCGGGCCGAAGCCTAAATCAGCTTTCTCAACCAGCATCTCCATACCACGCGTGAAATCACCGTTGCCGTCTGGAATAAAAGTAATATTGTCAGCGTGCTGATCGGCTTTCCATGCGTTCATAACGAAGGTGTCGTTAACGGAAACACAGAGAATGCTGTCAACGCCGTGCTGAGCAAATACGCTTGCCAGTTCATTGTAACGTGGTAAATGGCTGGAAGAGCAGGTTGGGGTGAAAGCACCCGGCAGCGAAAATACGATAACGGTTTTGCCCTTAAACAGCTCGTCAGTTGTAACATCGACCCAGCTATCGCCCTGACGTGTGTGAAAAGTGACCTGCGGGACGCGTTTACCTTCCTGACTTGCAAACATAAGAATCAATACCTCTTAATTAACGTTGCGTTTGATGTGATTAACTTCAGGTGTGCATTATTGTTATCCACCCTTGATAGGGCTAATCGTTCATTGCTATTCTATTCATCGCCACGGGCTATCGTGGCTCGGAGGATAAAATGAATATTCGTGATCTTGAATACCTTGTTGCGCTGGCTGAACATCGCCATTTTCGTCGCGCTGCCGACGCCTGTCATGTCAGCCAGCCTACGCTGAGTGGCCAGATCCGTAAGCTTGAAGATGAGCTTGGCGTTATGTTGCTGGAGCGCACCAGCCGCAAAGTACTATTTACTCAGGCTGGCCTGCTGTTGGTGGATCAAGCGCGTACGGTGCTGCGTGAAGTGAAGGTGCTGAAAGAGATGGCCAGCCAGCAGGGCGAAGCGATGTCCGGCCCGCTGCATATTGGTTTGATTCCTACGGTAGGGCCCTATCTGTTGCCGCATATTATTCCCATGCTGCACCACAGTTTCCCTAAGCTGGAAATGTATCTGCATGAGGCGCAAACACAGCAGCTGCTGAGCCAGCTGGACAGCGGCAAGCTCGACTGCGCTATTCTGGCGTTAGTAAAAGAGAGCGAGGCCTTTATTGAGGTGCCGCTGTTTGATGAGCCGATGAAACTGGCGATCTGGCAGGATCATCAGTGGAAAGATCGCGATCGTGTGCCGATGTCCGACCTTTCTGGTGAGAAGCTGTTAATGCTCGAAGATGGTCACTGCTTACGCGATCAGGCGATGGGCTTCTGTTTCCAGGCGGGCGCTGACGAAGATACGCACTTCCGTGCAACCAGTCTTGAAACGCTGCGTAATATGGTGGCAGCCGGAAGCGGCATCACGCTGCTGCCTGCGCTGGCGGTGCCGCAGGAGCGTACGCGCGACGGCATTACCTACCTCTCCTGCTATAAGCCGGTGCCGCAACGCACTATCGCGCTGGTTTATCGTCCGGGATCGCCTCTGCGCAGCCGTTATGAACAGCTCGCTGAGGCTATCCGTAGCCATATGCAGGGGCATATGGAAACCACGTTAAAACAGGCGGTTTAAGCCGTTCAGGGCGGCAACGCGATACGCTTCCGCCATGGTGGGATAGTTAAAGGTGGTATTCACGAAATATTCGATCGTGTTGCCACCATTTTTTTGCTCCATAATCGCCTGGCCGATATGAATAATTTCGGCGGCACGTTCGCCAAAGCAGTGAATGCCAAGGATCTCTTTGGTATCGCGATGGAACAGGATTTTCAGGCTGCCGACATTCATCCCGACGATTTGCGCGCGTGCCAGGTGTTTAAACTGCGCCCGACCTACCTCATAAGGCACTTTCATCGCTGTCAGCTGCTGTTCGGTTTTACCCACTGAGCTGATTTCTGGAATGGTATAAATACCGGTCGGAATATCTTCAATCAGATGCGCTGTCGCTTCGCCTTTGATAACCGCCTGCGCAGCAATACGGCCCTGGTCGTAGGCAGCGGAAGCCAGGCTCGGATAGCCAATCACATCGCCGACGGCATAAATGTGCGGCTGCGCCGTCTGGTACATGCTGTTGACCTTCAGCAGACCGCGACCATCCGCTTCCAGACCGACATTTTCCAGTGCCAGAGAATCGGTATTGCCGGTGCGTCCGTTGGCATACAGCAGGCAATCCGCCTTAACTTTTTTACCTGATTTCAGATGGATGACCACGCCGTCATTAACGCCTTCGATTTTCTCAAACTCTTCGTTGTGGCGAATAACCACGCCGCTATTCCAGAAATGGTAAGAGAGCGCATCGGACATTTCCTGATCGAGGAAAGCCAGCAGGCGATCGCGCGTGTTGATCAGATCCACTTTCACATTCAGGCCGCGGAAAATAGAGGCGTATTCACAACCGATCACGCCGGCGCCATAGATGATGACGTGGCCTGGCTCATGGTGAAGGTTGAGAATGGAATCGGAGTCATAGATACGCGGATGAGTAAAATCAACGTCAATAGGGTGATAAGGACGAGAACCGCAGGCGATCACAAACTTTTCTGCCGTCAGGCGCTCAACGGAACCGTCCGGGCGCGTTAAGGCAATGGTGTTCATATCCACAAAGCGCGCATCACCCTGGTGCAGCTCACAGCGGTTGCGCTCGTAAAAGCCCTGGCGCATCCGCGTCTGCTGACTGATAACGTTTTCTGTATGATTCAGAATATCGGCGAATGAAGAACGGAGAAGACGGGAGTGATCGCTGTATAAAGGGTTCTGGTTGAATTCAATGGTGCGGCTGACGGCATGTCGTAAAGCTTTGGATGGGATCGTTCCCCAATGGGTACAGCCTCCGCCAATATTGTGATACCGCTCGATAACTGCGATACGGGCTCCTTGTTTTACCAGGCCCATCGCGGCGCCTTCGCCGCCCGGACCGGAACCAATCACAATAACATCGTAATCGTAAGCATGTTGCATACCGGCACTTCCTTTATTTTATATACATTTTAGCAACGAGATTCTAACATCACGGCGTGGACATCCCAATTCTTCGAGTGATTTTAGCCTCAATTTGCTAAAGCGTGAGGTTAACAGTCGGTCACAAACTTTGACGGACTGTACGCTGAGTTATTTGTTATAGTGAGCGCTCAGTAAGCTAACAGGCAGAAAAATGGGCGTCAGAGCACAGCAAAAAGAACGTACACGACGTTCGCTAATTGAAGCGGCATTTAGTCAATTGAGTGCCGAGCGTAGTTTTGCCAGCCTGAGTTTGCGGGAAGTTGCGCGTGAAGCCGGTATTGCCCCTACCTCTTTTTACCGTCATTTCCGCGACGTCGATGAACTGGGTTTGACGATGGTGGATGAGAGCGGCCTGATGTTAAGGCAGCTCATGCGTCAGGCGCGTCAGCGTATCGCTAAAGGTGGCAGCGTAATCAAAACTTCTGTCTCAACCTTTATGGAATTCATCGACAGCAACCCTAACGCCTTTCGCCTGCTGCTGCGGGAGCGCTCCGGCACTTCCGCCGCGTTTCGCGCCGCCGTAGCGCGTGAAATTCAACACTTTATCGCTGAGTTAGCTGACTACCTTGAGCTGGAAAATCGCATGCCGCGCAGCTTTACTGAAGCCCAGGCGGAAGCGATGGTAATTATCGTGTTTAACGCTGGCGCTGAAGCGCTGGATATTGACGTGGAGCAGCGGCACAGGCTGGAAGAGCGGCTGGTGCTGCAATTGCGCATGATCGCCAAAGGCGCTTACTACTGGTATCGCCGCGAACAGGAGCGCATGGCCTCCACCCTTGATAATCAAAATGAAATAAAAAGGACAGGAGATGACCGAACAGAACCCACGCGATAAAGGAACCTTAGTGCTGGCATTTATTACCGGGCTTGCTATCAACGGTTCTTTTTCCGTGCTTTTTAACGCTTTTGTACCCTTTTCCATTTTTCCGCTTATTGCGCTGGGCCTCGCCGCATGGTGTTTACATCAGCGCTATCTTAATTGTGCGATGCCTGAAGGTATGCCTTCGCTGGCAGCCGCGTTTTTCCTGCTGGGTATCCTGTTGTACAGCGCCATTGTGCGTGCCGACTATCCAGAAATCGGCTCTAACTTTTTGCCCGTGGTAGTGATGGTGGCGCTAATCTTCTGGATTGGCACCAGGCTGCGCCGGAAACGTTGAGCACAGGGCGCCGTCAGGATGACGGTGCCGAAAGAGTAAAATTTACATGGCGGTAAGCAATGAACAGATATTCTCTGACAGTCGTCCTGTCGCTTCTATTGTGCATCAACTGTAGCGGTTACCGTGATAACGACTGGTAGCCGGGCGATGCTATTTATCAGACCGCGCCCTCAGGCCGCATCCACGGTGATGAGCGTAGCCAACAGGAAAGATTCAGCGTGACAGCAAAGGGAACGATAGCGCTGCGCAAAAACATTGTGCTGAACGTTCCCACACCATCGAACCCGACTATCCCGGCATTACCTTGCCGCTGCACTTTTAGCGACGCGTCAGCAGCACGCCGCACTCCATATGATGGGTATAAGGAAACTGGTCGAATAGTGCCAGACGCGAAATGTCATGCGTCTGCGAAAGCGTGGCCAGATTGTCACACAGCGTTTGTGGATTGCAGGAAATATAAAGTATCTGTGCATAACCCTGTACCAGCTTCACCGTCTCCTCATCCAGACCACTGCGCGGCGGATCGACAAAAATGGTGTCGCACTGATAGCTCTTCAGGTCGATTCCCTGTAAGCGGTTAAAGGTACGTACGCCGTTCATTGCCTGGGTAAACTCTTCCGCCGCCATGCGGATAATCTGCACGTTATCGATCTGGTTGGCCGCAATATTGTATTGCGCCGCCGCAACTGAAGGCTTGGCAATTTCGGTCGCCAGCACGCGGCGGAAATTACGCGCCAGCGCTAACGAAAAGTTACCATTGCCGCAGTACAGCTCCAGCAGATCGCCCGTCGCCTCTTTAGTGACATCCAGCGCCCACTCCAGCATCTGAATATTCACAGCGGCATTGGGCTGGGTAAAACTGTTCTCAATCTGACGGTAGATCATATCGCGGCCCGCAACCGGCAGGCATTCATCAACATAATCCCGGTCGAGGCAAATTTTGGTTTTCGTCGCCCGGCCAATCAGGTTGACATCAAAACCCTGCGCGCGGAGTTCATCGCGCAACGCTTCCGCGGCCAGCTGCCAGCTTTCATCAAGCTTGCGATGGTACAGCAAAGAAATAACCGCCTGGCCGCTTAATGTAGAAAGATAATCAATCTGAAACAGCTTACGACGCAGCACATCATTACCGCGGATCGCGGCGATCATTTTTGGCATCAGCTGGTTAATTAATTCGCCTGCCGCCGGAAATTGATCAACCCGAATACGATCGCGCGTCTGCTGATCGAAAATGATGTGATAAAGATCGTCTTTATCATGCCAGATACGAAATTCGGCCCGCATACGGTAATGACTGACCGGCGAGCGAAATACCTCAACACCGGGCGCGGAAAAGGGCGCCATCATGCTTTGCAGGCGCGTAATTTTTTCCGCGAGCTGGGTTTCATACTGGTCGACGGGCAGTTTTTCGGGCGTCATGGCTTTTCCTGATTGAATGGCAAACTTGCCGGGCGATTGTAGGGATTCACTGCGCGATGTCCAGTCCTGTCAGTGCCTCGTTCTTTGGCGGCCCAGCAGTCTGGACTTCCGTAAACCTCAATTGTAGACTGCGCGAGCCGGCCTCCTGCTGAGTTACCAGGGAATCCAGAGTAATTCTGGAGCTGACGCGCAGCGGTAAGGAATGTCGTGGCGATTGCTGATAGCAGACACTGTCATTTGATGGGAAGTCTTCGTCACTTAATCGATTCCAGGCCCGAAGACCTGCCGGTAATACGTCGCACTTTACGGCTATCGCGTACTATTGGCCGTATGCCTGCGGCATCCTGCTTTGTTTTTGGATGCTTAAATAAAATGATGATAATGAAAAGAACGCTGTTAGCACTGGCTGTTACGGCGGTTTACCTGTGGGCGTCTCCCGTCAGCGCTGCAAAAAACGATGACGCAATGGTGGTTACCGCAAACCGCACTCAGCAGCCTGTATCGAGCGTATTGGCGCCGGTTGACGTTATTACGCGCGATGATATTGATCGCTGGCAGGCGAAAACGCTGACGGACGCGTTAAGGCGTTTGCCCGGTGTTGATGTGTCACAAAACGGCGGCATGGGACAGGTCAGTTCGCTCTATGTGCGCGGTACCGAAGCGCGTCATACGCTGGTATTAGTTGACGGCATTCCGCTGGCTAAACCCGGTATTACCGGCGTGGCGGATTACGATCAGATCCCCATTTCTCTGGTGCAGCGTATTGAATTCGTGCGCGGCGCGCGTTCGGCTGTTTATGGTGCCGATGCGATCGGCGGCGTGATTAATATTATTACTCAGGCAGAACAGCCGGTGAGCCAGCTACAGGTCGGCGTCGGCTCTAATCACTATCAGCAGTATGATGGCGCGCTGCGTCAGGCCTCAGGTAAGGATACGCTGGTAACCGTTGCTGGCGCTTTCCAGGATACTAAAGGCTTTAACGTCCAACCGCAGTCGACCTATTCGGTTGACAGCGATCGCGACGGCTTTCGCAGCAAAACGTTCTGGGCTGGCGTTGACCACCGCTTTAATGACGCGTTTTCCGGTTTTGTCCGCGGCTACGGATACGACAATAAAAGTATGTATGACGCCGGGTATGTGAACGGCGGCGATATACGTCAGCTTTATAACCATACCTGGGAATCAGGACTCGCGTTCAGTCAGGGCGATTACGCCTCGCAGCTGACGCTGAGCCTGCAAAAGTATAAAGATTATAATTATGCCAGCACGCAGGGGCTGTATCACAGCGGTACGACGCTGGATGATATGGAACAGCGCAATCTGCAATGGGGCAATAGCTATCGCATCGGCCAGGGCACTATCAGCGCCGGTCTTGACTGGCAGGAACAGCGTTTGGTTTCGCGTGATGAGTACGCTTCCGATCGCTATAAGCGTACCAATACCGGTTACTACCTGACGGGGCAGCAGCAGATTAATAACGTTACGCTTGAAGCAGCATTGCGCGGTGACGATAACAACCAGTTTGGCTGGAATACTACCTGGCAAACCGCGGCAGCGTGGGAGTTTATTCCTGATTATCGTGCGACGCTTTCTTATGCCACCGCTTTCCAGGCGCCGACGCTGGGGCAAATGTATGGTCAGCAACGTCTTTATATTTCCGCCTCGCCCGATCTGGGCGCAGAAAAATCGAAGCAGTGGGAGATTGGACTGGAAGGCTTAACCGGGCCTGTAGACTGGCGTCTTTCTGCTTATCAAAACAAAATCGATAATCTCATCGATTACTACTATGACGACGCGACCTTTCAGGGGCGTTATTACAACATTCAGTCAGCCACCATTCGTGGCATAGAGTGGACCGGCAGTCTGGATTCCGGCATCTTTTCGCATCGCGTGACGCTCGGATACCTCGACGCGCGTCGCGATAGCGATGATGAAGTGTTGGCGCATCGCTCCAAACAGCAGTTTAAGTATCAACTGGACTGGTCTATGTTCGGGATCGATATGGATGTTGCCTGGCAGTATTACGGAAAAGGTTACTATAACAATACTAACCAGTACGCCAGCGAACAGCGGCGGATGCCGAGCTATAGCTTCGTTGATCTTTCCGCCTCTTATCCTGTCACCTCTCACCTGACGGTTCGTGGTAGAATTGCCAACCTGTTCGATAAAGATTACGAGACAGCGTATGGCTATGCAACAGCAGGGCGTGAGTACTACCTCAGCGGATCCTATAGCTTCTGATTTAAGGCCTACCGTACTGGTGTTTGATTCCGGTGTGGGTGGGCTCTCTGTCTATAACGAGGTTCGGCAGCTATTGCCGAACCTTCATTACCTTTACGCTTTCGATAACGTCGCGTTTCCCTATGGGGAAAAAAGCGAGGAGTTTATTGTTGATCGCGTGGTGACCATCGTGGAGGCGGTGACAAAACGTTATCCGCTATCTATGGTGATCATCGCCTGTAATACCGCCAGCACGGTTTCCTTACCGGCATTACGTGCGCGGTTTGCTTTTCCTGTCGTTGGCGTCGTACCTGCTATAAAGCCTGCCGCCAGACTTACCCGCAATGGCATTGTTGGGCTATTGGCGACACGCGCTACGGTGCGTCGTCCCTATACGCGCGATTTAGTGGCGCAGTTTGCCAGTGAATGCAAAACCGAAATGTTGGGTTCGGCGGAGCTGGTGGAACTGGCGGAAATGAAGCTCCACGGCCAGACGGTTTCACTTGATGCGGTTCGACGAATTCTGCAGCCCTGGCTGCGTATGAATGAGCCGCCAGATACTGTGGTGCTGGGTTGCACGCACTTTCCTTTGTTAACAGAAGAGTTGCAGGCGATATTACCCGAAGGAACGCGTTTGATTGATTCGGGCGCAGCAATTGCGCGCCGCACTGCCTGGCTGCTTGAACATGAAGCGCCGGAAGCACGCTCCACCGATCCTGATTTGGCCTTTTGCCTGGCATTGACGCCTGAAACTGAACAATTATTGCCCGTTTTACAGCGTTATGGCTTCGAAAAGCTGGAAAAACTCGCGGTTTGATGAAAAAAGCAACGGTCGAATTTATTTTTGAAATTAGTACTTGTCAGCCCGAAAGAACTCCCTATAATGCGCCTCCACTGACACGGCACAACGGCTTCTTAGCCGGCCTGTTCAGGAAGGGAAGAGAAAATAAACTCTTGACTCTTCAGCGGGAAAGCGTAGTATACGCAGCCCGCGCCACTGAAGAATGTGGCGCCGCTCTTTAACAATTTATCAGACAATCTGTGTGGGCACTCACGGACGGGATACGCAAAACTAATTGCAGTATCAAGTCTCAGAGTGAACACGTAATTCATTACGACGTTTTTATGAGCATCAGACT
>Ga0209463_1002326_pt1 | contig 10566 bp, 8 predicted proteins | sample AgamicMgSfrz_FD_187169 | JGI IMG/M metagenome (GOLD analysis project Ga0209463, IMG submission 187169) | Agave microbial communities from Guanajuato, Mexico - Mg.Sf.rz (SPAdes) (version 2) | ecosystem: Host-associated > Plants > Phyllosphere > Phylloplane/Leaf | place: Guanajuato, Mexico... | reverse complement strand
ACGGTTCTTAGGGGGGCGGGCGCTCGTGAGAGTGCCCGCCTACCCGACTTAACTAACTATATATCATATATAATTAAAAAGGAGAAAAGCCACTGGCGTATATCAGTGGCTTTTCTACAATGCATGTCGTCAACTCAACATGTAGTTAGGATTTCCAAATAGAAGCTTCACAGCGTCTGGTGTAGTTTGCTCATAATCCATAAAAATATTCACATTAAGGATCCTGTAAATGAATTTGTATACTGAACAGCTTGATGTAAACTAGAGAAACTTCTAACTTCCTCAACTTTTATTCCTAGGTTCACCATGGTTTGAGCGATTTCTGGGCGTATCCCACTGATGACGACTTCAATTCCTAATAACTGCAGCCCAGCTATTACTTTAAATAATTGATCTGCTACCATCGTATCAATAATAGGAACTGCTGATAAATCAATGATAAGCCATTCTAATTTATATTGGCTTCCTTTTTCTAAGGCACTCTCCATCAAATATTGTGCCCGTTTGGTATCTAAATCACCTACTAAAGGAAGGATACCTATTTCTTCTGTCATACGAACAACGGGAACAGATAATTCATCAATCGCATATTGAGCATAATTTATTTTTTCAGTGTAATCTTTTACATACGACTTACTTACAAATTGGATGGCATTATCTACAATGCTATTAAAGTGAGAAATGATTTGATAAAAAGCATCGAGGGAAAAATCGTTATTCTTTGCTTCTTCTTTTATTATTTCTCCGATTACATCTCGATAATAGCTAATCTCCTCTAAAGCTAGGTTTAATGGGAGTCCATAATTGACTAATAAATTAGCCATATTGTTTCCCCACTGTTCCCTGACTTCATTTGCGGCATCTTTTTCCATAAAAAGGGAATCGGCGTAAGTTGTAAGAAGATCCAAGCGAAAAGTAGTCAACTCTGTATAGATATTATGAGACATTGCAAGATCTAGTCTTTTACTTTCAGCTAACTTTTCTTTTCGTTGTAAAATTGTTTCTTTAATTGCATGTAATTTTTCTTGTTGTATATACTGCAAAGTGTCCCTCCTTTTATCTTAAAAGCAAATAGTCCTCTAATAGATGAGGATTAGAGGACTAAGCATATTGAAAAGTGTATTAATAATGATGAAATGGTAAGTTACTTATATTCTTTATTTAGTTGTATAGTGCCCCTAAATCATAACATATCTGTATGACAGGACTATTTCAAACAAGTTACAACATATGTATAAAATTGACCTTTTTTTACATTGTGGTTGTGTTTACATTCAGAAAAATCGCCTTCCTGGAAGAGGCATTATGATAACTAGAATTGTATAGGATATTCAACTTAAAAAAACGAACAGATACTGTTCTGTTCGTTTTTTATACAATGCTAAAGATTAAGCACTAATTTGACGTATAATATGATTTACATCTGCATGGGCTCTTTTTTCGGTGATTTTGCCGTCTTTAATTCGTAAAAGCGTCATTAGAGCAAATTTCACATGTTTTCCTGTTGCCGAAATGCCAGCAAAAGGTATACCTGTATGTGTTCCTTCGAAAACAAAATAAACGGCTACTTGATTGCCTTCAGCAACCATCGTTTTAATTGGCATTTTAAATCCTGGGAAAGCATCAAAATTTTTCTTCTCTGATTCAATCAGACCTTCTGCACCTAAAAAAGGCGTATCAACCTGAGGATAAAATACAAAATCTTTATGGCAAAAGTCTTTCAATGCTTCATAGTTCTCTTGTTGAATGGCTTCATAAAAACGACGAACTAATTCTTTATTCATTTCAACTGACATGGTTATTTCTCCTCTCTTTTAACCTAGTAACACACATGTTTGTCTATTTTGGGTTTAAAACGTATACGATTCACCATCATCTGGTACTGAAACAATAGAAACAATTCCTTTTTCGTTAATAAAACTTTTTAATTCTTCTCTTGATAAATTCCAATGATTCACTGCTTCCATATGGACTACAATGATTTGAGAATTAGGGGCAGCTTTGTATACCTCATAGATATCTTCTTTATCCATGATAAGAGAGCCGCCTTCAAAGAATTGATTATCTCCACCATTTACCACAATGATTTCTGGTTTATGTGTATCGATAACTTTTTGAACCTCGTCATACCATACGGTATCTCCGGCTACATATAACGTTTTTTCACTTTGGTGTTTAAAGACCACACCGCATACTAAACCAGCAAGTTTTAAAATTTCTCCTCTTCCGTGTTCACCTTTTGTTTTAATTAAGTGGATACCTTCAAACACTGTATCTTCTTGCAATACCTCTACATTCTGAAAACCCGCATTTTTTACTTCTGTCGCATCTTCTTTATTTTGAACAAATAGTTTAATATCTTTTGGCAATATTCTTTGCGCAGCCTCGTCAAAGTGATCTAAATGTAAGTGGGTGACAATGACTGCATCAATACCTTCGATGATATTTTCAACAGATGTGGGCAAATTAACTAAAGGATTATTTTGATCTTGTCTTGGTGAATTTGGGAAAGGTGGATACGTACCTTTCTCAGCTAACATTGGATCTATTAAAAATTTTTTATTTGCATACTCAACAACGATTGTTGCATTTCGAATTTGGTTAATTTTCATCTTACTCTCTCCTTTTCTTTGATCTACATATAGCTTATACTATGCCCAGTACCTGAATACATAGATAAAATCAAGTCTTTTGGTCGTTTGACTTGGTTTTTGAAAGGAGTTAAAACAATGTTAGATCATACAGACATGAACATTTTACGTGAGCTTTCTAAAAATAGCCGAATGACAATGAAGGAACTGGGTGAGAAAGTTCATTTGACCGGTCAAGCAGCTGCTTCAAGAGTGGAAAAATTAAAAGATGCGGGTGTAATTGAAGGATATTCAATTACAGTAAATCAAGCGAAGTTAGGATGTTTTATGCATGCTTTTATCAATATTTATTTAAATGATATCCATCACCATCCCTTTCTCTCGTTTGTAAAAACGCAAACTCAATTCATCTTAAATAACTATAAAATTAGTGGAGATGGATGCTATCTGCTTGAATGTAGATTTCCATCTAATGAGTATTTAAATGAATTTCTAGAGAATTTAAATGAGTTTGCAAATTATAAAATATCCACTATCATTAAAAAGCTGTAATAAATAGCATTAAAAAAAGCCTTATATAGAAATATAAGGCTTTTTAGTAACTATAATTGGTTTTATGTTAACTAATATTATTTATCGTATACAATGTAAAATTAGAAAAACTCCCTATTTCCGGAGGGAGTTTTTCTATAGGTTAATGAGATTCTAGATTGGAGATACTTCTCAGCATCTTGAGTAGTTTGCTCAAGGTAGTGAAAAGCTATTCTCATACCAACAGTAAACTCATACATTTTTTATGGATGGATTTTTTCTATGCCTGAATAGCTAACCTTATGTTATGATAATCGGTAGCATTTTCAGAAAGGAATGGAGTGGTCATAATGGTAAGGAGAAGATAGGTAGCCTCCTGTAATAGACGTTTAAGTGATCTTAGGAGGCTATTTTACTATATAGGAGATGTTATCCGTAATGAAACAAAATAAATATGATGTTGAAAAATTCTTTTCTGCGTACGAGCAGATGCCACGTTCTATTAAAGGACTTGAGGGAGCCGGAGAGTGGCATGTATTAAAAACGTTAATGCCAGATATGAAAGATAAAAAAGTACTGGATCTAGGGTGTGGCTTTGGGTGGCATTGCCAATTTGCAAGCCAAAAAGGAGCACGTTCAGTAATCGGTGTGGACATATCTGAAAAGATGCTTCAAAAAGCTCGTAAAAAAACAGAGGATCCTTCTATTTCGTACATCCAAATGCCAATAGAGGATATTGATTTTAAAGAATCAGAATTTGATGTGGTTATTAGTTCTTTAGCTTTTCACTATATTAAGTCATTTAGATAAGTTGCTAAAAAGATATCTAGTTTTTTAAAATCAGGTGGCACATTTCTTTTCTCAGTAGAGCATCCGATCTTTACTTCTCGGGATGAACAAGACTGGTACTATGATGATGATGAGAATCCTATACATTGGCCTATCGATCATTATCAAGAAGAAGGGATTCGGAATACGTCCTTTTTAACTGAGGATGTAATAAAATATCATCGTACGTTTTCTACTTATATGAATGACCTGATTAGTACAGGCTTTACAATCAAAGCAGTAAAGGAACCAATGCCTTCTGATAAAATGTTAGAAAGTATCCCTGAAATGGTACATGAAACTAGAAGACCCATGTTTTTAATAATCTCGGCAGAGAAAAATTAATTTGTTTCATAAAGAAGAATTAATTAGCTAATAAAAAGGTGTCCTAACCTACTAAAAGGACACCTTTTTTATTTCCGATAATACCTGTTATGTTAACCATTAGTTCATATAACAACTTTTCTAGGTATTCAAGTTACCCTTACTTAAATAAAAGGAACAGTGCTTTTAACACACTGCTCTTTTTAGCTTAGTCTATTGTTGACGAAGTTTTTGAACCTCTTCTCTTGTAAGCCCTGTTAGTTCAATAATAGTATCTTCATCTATTCCTTTTTGAAGCATACCTGAGGCTACTTTTACAACACCTTTTTTTTCAGCTCTTTTCAAAGCCGATTTTTCATCTAACAAAGCTTTTCTTCGCGCTTCATATGCTAATAATACTTCAGGATCCTGACTGACGCGTTCCCATTCATCCATTGCTTTTTTTAATACTTGATCTTCTTGCATCGCAATCTCCTCCAATACATGAGTGATTTCTTCGTCTTCCGATGCTTCCAGCAACAGTAACCATCTTACTAGTTGATCTTCCCGAGGATCAACTTCTTTGTTACGCCACTTAATCAATAGCTTAGGGAGCTCCATGAAATGGATTTCGATCATATCCGTTAAGAGTAACTTTTGTTCTCTTTCATATAGCTGAAAGGTCGAATGATAATCATGAATATGAGATAAGTAACGGAAGTTTACAATGTTAATAGTAATCGTTTTACAAAGTTCCCCATAATCCATGCCTTCTTTCATTTGACTACTATACATCTTAGACCAATAATAGAGCGTTCTCTTTTCCATATCATGTTTATTATTAAGCTGAATCTCAATATTTACACGGCTTCCATCCTCAAGTTGCGCATGCACATCTAAGATAGAACGCTTATCTTCTTGATTTTCTTTATTAAAATGAGGATCCAATAACTGAACCTTATGAATTTTTTTCTCATTAGGAAAACGGAGAGCAGCATTTAAAAAGGCAGCTAAAATTGATTCATTTCCATGTGTCCCAAAAAGAGACTTGAAAGCAAAATCAACACGTAAATCTAATCGTTTAGTCATAACGTCCTCCGTATTTTTATCTTCTTTTTTCTTAGTATATCACGAGTTTTACCCTTTTCCTATTTAATGCCTTGTACGCTCAACCTAATTGGTAGTATCAAAATATAACCCAACTGTTCATTTTCTTTCAATTAAATGATTAATAATGTCTTTGAAATAATGTAATGACAGGTAATAGCCTAGCAATAAAAGATATACAATCATTACAAATACGCCCTAAAAAAGAAACATGAGAAGACAAACTTTCAGTGTGTCCTCATGCTTATAAAATTCTATTCATTCGTATACTCTAAATAACTTAGAGTTAGTAACAATTATTAACGTAAATTCAACCGATGTATATTTAACTGTAGCTGAAAGACTAGGCACAAATTTAAAATAACTTACTTTATTAATGACTATAAGAAATGAGAGTTTCTCTTTTACTCCCCTAATTTTATACCTTCCTGCTTTGTCTCCTCTTTTAAATTATATAAAGGTAATATAAAAAGCAAACCTATAATAAACAAGACTGCTGCTGCCTCAAATATGGCAACCAATGAAAACTGCTCTTTTAGGATACCAGCTATACTCATCGTCAATACCATGGCTCCCGTAAAAAGAGGACTTAGAATCCCATTGACCCTGCCAATAAAAGCAGCCTCCGTTCTCTGTAAGATCATCGTATTGATGCCAATCTGAATACAGGGTAACATGAGACCATTTAGAAACTGAGCCCCCAGTGTCAACCATAGGTTTACTGATAATCCCATTATCGCAAACCCAATTGCATTACCAACCATTCCAACTGCCAGCAGCCTTTGTGGAGCTACTGTTTTGGCAAAAATCATCACTACTGCTCCTCCTAGGATCATGCCAATTCCATTAGCTGTAAGTAACCACTGAAGATTTTCTTTTGCTAAGCCCAACTGCTCTGTTACAAGGAAAATGGAGAGAGGCTGAATAAACCCTATTCCTAGTCCAGCTGCTAAAAAGCATAGACCTAACAGGCTCAACTCTTTCTTCCCCAAAACATACTTAATACCACTTTTCATTTCACTTAACAGTGATGTAGTTCCATTCTCTTCTTCCATCTTTCGATCAGAAGGTAGAAAAGTGAGTGCTGCTGCTGATAGTAAAAAGGCTGTACCTGTGATGGCAATAGAGAGATTTATACCAAAGGCTTGAAAGGCAAATGTCCCTAGTATTGGTCCTAGAACCATGAATATCGCAAAGACCGTTTGATAGACTGACATCCCTACCTGCATTTGTTCCTCCGGTAAATGCATTTTAAACAGTTTCATCCCTGAAGGCTGAGAGAATTGGGAAAGGATTGCAGAAATTAAAGTTGCGAAAAAAACAACGTGCCAAGATCCAATCATAAGTGTGACAAGTACAGCAAATACAGATATTGCACTTAAAATATCACACCATACCATGGTACGTTTCGGACGCCAGCGATCTGCAAAGGTTCCGCCAATAAAAGAGAAAATAAAGATTGGTGCAAATTCTGCTACAGAAATCAAAGATACCGCAAATGGATCGCCGTTTGTCTTTTCCATTATGAAAAGAAGTACAGCAAAATTTCTAATCCATATCCCTATTTGCAAAAATAAACCAGAGACAATAATAGCTTGAAAAACACGGTTTCCAAACAAGTTGGTTGAATGATTTACGGGTAATTTCTTTTCCAAAACAAAAAACCTCCTGCATATTTTCCGAACAGGAGGAAGTACAGTACAACAACAATATTGGCATAGAGTTCCCACAGAAAGGAATACAATGATCAATTTGATTTGTATGTAAAAGTACAATCTAATCCTATTCAGAAAAAACCAATCGTATTATTCAACGAATTTTTTCTTAGAAAATAGGATTAATTAATCATTGTTTTACACCCGCCCTTCCTTTTTTTACTAGTAATAGGATAATTTATTATTTATAATAAATCAATGCTTTTTCAACCCTAAATTTCTACAAAATATTGGTTCTACTCATAATTAATCCATTAAAAATCAATAATTATTTCTTTGACATTCGCGTTCAACATTTCTGCCTTCTTTATTAATCAACAGAGAATATTATATTCATGTCAGGCTTCCATGATGAGTTGGAAGTCTGTCTATAGAGAGAGTATTAATCAACCTTGTTATTCAACTATATAAACGAGTGGAATTTAATTATTAAAAAGAAAAACAAATAAAAATTCAGTTCTTTTGGGCTGGTTATCTTATTGATTATTTTGAGTCTTCTTTATTATAACAAATAAAGAAGATTTCCTTCTTACTACATAAATAAAGATCTAAACTATTCTATTTGGAATAAAAATCATTATAAAATTCAACAAATAATATTTATCTCATGATTAAATTGAAGTTTATGTAAAAAAACCACTAAATTTCATCAATATAAAATTTGGTAGTATTGACATTTTATTATATTTTGAATATTCATTATATTTATTATGCAGAAATACGTATTTGGTTATTTCTGTATAGAGAATATTAAAGTTAGGGGGGATTAGAATAACTGGTTATAAACGTCCCACTGTAAAATCAAAAAAAGTACTAACATAAGTAATAAAAGTGGGATTCATTCATTGGTTTACAAGCCGGCATCAGCTGTTACATCAAGATTTTACGCAGAGACTGTTAACATCGGTCCATTTTTCCTACTAAAGTATCTAAATTAAAATAATATTGGAGTGAAGAATTTGCGAGTAAAACTTTGGCTTTCTACACTATGTTTTCTTTTCGCTGTGATGGGATTTATACCGGTATCTACGGGCGCGGCGTATGCAGAAAAAGAGTATACGATTAAATCGTACCACTATTTAACTGTGGATGGAAAAGATGTGAATTCCCAGACTAAAGCGAATAACATTTCCGATACAGACATAAAAGTAACCATGGTTCTACCCAAACAGAATAAAAATGGTGATTGGTTGGCGTATGGATTTACGAGCAGGGAAGCTTTGAACGCTTTTATTGAAAAAGATAAACAGAAACTTCAAAACAAAGTCACTATGATGGGTAGTGGTGCTTGTTGTACCGATTTCTATGAGTCTAAAAATAAAGGTGGGCAGTATATTTATTGGAGAGACGGATTTAAAAACTTGCCCTCCAGCTGGAATGACAGAATTTCATCCTTAAGTACGGCATCACCTTCTTCAAGCTATTCGACGACGCTGTGGGAGCATACTTCATCTCAAGGGTATGGGAAAGGAGTCTCCTTTAGACACTCCGATTGGTATGGTAAAACTGCTAATATGGCTTCGGATTGGGACAACAAGGCTTCTGCAATCGAAATTAAGTAATAGGTGATTGCCACCGGCCGGGTTAAGGAGTTTCAAAATCACTATTCTCCCATTTATTCTGAATGAATGAGAGGATAGTGATTCTTTGTAGATTCTGCTGCTTAATTTCCAGAAATTGTTTTATGTAACTAGCTCTGTATAAAATTTGTTTTTTTTTCTTTCAAAAAGGATAAGGACCAAATAAGATCATGTTAATTCTTAAAGTGAACACTTTTTCCTTTTCCAAACTACTTCGTTGGATATAGGCGCCATACTAGGCGTCTTTTTTTTGCACAAAAAAGGCAATCTACTACGCTTTCATGAATATAGATAGAAGAATAATGAAGAAAGGAAAGGTGTGAATGATAAGAAAATTATCTATTCCTATTTTAATTTTAGTGATCCTATGGACAATTATTCTTTGCCTAGAAAAACAAGTTATTTTGGCCTGTTTTCTATGGATCGTTTAGAGCGCCTTGCAGTTTTTTCGAAGGGAATAATACTTATCTTCTAAATAAGATTTTTAGAAAAGTATATGAATAGTACATAAGAGAATTTCTAATAAGCCTTTGAAGTCCTTTAGCAATACTACGAATTTAACCTCCTTACATAAACAAAAGACACTGGCTCTTAACCAGTGTCTTTTGTTTGTAATTTTATTTTATCCTCAATAATTTTTATAGAAATGTCATTCAAGTAAATCATTAGACGCTTTTCAATTCCCTTGGATCTGTTACTTTGTTTTTGTATTTCTTTTCATATTTATTAAACATGGATATATTCGCTAGTACTCCTACAGCAAATAGAAGCAATGTAAGAGAAGAACCACCATACAAATAATTCATATATCCACTCTCACTATATTCTAGTGTTAAATTCAATGATGCTAAGATAAGAAATGGAAAAACTAAATGTATTAATTTTTCTCAGTTATATATCTTATAATTTTCACATAATATATAAAAAATCGTAATCATTACGTTTTGATAAGGGGATATAATCACTATTTTCGAGGTTTTTATCTTTTAAATAAATTTTTTATATTAACTCTTTTTTATTAGGTGCATAACTTGTTCAAACTCTATCATATAGTTCTAGTAATTGGAGGTGAAACGATAGATTATGACAACTCTATCACAGTTAAGTAAAGACCTAATTGGTGTGCTGTTACTAATGCTTTTTGGTTACTGTTTTTTCTTTGTTGATATAAATACAAATGATTTAGCCATTCCAGTATCTTTATTAAATGTAAACTCCATTTTTTTAAGCATTGTACTTGAAGCTATCCCCTTTATCTTGCTGGGAGTATTTGCATCTGCCCTTATTCAAGTATTTGTCTCAGAAGAATTCATTCAACGTCTGATTCCAAAAAATCCGTATATATCCCTTTTACCAGCTGTTCTAGTAAGTGCTCTTTTACCGGTTTGTGAATGTGCCATTATTCCAGTTATAAGGCGTTTATTAAAAAAAGGAATGCCTCTTCATATCGGCATTGTCATTTTAGTTGGTGCACCCATTTTAAATCCCGTTGTCTTTGCTGCTACTTTTTATGCATTCCAGTCAAATACGTCCATCGTCTACAGTCGTATGGGCCTGGCTGCTGTGGCTTGTCTGTTAATTGGTTTATCCGTTTACTTCTTTTTTAAAAATTCAAATCAGCTACGACATGTACACGTTCATGAAAATGAAGAAGCAAACGTAAGCAACAAATTAAAACAAACGTTATATCATGCCAGTGATGAATTTTTCGACATGGGCAAATACTTATTATTTGGTGCACTCGTAGCAAGTCTATTTCAAACCTTTTTAGATAGACAACTATTGACGAACCTTGCAAGCAATGACTATATGTCTTCTGCCGTTATGATGGGATTTGCTTATGTACTTTCACTTTGTTCAGAAGCAGATGCTTTTGTTGCTTCATCTTTTTCTCATACATTTTCACCTACA
>Ga0209463_1002325_pt1 | contig 10566 bp, 8 predicted proteins | sample AgamicMgSfrz_FD_187169 | JGI IMG/M metagenome (GOLD analysis project Ga0209463, IMG submission 187169) | Agave microbial communities from Guanajuato, Mexico - Mg.Sf.rz (SPAdes) (version 2) | ecosystem: Host-associated > Plants > Phyllosphere > Phylloplane/Leaf | place: Guanajuato, Mexico... | reverse complement strand
ATGCCCAACGACTAATTGCCCAATTCCGCCTAGCTTACACACGCTTCGTCGGAGATGAGTGGTTTAAAGCTATGATTAGTGAACTTAGCGAGAGAAGCCCTCAGTTTTACGAGTGCTGGTCTAATCATGAAGTTTTAGGTATGCCTTGTGGAAAAAAGACCATTATTCACCCTGTGGTAGGAAGAATGATTATGGATCATATTACGCTTCAAGTGTATGATACACCCGAATTAAAAGTGACTGTTTATCAGCCTCGTCAGGAGAATGAGACAGAAAAGAAGATGAAGCAGTTATTGAAATAATAGTGATATCGTATATATTAATAGCTTTAATTACTAGAAGCCTATATACTCCTGATAAGTACATGGGCTTCTTCTTTTCAAGTTTACATAAGTTTGATTACCGGAACCCTACAAAATTAAGAGCTCTTGATACACAAGAGCTTGTTAATTTTCCGCATTTTTAATCACAAGGTTATTTTTGTTATTGTATCATTTCCCCTAGGAACATATATTTTAAATCTTTGTAAAACGTAATTTTATTACTTTCGATTGCTACTATACCTCTATTCATGAGTGAGGCCTCCTCTTACTATTCAATAAAACATGTCTTAAGTTATATAATTAACTCCATGAGAAGTGGATTAATTTAATTAAAATAGAAAAAAATTATATTATTGGATATTAGGAAGTATTTATGTACAAATTTTTAATTTTTATTATAGTAGCGTTTTTTTACCTCTTTTTTTAACAAAAACGTTCGTAAAAGTATATGAATTCCCGAAGACGTTCGTAATCATTTTTTAGAACTTAAGCGAACAATAAAATTGATAGATTTCTTATAAAAAAGAAAAGTTCGTAAAGGTATACTTTTACGGATAGAAAATTCAATTGTGTTTCAAACGTAAAGAAATAAAATCAAGAATTTTCTTCGAATTGTTGAGACTTTTTAATACCACCAAGATAAAAAAGTAAATTAACCCTTTTTATGAATTAATTTACTTTTAATTCGATTTTAACTATATTTTAATGCTTTGTTGCATTTATTGGATTATAATGGTATTATCCACGGGATTATCCTTTTTTTAACTTGCTTTCATCATGGAGCAAGTCTTTTTTGTTTGTCATCCCAAAGCTCAAGATAAACATATAGCTTGGTACTCTATGAACTTATTTCATCAATATTATTATGGCTTAATTTAAATTTGAAGGTAAAGTTGTCTATTCAATTATCCTTTAAAATTACTATGGGTCTTTGTCGATATTGGTTGTAATTTGATTTCCATTATGACTAATGAAAACATAACAAGGATTCCACCCGAAAGTAATTTGACTGTAAATAATTCAAAGCCAAAAGCGATTGAGAAGACGCTTCCAAATAGCGCCTCAAGCATTAAGATTAGTGCAGCAGAGGTCGCAGAGGTATGCTTTTGAGCTAAAACTTGGATAGTTTGAGCAGCAAATGAACACATTATTCCCATATATAACAAGGGAACAATTGCTGCAGACCAATCAATATAAACAAATTGCGCCCTCTCACTGACTAGACAAAATATTAATCCACCAATTGCTTGTACCATTGCCATCATAAAGGATACGATACTTACATCCACATCCTTAGCTCCGTAACTTAAATACACAATGCAACCTGCACAAAATAATGCACAAATAATGGAGTAAATATCACCTACATTTATTGTTAATCCCTTATTTATTACCCCCGTAAGTATGGCCATGCCAAATAAACAAAAAGCAATAGAGATCCAACTTTTTATCTCTATTTTCTTCCGATAAATCCCCCAGACTATAATTGGAACAATAACTACATATGCTGCTGTAATAAAGGCGCTATTTGAAGGAGTGGTGTATTTAATACCTACAGTCTGTGTAATATAACCTCCAAAATTAAGTAATCCTACGACTAATCCTACTTTAAATTCTTTTAAATTCATTTTGCATATCTTCTTATAAAAAAAGAGAAATATAAAAAAAGCAAAGATTAGTCCTCGAAAAAAGTTAATAAACCCTGCAGGTACATTGGCATCTAAAGCAAATTTTGTTGCTACAAACCCAGATCCCCAAAGCACGGCTACTACTAATAATAAAGCGTTTGCAATCAATTTTGTCATTTTCATATAATAAAGCTCCCTTCCTTAGTAAAAACTGTCTTAGAGATAAAGAGAGTTTTTACCTTTATTAAATTAAACTGGCTATGTACTAAGCTTTTTTCTTATGGATCAAGTGAATTCATCTCTTTGTTCATCCTTAATTTTTAGTTAATAAAAGAATAAGTATAGCAAAAAATACACCTACCTAGTACACGTAAATTAAAAATCACCCTATCAAATAATAAGGTGATCTTTAGGTGCAAATTAAAAGCTACTTCTTTATATATTATTTAAATGTTTGTAGATATTCAGATACTTTTTCAAGACCTTTTTGTAATGTTTCCGTTTTACATGCATATCCAATTCGAACATGGCTTTCAATGTCGAAACAAGATCCAGGTGTTAAAAAGGCACCGTTTGCTTTAAAAAGACCTATGCAAAACTCTTCTGAAGACACAGGCAAATCATATTTAAGCATCGCGGTCGTTCCTGCACGTGGTTTAACATATGAAATTAACGGTTCCTTCTCTACCCACGCATCTAAGATAGATAAGTTCTCCTTAATTAATTTACGATTTCTATCTAAGATCTTGTCATAACTCTTTAATGCCTGAACAGCTAAAATATCGTCTAACATGCCGCAACTAATTGTTGTGTAGTCACGATGATGAAAACAATCGGTGATGACTTCTTTTGGAGCTGCAATCCATCCCAGACGTAGACCAGCTAACGAAAGTACTTTAGACATACTAGACGTGCTAATTCCTTTTTCGTAAATGTCAACAATAGATGGAACATGTAAGTCATCTTCTTGTAGGAGTCGACGATATACTTCGTCACAAAGAATATATGCATCACAAGAACGTGCAACTTCTACAATCTCTTCGAGCATTTCTTGTTCAATAATAGCACCGGAAGGATTATTAGGATTATTAAGGATAATCAATTTTGTTTTTTCATTGACTAATGATTTTAACTCATTTACATCAGGTAAATAGTTATTTTCTTCTCTTAAAGGTAATAAGTCTACCTTAGCACCAAATGAAGCAGGTACTTCATATAATTGTTGATATGTTGGGTGAACAGCAACTACATGATCACCTGGTTGAATTAATGAATAGAGCACTAAAAAGTTTGCACCAATTCCTCCATTAGTAACTAATACATTTTCAGCATTAATTGAATCATATAATCCTGCCACTAATTTTCTGAAATCTGGAGATCCTTCAATGTGTCCATATGTTAATTGGTTTTTCCCTAGTTCAATTAGAAATTTTTCTGGGTCTGTACCGTCAAGTGAAATGAGTTCATTAACTGTCATTGACTCTACACATGTCTCTGCAATATTGTATACAGCTTCCATTTCATATAAGTTCATCCACTGCTCTACTGCAAATGTTTTAATATTCATAGTAAAATCTCCTTTTGAATTTTAAAGTGTTGTTAAAAGTCCTACTTCTTTTTCAGCAGCTTTCTCTAGTAAGTAGTTCGCTGTTATTAAATCTTGTAAGGAAATTCCCGTACTATCAAAAATCGTTATATCTTCATTAGATACTCGTCCATTTTCTCTATTTAAAATGACGCTTCCTATTTCAGCTTTAATTTGATCTTCAGTAATGATGCCTTTTTTATAAGGAATTTCTGTCTCCCCTACACTAATGGCTTGACCTATATCGTCAACAAAGACTCGTGTACTTGCAAACAAGTTCTCATCGATTTCTTGCTTTCCTTCCATATCTGCACCTACACAAGAAATATGTGTTCCTGGTTTTACCCACTCTTTCTTTATCATTGGTGCTCGGGATGGAGTAGCTGTGATAATGATGTGAGCTTGCTCTGTAGCTTGTTGAATATCTTGTGTTGGTTCAAAGACAATATCAATTCGTTTCAGCATCTGATCATAAAACTCTTTATCTTGAGATTTATATGGGGCAAGGAGTCCTAATAATTTATCTTTTATAGATTTACAAAACTCGTTAGCCTGGTCAAAGGAAAGAGCATTATAAACTGTTACTTTTTTGATGTTTTCCATATTCATTAATGTAGCGATGATTTGGAAAGCTCCTAAGTGACCTGATCCAACCAACAACAGATTTTCTGAGTCTTTTCTAGCTAAATATTTTGCTCCGATGCTTCCTGCAGCCCCAGTGCGCATCATGGTAATATGTTCCCCACTCATAATTCCGAGTGGTGCACCAGTACGGCTATCAAGTACTAAAACTGTTCCTACAACTGCAGGTAAACTTTTAGAAGGGTTATCTCCAAACCAAGAAACTAGTTTTAATCCAAAAATATTAGCTCCTGTTAATTCACCAGATTTAATATCCATATCTGCTTTTCCTGGCTCAAATTCGTGAAAGACCATTGGAAATAAAGAAGCATCTTCTTCGGCCTTTAGTTTATATGCTTTTTCTACGAGACCTATTGTTGTTCTCATATCTAATAAGTCCTGAATTTGTTCTTGATTTAAAATTCTAAATGGGAACACATTTATTCCTCCCTTAACCTTTTGTTTATTTAAAACAACGTTATACTGAGTTCTTTTTAAATTTATCACAGCTTAAAAGACGGGAAAAATTAAGATATTCTATGGTATCCATAAGAAAAATTTAGTCATATATTTTTAAAAAGAGTCTTAATAAAAAAGGCTCACGAACATTAATAAAATATTCGCGAGCCTTTTTGAGATTAAAAATTATGGTTGCTCTTTCAAATATAGATTTATTCCCTCAATAGTATTGAAATGCAATCGTTGTAAATAAAATAAGCGCCACAATAGAAAAATAGCTGCACAAGCTAAGCCAGAGATTAATCCGATCCAATAACCAGAAGCTCCTGTAGATGTATAATTAGCTAATATATATCCTAATGGTAGACCAATACCCCAATAAGCTAATAACGTACTTATAAAGGAAATATTAACGTCTTTATATCCCCTTAAAGCGCCTTGAACTGGAGTCGCAATAGCATCAGACAATTGAAATAAAGCAGCAAAGAGTAGAAAACCTTCAGCCACTTTCTTGATATTCGTGTCAGATGTATAAATGCTGACAATAGAATGATTCCAAATGATTATTACTGTAATATAAAGAACCGCAAAGATAAGGGCAGCTCCTATCCCTATAAAGCTATACGTACGCGCTTCTTTAAAGCGCTTTGCTCCAGCTTCAAATCCCACCGAAATAGTTAAAGCTAATGCAATACTGTAAGGAGTCATATAAAGTAAAGCTTGAAAATTATTTGCAATCTGATGAGCAGCAATTGTATTCGTATCAAATTGACTCATTAGAATAGTGACTGCTGAAAAAACACTTGATTCGAAAAAAATAGAAAAGCCAATAGGTATACCTATTTTTAAGATCTGTTTCCACGTTCTAAAATGGAACGGTAAGAACTTTTTAAACACTTTAAATACCGCAAATCGAGGAATTTTAGAAATAACTAAAATAGAAATAGCTAGCATACACCAATAAGTTAAAGACGATGAAATAGCTGCACCATACCCTCCTAGCTTTGGAAACCCCAGATTACCAAACATAAGACAATAATTTAAAAATAAATTAATGGGTATAGAGCACAGGGTAATCATCATTGTTATTTTTGTCTGCCCTAAAGCATCCATAAAACATCTAAGAACCGTATAAATAAACAAGGGAATAACGCCTATAGAAATCATTACTAAAAATTTATAAGCAACATTATATACTTCTGCTTCTAGATTCATTGAATCTAAAATGAAAGGTATACTAACGGCTCCTAATCCAATAATAATGAGTCCTAATGTAATTGCTAAATAAACTGCTTGAACGATAAAAGGAGCCACTTTAATACGCTTTCGTGCTCCTACATATTGTGAGACAGTAGGTGTTACGGCCAATAGAATTCCTGCTAAACCTGTACTAATTGCTGTCCATATACTTGCTCCAATCGCCACTCCTGCTAAATCTTGTGAACTTACATGACCTGCCATTGTTGTATTAAAGAATTGCATAGCAAAAAGAGAGGTTTGAGTCACAAAGATGGGAATGAATAGTCCAAAAAACTGTTTTAATTTTTGACTAACCGTTTTTGTCTGCTGCATCTAAACACTCTCCTTTCACCCATAACTATTAAAAAGCCAATTAGTTCAATATAGTTAAAGGTTGTTATATAAAAAATAAAATTCTAATGTCTTTGCTTTCATGTATATCTTTTGCTAATATAAATACCAGTTAACTTACGCCCTTATCAAATTTATCATAGGTTAAAATAACAAGAAAATTGATTAATTTAATAGTAACCATAAGAAAAATTTAGCGATGCATTACATTTTTCAGCTTACTTGTTATTTTCCTGTGTGAAAGGAAAAATAATGGAACTTAGAAACTTAAAAACCTTTCAAGTTGTTGCCGAGCATTTAAATATGACGAAAGCAGCTAAGATTTTAGGGTATACACAACCGACTATCACGTTACAAATTAAAGTGCTAGAAGGAGAATTGGGCCATTCACTATTTACTCGTATTGGTAAAAAAACGTTTTTAACGCCAGCAGGTAAAAGACTGCAAATTCACACAGATAAGTTGTTTCGTGTCGTTGATGAACTAGAACGAGACCTAGAGGAATTAAATGGTCCATCTGGAACTTTATCTATTGCTGCATCAGAATATTACTGCAGTCACTATTTATCAAGTTTAGTAAGTGCTTATATAAAGCTGCACCCTCAAGTCAAACTAAAATTACTTCCAGCAAACAGTTTAGAAGTTATAAAAAAAGTACTTAATAATGAAGCTGATATGGGAATAATTGCTTGTGAGTGTAATACTTCAGATATTGAGCAATATGTTCTTGGAAAAGAAAAAGCAGTACTTGTAGTATCTGCAGAAATCTTTAAACAACATACTAAAGAAGAGATTTTAAGGGATTATCCTTTTCTCTCTTACCATGGAAGTTGTAGTTTTGATACTGTCATTCAACAGTGTTTTTCTGAGATGAACTATAACCCCAAAACAACAATAGAATTTGGTGGTAGCGATGAAACAATTAGACGTGCTGTGCTTAATCAAACAGGTGTTGCTTTGTTAGGGGAGAATGTTATAAAAGAAGAGCTAGTCAATGGTACCCTCGTTCCATTACATTATTGTACTCAAGAAATTGAGACTTCTTTAATTTATTTAAAGGATCGAGGAGATGGCCCCACTATACACTCTTTTAGTGACTTATTAAAAGATACATGGCAAGCTACAATATAATTTAGAATCTGTTAGCTAATAACTCCCTAATGATGTAATTTAAGGGGTTATTAGCTAACGATTAAATACCAGTTTAAGCATAGAAGGATAAACTAGAAAGCTATTTAAATTACATGATTTTTATAATTAAGTGCAATTTTAATTAATAAATTTATCGCTGTTTCTAATGCATCTTCATCTATATCGAACTTAGGATGGTGATGCGGATAGCTGCTTTTTTCTCCTCCAACTCCTACAAAAATAAAGGCTCCTTTTCTTTCAGCTAAATAATAAGAAAAGTCTTCAGAGGCCATGGTTGGTTTTAAGGAGACAAAAGTTTCAGATCCATATAATTTTTTAACTATATCTTCTACAAATAGACTTAGCTTCTCATCATTTATTAAAGGAGGTACTCCCCCAAGTATATCTAAATAACCCTTAGCACCAAAGCTATTGCAAATCCCTTCAATGATATTCTCCATTTCTTTACGTATCTTGTACCTTATATCATGAGATAAAGTTCGTATCGCTCCGTACATAGAAACATGAGCTGGAATGATATTATATGAATCACCAGCTTCAATTTTACCAATTGAGATAACTGCTGGCTCTAAAGTATCAATCCGTCTACTAATGATAGATTGTATAGCGTTAACAATTAAGCTAGATATGTATACAGAATCTATAGTTTCATGTGGCATACCACCGTGTCCACCCTTACCTTCAATACGAATATGAAAGTCATCTACTGACGCCATCATTGCTCCAGAGCATATACCCACTTTTCCTTTTTGAAGAGGTTGCCACAGATGAATTCCAAAAATGGCATTAACATCTTCTAATACCCCTTGTTTAATCAAAAATTCTGCCCCACTTGGAGAGGTTTCTTCAGATGATTGAAAGATAAACACAATATTTGCTTCTACCTTATGTCTATTTTCTGATAGCCATTTTGCAACTGCCAACAAAATAGCCATATGTCCATCGTGTCCGCAGGCATGAGAAATCCCATATTTCTTTGAAATATATTTTTTTTCACCTTCTTCTACAATAGGCAATGCGTCCATATCAGCTCTGAACGCAATGGTTGTTGAACCTTTAGTTCCATTTAAATAACCAACTACATTGGGAGCTTGATAATCTAATAAGTCAATTTCCATTTCTCTTAACTGCTTTTTTATATATTCACATGTTTCAAACTCTTGACCAGATAATTCTGGATACTGATGTAAATGTCTCCTATGTTTAATAGCCCAATCTGACAATTTTTTTAATGTGATGGTATCCATGTCTATTCCTCCTAACCAACTTTTGAGTGTTAATGAAAATATAAAAGTGTTATTTATTGTTAAATAGTATACTAATCATCCATTTCCAACTAATTGAAAAGTTTTATTATTAGCATTAATAATTTTTATGGTTTCCCTCTTTCTAAGCAAAGCTATTAATTTTCCTTATCGTAATCATAAAGTTTTTTAATTAGAAAATATAACTGAATAATCTTACTATTTAGTTAAATAAAAAAAGATCCGAGAGTAATGTGATAAATAATATATGGGGGGAATATCGCTTGGTTCAATTACAAGAAGGTAAAAAAGAAACAAAATTGGCGGTAAGTAAAAATAAAACAATTAACGTATTTGTTTTACTACTATGTGTTCTTTTCATAGCTACTTTACTAACGCATATCGTTCCATCAGGGGAATTTAACAGAGTTGAACAAAATGGTCGTGAAATCGTAGATGCTCATTCCTTTAAACTAGTGGATCAGTCACCTGTTCAGTTTTTAGACTTCTTCAAAGCAATTCACACCGGGATGGTTGAAGCTGCTGATATTATCTTTTTTATTTTTATTATCGGAGGTACATTTGGCGTGCTGACAGCCACTGGTACAATTGAAACTTTAATGATGGTCATGTCAAGAAAGCTTGCTAATAAAGAAAAACTGTTAATCCCTATTATGATGCTGTTTTTTGCACTGGGGGGATCACTTATGGGAATGGCTGAAGAAACACTTGCCTACATTCCTATCCTCATTCCTCTTGCTGTTTCTCTAGGGTTCGATGTACTTACTGGCACAGCTATTGTTTTGATAGGAGCTTCAATTGGTTTTACAACAGCAATTATGAACCCCTTTACGGTAGGAATTGCTCAAGGCATTGCCGGTCTACCACTTTTCTCTGGTATAACTTACCGTATTCTATTATTTATTATCCTGTATATTGTGGGAGTTAGTTTTGTATATAGACATGCGATGAGAGTGAAAAATAACCCTTTAGTTGGTTACTTTGGGGATTATAAGGATAACAACGTCCAAAATGTCTCCAACTCTGAGATTGCTTTGAACAAAAAGCATAAGTGGATTCTATGTTACTTTTTCTTAAATTTTGTTTTTTTAGCATTTGGGGTGATTAAGTTTCACTGGTATATTAATGAAATTGCTGCTCTCTTTATTTTGTTAGCGATTGTTATTGGTGTTATAGGAAGGCTTTCCGCAGATGAAATTGTTAACTCTTTTATGAAAGGATCAGCAGGACTGATTGCGGGGGCTTTAGTAATTGGCGTATCAAGAGCTACTTTAGTGGTATTGGAAGAAGGACACATAATTGATACGACCCTACACTACACTTCTAGTATTCTTCAACATGTTCCCTCTATATTTAGTGCTGGAGGCATGTTTATTCTGCAATCTCTTATTCATTTTATTGTTCCTTCTGGAAGTGGACAAGCTGCTTTAACAATACCTATTATGGCTCCTTTGGCGGATCTAATTGGTGTGACTCGACAGACGGCTGTTCTTTCATTTTCGATGGCTGATGGAATTGGAAACATTATTTTTCCTACTTCAGGGTACTTTATGGCTGCCATTTCCCTGGCTGGAATCCCATGGATTCGTTGGGTAAAATGGATCTGGCCATTAATTTTAATACAATATGGAATTGGAATTATAGCTGTAATTATCGCTCACCTGATCAAATATGGTCCTTTTTAATAATTAAGCCATATCTCTTATACGAGGTGTTAAAGTACTTATTATAGTTAACAAAATAAAAAGCCACCTAGTATTTGCAGGACAGGTGGCTTTTCACTATTAAAATGCATGTGCAAATAAATAATATCATATCATTTCCATAAAGACTATATTTTACCTTAAGAGCATATGCATAAAAGGTGCACTTTTTATACATCTTTAGGTCATTCATAATCCCAAGAAAAGCTGTCATATCAACGATGTATAAAAAGATGCATA
>Ga0209463_1002323_pt1 | contig 10575 bp, 15 predicted proteins | sample AgamicMgSfrz_FD_187169 | JGI IMG/M metagenome (GOLD analysis project Ga0209463, IMG submission 187169) | Agave microbial communities from Guanajuato, Mexico - Mg.Sf.rz (SPAdes) (version 2) | ecosystem: Host-associated > Plants > Phyllosphere > Phylloplane/Leaf | place: Guanajuato, Mexico... | reverse complement strand
ATATGATTCAACAAAGTCGTCCTTTGCTAGAATGGCATATTCAAAAACGAATACATCAAATTTCAAATATTACTATTAAATATGAAACATTGGTTAAAGGGTTATTGGTAGATGCAAAGCTTAACAAAGTGTGTGGAGTAAAAGTTAAATATTTAGAGACAGACACACAAGAAGAAGTTCATGCAGATCTTGTAGTTGATGCGAGTGGATTTGGCTCAAAAAGTATAGAATGGCTACGAGAATACGAAATTGAAGTAAAAGAAGAGAAAGTTCGTATTGATTTATTTTACGCAACGAAAATGTTCAAACTTAAAGAAAATGAGGAGTTAGACTGTTGTAATATGCTAATGTCTCCGAGTTTCCCTGATAACCCTTATGGCGTTCTTATTCAAACGATAGAAGATAATCGTTATTTTGTTACTTTCAGTGGATACGCAAATGAGAAAGCACCACAAACAGATGATGAGTTTTATGATTTTGCTGAAAACCTATCAATTTCTAATGTTACAGACTTCCTAAACAAGGCTGAGGGAATTACTGATATAAAGACATACAAAATTCCTTATCAAGTACGCCGGCGATTTGATTTAGTGAATAATGTACCAGAAGGCTTATTAGTTGTTGGAGATGCGCAATGTCGTTTTGATCCCGTTTTCGGCCAAGGCGTATCAGTTGCTGCTATGGAGGCTCACCAGTTGCAATTACTTCTGCAAGGCAGAAAACAGCTTGATAAAACATTTACACAACAATTTTATAAAAAGACAGCTAATATAATAGAAACCCCTTGGGATATGACAACGACAGAAATATCACGTCACCCGCAGCTAAAGAGAGAATTAACTACAAAACAAAAATTTCAGCTATGGTATACGAAACAAATATATCGACTATCCGCAAGTAATTCTGATGTTTATATTCGATTAGTACGAGTGATGAATTTAATTCGTAGTCCATTTCATCTTTTTCATCCGAAAGTGCTACTATCTGTATTGCTTAATCGAAAGAAATAGCAGGAATATAATTGATTAAAAAAGAATGTATAACAGTTAGTAAATCAAGAAGGAGAATACGAGATGGAAATATACATAGAGCAACTAAAGAAACAAGATGTTAAGGATTTATTTACGTTTGAACTTACGAATAAATCTTTTTTTGAAACAATGGTACCAAATCGTGGCTCGAAATATTTTGAATTTGAATATTTCCAAAAACTACTAGACGATTTATTAATAGAACAAGCGGATGGAGATTCTTATTTTTATTTAATTCGTAATGAAGAAAAAGAAATTGTAGGGCGAATCAATTTAGTAGATATAGATACGGAAACTCGAATTAGTTCACTAGGGTATCGGGTCGGAGAAAAATTTACTAAAAAAGGAGTTGCAACAGCAGCCGTAAAATTAATTTTAGATGTAGCGAAAAATAATGAAATTACTGACATTTATGCTAAAACAACGACTAATAATCTCGCATCACAAATTGTACTAGAAAAAAGCGGATTTTCTTCTTATCAAAACGAATCAGATACAACATCTGTAGAATTAAATGGAGAACATGTGAAGTTTGTACATTATATTTGGAGAAATACTTCGCGCTTATAATAAGGAGGACTTATTCATGAATGATTTGCGTTATCCAATTGGCCAATTTACATACAAACGTCCTATAACGGAAGAAATGATTGATACATGGATTCAAGAAATTGAAGATTTACCTAATGAACTAACAAAGGCAATTAAAGATTTAGATCAGAAGCAGTTAGATACACCATATCGCGTTGGAGGTTGGACTGTACGTCAAGTAGTTCATCACGTCGTTGATAGCCATATGAATAGCTACATACGCTTTAAATTAGCACTGACAGAAAAGAATCCAACTATTAAGCCGTATAAAGAAGAGAAGTGGGCAGAGTTACCCGATTCAAAATTACCGGTAGATGTTTCACTAGTAATGCTAGATTCATTACATAAAAGATGGGTTAACCTTTTATATTCTCTAGAAATTGAAGATTTAGAAAAGACATTTAACCATCCTGAAACTGGTGAAACAAAACTTGCTGTTGCAATAGGACTATACGCATGGCATGGTCGTCATCATACCGCTCATATTACTTCTTTAAGAAAGCGTCTAAATTGGTAACATGGATATTATATTAGAGAAGGCGACAGAAACTGATGCAGAAGTTATATTTCAAATGCAAATAGACTCATTTAGCCCTTTATTACATAAATATAAAGACTATGAAACAAATCCAGCAAATGAAACTATCGAAAAAACTATTTGTAGAATAAATCAAGTAAACGGTGGCTTCTATAAAATAATAGTGGATATGAATCTTGTTGGAGCGATATGCATTTCACAAAAAGAAACACCCTCTAAATTTTGGATCAGTCCAATGTTTATTCATCCGGGTTATCAAGGAAAAGGAATTGCTCAAAAGGTGATTACATTAATTGAGGAAATGTTTCCTGAAGCAACGAGCTGGGAACTTGCTACTATTTTAGAAGAAGAGAAAAATTGTTTTTTGTATGAAAAGATGGAGTATAAAAGAACAGAAGTTATAAAGAAATTAAATGATAAAACTACACTTATTTATTACAAAAAAGAAAGGTAAAGCATATAAAACACGCTTTACCTTTTTATGTTATTTTAGATTAAATATACAAAAATGATGTATTTTCTTCCAAAATACCCGGGTTAGTAATTTCTGAAATGAATAAAAATACAAGAAACCACTACTTTGTCGTATATGTCACTAACGCTTTTTGAATGCTTAAAATACTATCGTCACCTTTAAATTCTTTCGTAATTGGATCCTCCATACTAGACACCCAAATTTTAAGTTCTGCATCTAAATCAAAATGCCCAGCCGTTTCGATGCTATATTGTGTAATACTTTTATAAGGAATAGAATGGTATTCTGTTTTTTTGCCGGTTACTCCTTGTTTATCTACTAAAATAAGTCGACGATTTGTAAATACGATTAGATCACGAATTAATTTATAAGCATGCTCTACTTTTTCATCGTCTAGCATAATCTTCTCTAAATCACGTTCTACACTTTCAGAACTCGTATTTGATGCATTTCCTAAAATACCGCTAAATAAACCCATATTAAATTCCTCCTTTAATATATGTGGAATGAATTACTTATATTGTAACATGTTACTCACAAAGATATTATCACATTACTTTAGTAGTTTCTGGTTATTGTTGTAATTAGTTTATATAACCTCATCTTAAAATCTTATGCTAATATGAAATTAAGAAAAAAGAAGCAGAGGGATATAGAATGAAGAATATCGGTTTAGTATTAGAGGGCGGAGGAATGAAAGGTTTATATACTGCAGGTGTACTCGAATATTTCATGGAAAAGAACTTATTCTTTCCGTATGTAGTCGGCGTATCAGCTGGAGCCTGTATGGGGGCAACCTATTTGTCACGTCAAAAAGGGAGAAATAAGAAAGTAAATACAGAACTAGTATCAGATTACAGGTATATATCTTATCGAAATTTAATTCGAAAACGTGAATTATTTGGGATGGACTTTTTATTTGATGAAGTACCTAATAAAATTGTCCCGTTTGATTTTCAAACTTTCTTAAACTGTAATGAACAATTTGTTATAGGGACGACTGATTGCGAATCAGGACGAGCTGTTTATTATAATAAAATAGAACATGGAAATGATATTTTAAAAATCATCCGTGCATCTAGCTCAGTTCCGTTTATAGCACCTGCTGTAGAATACGATAATCGTAAGTTGTTAGATGGAGGAATTATAGATCCTATTCCAGTTCTAAAAGCTCAAACTGATGGTTATGAAAAGAATGTAGTTATCATGACAAAACCAGAAGGATACGAAAAGCAGCGGAATAAATTTTCTAGACTGGCTAAAATTTTATATAGAAAATATCCGAATATCGCAGAATCTTTAGTAGAACATTATCGTTTTTATAATGAGACGATATCTTATATGAATCAAATAGAACAAAAAGACAACTTTTATGTCATTCAGCCTAGCGTACAGCTTCCAATAAGCGGAATAGAAAGAAATAAAGAGAAACTTGTTAATTTATATAACCTTGGCTATATAGATGCTCAATATCATTATGAAAACTTATTAAATTGGATAGAGAAATAAAGGAGGAGAAAGTTGAAGTTAGGAAAAAGGGTTATTTTTAATGAATTGCAGAAAATGCCTAGTCCGCTGTACAAACCGTTTCCTTATCGCGCTACAGCAAAATTGCAGCGAAACTTAGAAAGTAGATTTACCGAAGATAATTGTATAAACGCTGATTTTAATCATCATTGGATGCATACAGCAGCTACTTTAAATTCTGTACTAAATGGAAACGAACAGAACATTACGTTTCAACAAATAAAGTGGTTAAGAAAATCGTTTTTTGAGTGGTTTCCGCAATATCGTTTTCTAGAAACAGAAATTGTGAATTATCCCATTTTGTATAGAGATTTCATAAGTTATGAGAAGACCAGGAAGCTATTACTTTATTACCTTACTGAATAAAAGCGAAAACGTACAGGTTACATTACTTGTACGTTTTTTGTTCATAAAACATTCAATATTAACAATTAGTTTATATAGGAATTCTAATGAGAAGAAAGAAGTACATATAATAGAATGATACAGGGGAGGAGAGAGGAATAGCTGTTTTGCTTTAAGTTATTGTCCAACTCGAATACAGTTAGTTATTTATGTTAAAATATTTCGAGTGAAATCAAGCTTTTAAGGATTTCATTGAACATTAAACAAAACAAGTTAGCAACGTAGAAGGGATAACATTAACATGAAAAACGTATCAAATATAGATAAAGTAGAATCAATAAAATCTTTACAGTCAACAATTAGTAAACTTGAAAATGCCTTATCACAGATGACTCAAAAAGGATTAAATACTACTTTAGTGAAAAAAAGACTCAAAGCAGCTAGTATCGGCTTAGCTATGTTAGAAAGTGTTTGGAAGCAAGAAACTCATCATTATACTCAGGAAGATTTAGCAGAAGCTCGTAATGTTCTGATTGGTTTGCTTCCATCAATTGAAAAGATTTACGTTAAGTCAAAGCTTGGGAGTCCTCAAAGAACGCTTTTAGAAAGAAGAATAAAATCGTTTGAACTTTCTATTCAAGCAATAGACAATTATTCTAGTAAATAACTTATTTAAAGAGTCTTATTACAAAAGTGTAGCAAGACTCTTATATCATTCTATCAAAATTAAATATCCTTACTGCCACATTGCAGCAAAGGCAAAACATCTTGATCTACCTCATAATTATTCTCAAACTTCACATCTTCAAGAACATTTCATTGTCTTTAATAAAAATCCATGCATTAAGTAATCTTCAATCGCAAAAACACTCAATTATTTAATTTACGAAAATGGAATACCGCCATGTATTGCTGTAGATCCTGTTAATCAGCTAGAAGAACTAACTTTTGAAAACGATATTCCTCGGATTGAAAATCAAATTTCATCTATAAATTCTAATGCAACTCAATTTCACTTTTATATGGTAGCAGGACAACTTGAAAACAAACCTCTTTTAACGGCCAATAATCACTTGTATAGAGCTTTAAAAGATAAAGGGTACAAAACCACTTATGAAGAGTTTCAAGACGGTCATGATAGCGTGTGAGGGTGAAAAAAGTTATTTGATGGATTGAAAGCTTTGAAATAGATAAAAACCACACTATAAAATAAAAAGGAGAGAAAATCTATGAATCAGGAAGAACTCGATAAAAAATTAAAGAAACAAGAGATTTTAGTAAAAGATGAAAAAGTTTGGTCGTATACGTATGAGGATCATATTAGTTCTATCGTTAAACAAGCAGAACAGAAAGGAGCTTTTGATAATTTACCTGGTAAAGGTAAACCTCTTAATCTCGATAAAGATCTTTCTTACAATCCTGAAAAGCAACTTTATAGAACTTTAGCAAATAATCATATTTTGCCTAGGTGGATTGAGCTTTCAAAAGAAATTGAAGATTTAAAAGAAAGACTAAAAGAAAATACAAATACGGCAGAAGCAGCGGAATTAATTCGAACTATCAATAAAAAGGTTTTAGAGCATAATTTACTTTGTCCGACAAGCGCGCAAAAAATGAGGGTGAAAATGGATTTTTAACGATTTTCAATTAAGCTATCGCTTACTATATAATTAAGTTAGGCATTTTCAATTCGTTACTAAAGGGAGGCAAATGTAGTGAAGAATACGTATCAACTTCAAATTCCGAAAGAACTAGAACAGTATCGTAGTATTTTAGAAGAAAGTGTGAAACCGTATGTTAAAGTGTCTGGAACATTAGCAGAGACAACGCTTTTTGAAAGTAAGTTTGGTGGTTATCCGTATTTACCTATAGATCAAGAGCATCCTAAAGACTCAAATGGACAACCTATGATGCTACTTGCGCAGTTAAACTTTGAAGAAATGCCGCATGTTGAATATATGCCTCAAAAGGGATTGTTACAGTTTTTCGTAAGTCCTGAAGAAGATCTTTTTGGAGCAGATTTTGATCATCCCACAAGCCAAAAAGACTTTCGAATTGTTTATCATTCTACAATCACAGCGGATTTAACTAAGGTGATTACTGATTTTAGTTATTTAAACACTTTACATTTAGAGAATTTTATCATACCCGAAGCAGCAAAACTAAAGTTTGAGTTGGCATATCAACCAGTAACACCAAGAGATTATCGATTTGAAATGATTTTTAGTGATAACATTGATTGGGAAGAGATTGTTGATGAAGAAAATAATATAGAATTAGGCGAACTGTATGATGATTTATGTAAAGATCAAGGACATAAAATTGGTGGATATCCATTTTTCACACAGACAGATCCGAGAGAATGGGAAGAAAAATACCAGCAACATGACATATTATTGCTGCAAATCGATACAGACGATTCATTAAATATTATGTGGGGCGATTCTGGGGTTGCTAATTTCTTTATACGTAAGGAAGAGCTGTTAAATCTAGATTTTTCCAATGTCATTTACAATTGGGATTGTTACTAGAAGATATAAATAAATTAATAGCAAACAAAAAATCTTCCTGAAGGTGAGGAGGATTTTTTATGTTAAAAATAAGCGTTATGTTAACTAGAATAAAAAACAATGAGTGTAATGAAAGTCAAGCCTAAATAACAGAAATAACAACAAATAATGTAAAGTTGTAAAACGTGTGCAAATAGCAATAAGTTCATTAAGTAAAACATAAAATAAAATTACTAATTTATATTTTGTATAGAAATAATTTTTCTGTATAAAAATTTCTTGCCGATCAAAAATGATTTGGATTCGTTAAATCTTAAGCGATTATTGAGTAAGATTTGCTGTGATGAATTTATAACAAATAAAAACGATAAAAACCGAAGAAATTTGTTTAGATAAGATTTCATATGAATCTCACTAAAAATCTCCGTTCCGTCTCATTAAGTATAGTTTACTTGGTTTTTGATACCTGTAATCGCTTTGTCTCTATAACTACCTATAATATATATTATGTTAACTAACTTCAAATTATAAACTTATTATAAATAAGTCAGTTTTTGTGATTAGCCTCCCCTCGTTCTTTTTAATCATTCTGTGTGATGGATTGTTTAGTTGTTTGTTTTATAAGTTGTTGATGAAAATGTCTCCAGATATAAATTATATTTAAGACAATAAAAAATGCAATTCGTTTTAACTGAACGCATTAAACGAATTGCATTGATATGATTACGGATAAGTTCTTAAAATTAGTTTGCTATAGCAATTGCTTCAATTTCAATTAATAAGTTATCGTTAATTAACTTTCTAACTTCGACAGCTGAACTTGCTGGTGGATTCTTAGTATCAACGTATTGATCTCGTATATCTCTAACCATGGCCATTTGAGAAATATCTGTTAGGAAAAATGTTAATTTTACTACATCATTAAATCTTAATTCCGAAGTTTCTAATGCACTTTTAATATTTTCGAAAACTTGTCGCGTTTGTGTAGCTAAATCACCAATGCCAACTATTTGACCATCAGTGTTAATCGCTACTTGTCCAGATATGTAAATTGTTCGTTTAGCGTTACTAACTTCCACTACATGTGAATATCCAAAAGTTGGTGGCATCGTTTCTGGATTGATAAATTTCTTTTGCAAGGTGTCTCTCTCCTTTTTTATCAAGAAAATTGTAAAATCTATGTATTTACTATATTCAATCAATAAAATTAAGAATCCTTTATGATTTAAAAATAAAAAACCTTAGAATAGCTATCTTCATACCTATTCTAAGGTTTTTTAGGATTTTATATTTAGTTATCGCTAGTGGACATTGTTAAATTAATCTTTTCATAATCTCTTTTAAATTGATTATCATTTTTTAGCCAACGTTTGAAAGCCGATTCGCTTATTTCTAAATTTGAACAAGTTGTAGCATTACATTTATTTTTCATATATTCTTCAAGGAAATTTTGTTTTCTTTGTTTAACGGCAGTTTGAGTTTGTTTTAATTTTCGATCTTGTAATTGATCTAAACTCAGACTTTCTCTCTGAAACACTTCATATTTTCTATGCAAATAAATATCTTTGTCTTTATAAATCCAATTTGAAAATAGTTGTATTGATTTTCTTCCAGATAAAATAACGCGATAATGTTTGTTTTGATTTAGTAAATCGGCTCGTAAATTGCGATTTTGAAGAATTTGATGTAAAGAATTCATAAAGTTATATGATCCACCTACGAAATTAACTGTATAAGTTTCATACTTGACGTAACCATCCCCATCAAAATACCCACGAACAAAATGATGCAAATATTCTTCTGGTACAAAAGGAAATTCGATGTTAAATGATTTACATGGCATAATTCCGTGTATGTTCATAAGGTCGTCTTTTATTGTTTTGCTATTAATATTTAGCATGTATACGCTTGTTTTTTTTGTTTTGATAAAGTGGCTGGTTTGTTTTTAGTTCTTTTTTTATATTTTCTAAAATATAACTTTCTTTTTGAGATATACTGACACATTGATTTTCTTTCTGTATAACACCATCTGCTGCTATAAACCCTAAAATATAAGCCATATTGTTTGACCACGTTTTAAAGTAATCTTCTGTTATGTCATACTTTCTCTTCCAACTCCCTATAGCGCGCCTTGGTACGTTATTGTCTGATAAAACCATACGAATATACCTTGCAGACACATTAGCAAGCACAGCGATTTCTGAGGTGCTCTTCCCTTCAGTATACAAATGCATGATTTCAGATTTTGATAGTTTACATTTTGATTTCTTTTTTCGCTCTATGTGCACTTATATCCTCTCCTTCCTTTCTTTTATTAGAGACATATTTTCTTCTATAACATACAACGAAACATATGTTCTTTGTTGCGTATAAGAAGGAATTTACTAAATAAAAACAATTTACATGTACTTAATATTTGTCTTAGCTGCTGCTGTGCGATTTGTACTTTATAGATACAAATAATGAATTTGACGGATTTATGAAATACAAGGCATTTTAGATGAAAGGTAAAATAATATAGTTTAAACTACAAATAGCTACAATAACAACATACGTAAATTGTTAATCGTAAAAAGGAGAACGAATGAATAAGAAATATACAAATCAAATTCATACTGATATGAGTTTTAAACCGAAAGATATTATAAGTTTAATGACGGATTACTTTAAAATAAAATCAAAGCTGCGTCCTATAAAGGGTTTGCCTATCGTTTTATCAAATAAAGATAATGAACCGTTAGAGAGTGTTACATGGTTTGGCCATTCTGCTTCTCTTTTGAAAATAGAAGGTAAAAAACTGTTATTAGACCCTATGTTTGGAGATGCCTCTTCCCCATTTCCTTTGTTTAATAGTAAACGCTATAGTGGTGTTTTTTCTTTAGAACGTGATGACCTTCAAGAAATTGATGCGATTATCATTTCTCATAATCACTATGATCATTTGAATTACAAAAGTATTATGCAGTTAAAAGATCGCGCAAAGCACTTTTATGTTCCAACTGGAGTTGCACAATATCTTATTAAATGGGGTGTTTCGCCTAGTAAAATTAGTGAGCATAATTGGTGGGACGAAATTACGTTTGATAATATTAAGTTAGTATGTGCGCCTGCAAGGCATTTCTCTGGACGAAGTATGACAGATAGAGATTGTTCATTATGGTGTTCATGGCTTATCCTTGGTCAAGAGACTAAAATTTTCTTTAGTGGCGATAGCGGTTATGCCCCTCACTTTAAGGAAATTGGTGATAAATATGGTCCATTCGATCTTACATTGATGGAATGCGGACAATATGATCCGAGGTGGTCTGCGATTCATATGTTGCCTGAAGAAACTGTACAAGCTCATATTGATGTACAAGGAGAATTACTTCTTCCGATTCATTGGGGTGCTTTTACATTAGCATTACACGAATGGAGTGATCCGATAGAGCGTGTTACGAAAGAAGCTAACCGTTTAGAAGTTAAAATTACAACGCCTCAAATTGGCGAATCTATTACGTTAAAATCTACAAACTATCCTTCAACAGCTTGGTGGAGAGAAATTTAATTATAAATAGA
>Ga0209463_1002322_pt1 | contig 10577 bp, 7 predicted proteins | sample AgamicMgSfrz_FD_187169 | JGI IMG/M metagenome (GOLD analysis project Ga0209463, IMG submission 187169) | Agave microbial communities from Guanajuato, Mexico - Mg.Sf.rz (SPAdes) (version 2) | ecosystem: Host-associated > Plants > Phyllosphere > Phylloplane/Leaf | place: Guanajuato, Mexico... | reverse complement strand
CTCAACCTGAAAGCGCCAAAAACCATTGACGAACTGGAAACGGTAATGGAAGCGTTCAAAAATCAAAATCCGGATGGACTCGCACCAGATAAGGTCATCCCACTGAGTATCGGTTTCAAAACGTCCATGAATACTTGGATGGGTGATCCATCCTGGATCTTCGGTGCCTACGGTACACTGCCGTTCCAATGGAATCTGGGTGCAGATGGCAAGCTGGAGTATGGCTCCATCAATCCTGGCATGAAACAGGGTTTGACCAAATTGAGCGAGTGGCTCAAAAAAGGATATATTCCACAGGAAGCAGCCTTGTGGGATGAAAACAAAACGGCAGAGCCTGCCGTGGCAGGTACGGCAGGGATTATTCCAGGCCCTTACTGGATGAGCGGATGGCCGCTGCTGGATACGGTGAAAAATGTGCCAAGTGCCGTTTGGAAACCGATTGAAATTCCAGTAGGACCCGAAGGTAAAGCGATGCGTCACGGTACACATTTTGTTAATGGTGTCATCCTGATCAAGAAAGATATGGAGCATCCCGAAGCATTCTTCACGTATGAGAACTACCTGTTTGACAACTATGCAGATCCTGCTCCAGGTAGTCCGTACGATAACGGTTTGTTTGAAAAGTATGACTATCAATTGGATGCCAATGGCAAACAAATGCCGATAGATGATATTGAAGGCGGTTATGTCAACGTTGTCCGTTACCTGCTCGTTCGTGATGGTGCCCGTATTCCGGATGCGCAGATGAAAGCGTTGCTGAATCTGGCAGACGGCAAAGAGCCTGAAACGAAGCTGGAGAAGGACGTTGCCGTTAACTATGGTAAGGAAACACCTGCTGCAGCGAAAGTGCTGCTGAGTCAGGAAGAGATCTCGTACAAGAACATGTTCACAGGTCCGACCACAGCGACGATGAAATCCAAGCTGGATTACCTGAACAAAATCGAGAATCAGGCCTTTAATGAAATCATTTACGGCAAGAACCCTGTAGATGCGTTTGACACATTTGTTCAAACGTGGAAATCAGGTGGTGGCGATCAAATCACACAAGAGGTCAATGAGTGGTATGAGAGCGTAAAAAAATAATCCATTCATGGCGCACAGACGGTATAGGTCTGTGCGCTTTTTGATCGTTGTGGCTGCCCATTTTGCTTGATATGTCTGCTAGTCCACAGGGGTGGAATGGCCGCCACTACAGCAAGTCCAAAGTGGTTGCTTTTGTGCCATTTATATTGCTTTTATGTGCTGTTTGACCCATGCAAACGGTTGATATAATCGCAGTATAAGCCACTCAGGAGCACTTGAGTAGGAAGAAATACAGGGGGAGCAATCATGAGAACTTTGAAACGAACTTGGCCATTCCACGTAATGCTGCTGCCAGCCATCATTTTTCTAATCATATTCAGTTATATTCCTATGGGCGGTATTGTCATGGCATTTCAAAATTATAAGCCTTGGCTTGGCATAAGCGGCTCGGAATGGGTCGGGCTGGATAATTTTCGATTCTTGTTCGAACGTCAAGACAGCCTGCAGGTGATTTGGAATACATTGATCATTGCTGTACTTAAACTGATATTTAATCTATTTGTACCCTTTGTTTTTGCCATTTTGTTGAATGAGATTCGCAAGATGGCTATACAACGAACCATTCAGACACTGGTATACCTGCCTCACTTCTTATCCTGGGTCATCTTGGGCGGGATTTTGATCGATCTGCTCTCAACAGGTGGCTTGGTTAACCGGGTGCTGGGCAGCTTCGGACTCGGGCCATACTTTTTCCTTGGTGATAACAGCTGGTTCCGTCCGACGGTCATTCTGACGGATGTGTGGAAAGAATTTGGCTATAACATGATTGTGTTTCTGGCTGCTCTTGCCGGGATTAATCCCGCGCTCTATGAAGCAGCAGAAATTGATGGGGCTGGAAGATGGAAACAAACGCTGCACATCACGATTCCTTCACTTGTGCCGATGCTGATGGTCGTTGGAACACTGGCTCTCGGAAATGTACTTAATGCCGGATTTGACCAGATTTTCAACTTGTATAATCCGCTCGTCTATCAAACGGGTGACATTATTGATACATTCGTCTATCGTTCAGCCATGCAAAATGGTGAGATGGGCTTCGCCACTGCAATCGGATTGTTCAAGTCAGTGATCAGCATGATTTTGATTCTTGTATCCTACAGCTTAGCCAAAAAATACGCCGGATACCGCATATTCTAATCGAATGAACGAAAGAAAGAAGGGACTACGATGTATCACAAATCATTGCCTTATCGCGTGTTTAACATAATCAACACCTGCTTTCTGATTCTGGTTGCCATCATGTGTATCGTACCGATGATTCATGTTCTGGCGGTTTCCTTCAGCTCGAAGGCAGCTGCCGATGCCAATCTGGTTAATCTCTGGCCTGTCGGCTTCTCGCTTGAGGCCTACAAAAAAACGATGAATAATCCAATTTTTCTGAACTCGCTTTGGATCTCCCTGCTTCGTACCGTCATTGGTACAGCGATTACCCTGCTGATTACCTTTTTGGCGGCGTACCCGTTATCCAAAGAAAATAGTGAATTTAAAGGAAGAACGATATATTCATGGATTTTCGTTTTTAGTATGATCTTTAATGGGGGACTGGTTCCGTTCTACATGGTTATTCAGAAGATCGGTCTGATGGATTCCTTCTGGGTGCTGGTACTCCCGGGAGCGGTCAATACCTTCCTGGTCATTCTGATGTTGAACTTCTTCCGCGGTATTCCAAAAGAGCTGGAAGAAGCGGCACTGATGGATGGAGCGAACCATTTCAGAACACTGTTCACGATCTTCCTGCCCATTTCAATGCCATCTATTGCAACAATTGCCTTGTTTAGCATGGTGTTTCACTGGAATTCCTGGTTTGACGGTCTCTTATATATGAATAATGCCAAGGATTATCCACTGGCTACATTTATGCAAACGGTCATCATCGGACGGGATATGAGCAGTATGAGCATGAATCCCAAAGAAATGGAAGCTCTCTCGCAAACCACGGTAAGAGCAGCACAGATCTTTATCGGAAGCGCACCAATTCTGATTGTGTACCCGTTCCTGCAGCGTTTCTTTGTTAAAGGCATGACACTGGGTTCAGTTAAAGGCTGAGCCTGGTCACGAAATCTAATCCGATGGAGGTTGAACAAGTGAGCAACTTGGAGAAAAAGCCATTCATTCTTGGGATGGATGTGTCTTTTATGGATGAAATTGAACAGCATGGAGGGAGCTACAGCGACGAGGACGGCAAGCAGGGGGACCTGCTGTCCATCCTGAAGCTGAACGGAGCGAGCGCGATTCGGCTGCGGATCTGGAACGATCCTGTGGGGGGATTCTGCAATCTGGAGAGAACCGTAGCGGTTGCCAAACGGATCAAAGAACAAGGGATGCAGTTCCTGCTGGACTTCCATTACTCGGATCGCTGGGCTGATCCGGCCAATCAGTGGAAGCCCAAAGCGTGGGAGAATCTGTCTTATGAGGAGCTTCAGCGGGCCGTATGCACTTACACGGCAGATGTGTTACGCACGTTAAAAGAGCATGACGCTTTGCCTGACATGGTACAGGTCGGCAACGAAATTACGCCTGGCATGTTGTGGGACGAAGGACGCGTGAGTGGTGCAGAGCACGACACCGACGAACAGTGGGAACGTTTTGCTGGACTGGTGAAGTACGGCATTGCCGCGGTAAAATCCGTTGATTCCAATATCAACATCATGATCCATATTGATCGTGGCGGCGATAACGTGGAAAGCCGGAAGTTTTACGACCGTTTTGAAGCACTTGGCGTGGAGTTTGATACGATTGGACTTTCGTATTACCCTTGGTGGCATGGCACACTGGATGCGCTGCGTGACAATCTGCACGACCTGGCCGCCAGATACGGCAAACCCATCAATGTGGTTGAAACCGCTTATCCCTGGACACTGGAACAACCTGAAGAGCACGAGTGGATTCTGAATCAGGAAGATCTGCTGCTGCCGGGCTATCCGGCAAGCGTGGAAGGCCAGACACGTTACCTTCGGGATTTGCTGCAAATTATTCGCGAAGTTCCGGGAGGATTGGGCCAAGGATTCTACTATTGGGAACCTGCCTGGATCCCGAGTAAGCCGGAATGGTCTGTTGGACATCCGAACAACTGGGGTAACCTGACGATGTTTGACTTCAAAGGCCGTAAATTGGAATCGTTTACAGCGTTGAAGGCGGATACAACTTCGGAAGAATCCGAAACGGATACGACGAAGGGTTCGGCATTGATCAAATAGAGAGTAACTAAACATAGAACAAAGGAGACTCGAAGCATGACTTATAAATATCCACCTGTAAGTACGAAGGTGCCGCACATGCTGCATGGTGCAGATTATAACCCGGAGCAATGGCTCAAATATCCTGAGGTGCTGGAAGAAGATATCCGCCTGATGAAGCTTGCCAAGTGCAACGTGATGTCCATCGGCATCTTCTCGTGGGTATCCCTTGAACCAGAGGAAGGTGTATACACCTTTGAATGGTTGGATCGTGTTTTGGATAGGTTTGCAGCGAATGGAATTTACGCCTTTCTCGCTACGCCAAGCGGCGCAAGGCCTGCCTGGATGTCGGCCAAGTATCCGGAGGTATTGCGTGTAGGAGCCAATCGGGTTCGTAACCTGCACGGCTTCCGTCATAATCATTGCTATACTTCTCCTGTATACCGGGAAAAAGTAACGGCGATCAATACGAAACTGGCTGAACGTTATTCGAAACATCCTGCGGTGATCGGCTGGCATATATCCAATGAGTTTGGCGGCGATTGCCATTGTGATTATTGTCAGGAGGCGTTTCGCGGCTGGGTGAAACATAAATACGGCACGCTTGATGAGCTGAATCATTCCTGGTGGACCACGTTCTGGAGCCATACGGTAACAGACTGGAGCCAGGTAGAATCTCCTTCGCCGCACGGTGAAACCCAGGTGCATGCGATGAATCTGGACTGGCGCCGATTTGTTACGGATCAGACCGCGGACTTCATCGTGCATGAAACGAAACCGCTCAAGGCAAGTAATCCGGATCTGCCTGTCACCACAAACCTGATGGAATTTTATGAAGGGTTGAACTACTGGAAGTTTGCCGATATTCTGGACTTCCTGTCCTGGGACAGTTACCCGACATGGCATGATGCGGATGAGGAAGATAAACAGGCTTCCCGAATAGCGATGATGCATGATATCGTTCGTTCGATCAAAGGCGGACAGCCGTTCCTGCTGATGGAGAGCACGCCAAGTTCCACGAACTGGCAGGAGACCAGTAAGCTGAAACGTCCAGGCATGCATCTGCTGTCCTCTCTTCAGGCGGTAGCGCACGGTTCGGATAGTGTGCAGTACTTCCAATGGAGAAAGAGCAGAGGCTCCAGTGAGAAACTCCATGGCGCTGTCGTGGATCATGTTGGACATGAACACACACGTGTGTTCAAGGATGTGACGGATGTGGGGACGGCTCTCGAAGGAATGGAAGCTGTTGTTGGCACATCCGTTCCGGCAGAGGTGGCCATCATTTTCGACTGGGAGAACCGCTGGGCGGTGAAGGATTCCCAGGGACCACGCAATATTGGCGTGAAGTATGAGGAAACGGTAGAGTGGCATTATGATGCGTTTTGGAAAAAAGGAGTGCCTGTGGACGTGATCGACATGGAAGCCGATCTCTCCAAGTATAGACTGCTGATCGCACCGATGCTCTATCTCGTGCGGGAAGGTGTAGGCGAACGGATTGAGCAATTTGTTGAAAATGGCGGTACATTCGTCGGAACCTATTGGTCAGGAATCGTGAATGAGAATGATCTCTGCTTCCTGGGAGGTTTCCCGGGACCGCTTCGCAAAACGCTTGGGATCTGGTCCGAAGAGATCGACGGGCTGCATGACCGGGATCAGAATGGTGCCATTCCTGTGAGCGGAAACGAGCTCGGTCTGCAGGCAGAATACGATGCAATTGAATTATGTGATCTCATCCATCTGGAAGGGGCAGAGACGCTGGCAACCTACCGGTCAGACTTCTATGCCGGAAGACCAGCGTTAACCGTTAACCGATTGGGATCAGGTAAAGCGTATTATATCGCAACGCGTTTCACTGCACCGTTCTATGATGATTTCTATGGCAAGCTCATTACAGATCTGGGAATTGAACGTGCACTCGAAACCAAACTTCCTGCAGGAGTTACTGCGCATCTGCGGACCGATGGTACATCCGATTATGTATTTGTACAGAACTATACGCCGGAAGTTAAGCAACTGGAGCTGGACAATCACGCTTACACGGATTTGCTTCGTGGTGATGCAGTCAATGCCCATTTGGAACTGCAGCCGTATGACATCCATGTATTGAGAAGATCAGCTGAACGAAACTAACAATGATGAGAAAGGCTGTCCTACACGTCAGATCAGACGTAAGGGCGGTCTTTTTTTTGTTTGCAGTTATGCAGCGGTTGTCACTTTTTCTGGACAAGATAAAGGAAAAGAGTGCATGTACAGCGAAGAGAAACAGGTAACGTGCAACTCAAGACTTTCAGTCTGGGAGGAATTGGAATGAATCAGAGAAATCTAGACGGCAACAGCATTATTATTCGGCTGGAAATGACAACGAAAGATATCAAGTTTGGCGAAGTGGCCTCGGCCATCTCGGAAGCTGGGGGAGACATCATTGCCATCGACGTGATTTCGACCAATCAGGATGTGAGTGTGCGCGACTTGACGGTTGCGGTAACGGATGCACAGGATAACAGCAAGATTTTAGAAGCGGTACGCCAGCTCAAAGGCGTGTCCATTATTAATGTGTCTGACCGCACGTTTTTGCTGCACCTTGGCGGCAAGATCGAAGTCACTCCCAAAACGCCGATTCATAACCGGGAAGACTTGTCACGTGTCTACACCCCGGATGTAGCACGTGTTTGTTCGGCAATTGCCGATGAACCCGGAAAGGCGTTTTCACTGACCATCAAGCGGAACACCGTAGCCGTCGTATCTGATGGCAGTGCAGTACTCGGACTGGGGAACATCGGACCTCGTGCAGCGATGCCGGTCATGGAAGGAAAGGCCATGCTGTTTAAGCAGTTTGCAGGTGTGGATGCATTCCCCATCTGTCTGGATACACAGGATACCGAGGAGATCATTCGCACGGTGAAAGCGATTTCACCAGCATTTGGCGGTATTAATCTGGAGGATATCTCATCTCCGCGTTGTTTTGAAATCGAACGTCGGCTGAATGAGGAACTGGACATTCCGGTGTTTCATGATGATCAGCATGGTACGGCTGTCGTGTTATATGCGGGCCTGATTAACGCGCTCAAACTTGTAGGCAAATCCATTAACGATGTGAAAATCGTCGTCTGCGGTATTGGCGCCGCGGGGGTGGCTTGCAGCAATATTCTCCTGTCAGCTGGAGCCGGCCGGTTGATTGGTGTTGACCGCGAGGGAGCGCTTGTGCGGACGCAGACCTATGAAAATCAGGTATGGAGTGATTATGCTTCCCGAACCAATCCGGAGCTGGAGTCGGGTTCATTGCGGGATGTCATTCGAGGAGCAGACGTATTTATCGGATTATCCCGTGGCAATCTGTTAACCCGCGAAGATGTGCAATCCATGGCTGATGACCCAATCGTATTTGCGATGGCGAATCCGGTACCGGAGATTATGCCAGCTGTGGTGGAGGATATCGTGGCTGTCATGGCTACAGGCCGTTCGGATTATCCGAATCAGATTAATAACGTGCTTTGTTTCCCCGGGATGTTCAGAGCTGTTCTGGATTGCCGGGCGACGGAGATTAATGAAGAAATGAAACTCGCAGCAGCCAAGGCCATTGCTTCTTCCATCTCGGATGAGGAGCGTACACGCTATTATATTATTCCGAGCGTATTCAACGAGAAGGTGGTCAAGTCAATCCGTAAGCGCGTAGTTGAAGCGGCAGTGAGAACTGGTGTAGCCCGGCGCGTACCGCGTGAACAGGCCCGAGAAGGCGGGGAAGAGTAAACGTGGACGACAACTCCAATTGGACAATACATTCATCTGGATCTCTTGATCATGTAGATGGGACATCTGCTGGAGAGGCCATCCTTCGTGCCGCCAGAGCCTTTGTTCAAGGAGATTTAGCCAAGCATAGTGACGGACATGATTGGCAGCATATTGAACGAGTTACGGCGCTTGCTGTTGAGCTTGCCCATCGAATGGGGGCAGATCCTTTTGTCTGTGAGCTCGCTGCATTGCTGCATGACGTGCCGGATGAGAAACTGAACGAAAGTCTGGAAGCCGGGATGGAGAAGCTCAACGGGTGGCTGGATCATCAGCACCTTGAGCCATCCACCCGGGAAGCTGTCGTTAACATTATCAGCACAATCTCCTATGCAGGAGGACAGCGTCCTGTCGTATCTTCGCTGGAAGCACAAGTTGTGCAGGATGCAGACCGGCTGGATGCGCTTGGAGCCATAGGCATCGCACGCACGTTTGCTTTTGCGGGGGCCAGGGGCCGTGAAATGTATGATCCAGCCCTTCCGCCGCGGGAGCAGATGACCCGGGAGGAATACCGGAATGGACGGAGCACGACTATTAATCACTTTTACGAGAAACTGTTTAAACTTAAGGATCTCATGAATACATCCTATGGCAAGGAACTGGCAGAACAGCGCCATGCGTTTATGGTGGAGTTCGTGGAACAGTTCAAGCGGGAGTGGGAAGGAACTGATCGTTAAGCTGCATTGTATGCTGCGGACGATAACCAATACACTGGCAAACTTTTGGCGTGGTATAAACCGCGTTTCAAAGGTTTGCTTTTTTTTGCAAAAAACAGGTTATCGAATCATGTGAAATAAACATTATGAGGAATCACGTGGTAACCACAGAGCGTCCGTGGTAAAATAAGTCGTTCTGATAAAATTGTTGATGAAGTTACATGGCTATGGAACATTAAAAGGGGCTGCTGTTATCGTTAATGGATGAAAAAGTGGAATAATGGATGAAAATAATTTAACAAAAAAGAAATACGGGGTAATAATGATTATTAATAGGTTAGTTCAAAATGAGAGTACAGGTAAGGAGGGGTTACCGTGTCGTTTGGAGCACGCGTGCTTAAGACAGGAATTGCGGTAACGCTTGCTCTGTACCTGAGCATGTTCTTGAATCCGCAGTCACCGGTACCGGCTGCCATAGCTGCCATCTTCGCGATGCAGCCATCGATTTATCGTTCCTGGAAGTATTTCCTGGATCAATTGCAGACAACCACGCTGGGAGCCATCGTCGCCCTCCTGGGCGGTATGGTATTGTCCAATGAGCCAATCGCTGTGGGATTGATCATTGTGCTTGTTATCATGATTTGTCTTAAATTGAATATGGGTGAGACCGTAGGGCTAACTCTGGTTACAGTTGTTTCCATTATGGAAGCTTCAGGTGACTGGCACTTTGCATTGAACCGGTTCCTGCTGACGCTTGTGGGTATTGTATCCGCGTTTCTCATTAACATCACGGTGTTTCCGCCTAAACCCAAGGTGCAGTTCGTGAAGCAGATCCAGAATGTGTTCAACAGCATGTCATTGCTGTTACGCACGTCCATCTCCGATGAGATCAAGGAAGTCGTATTCAGGGATGAGAAGGGCAGTCTGGGCGGTTCCATTAAATCGCTGTCGGATAAATACAATTTGTTCGAGGAAGAACAGAAGAAGATGAAACGTTCCAAATTCAGCGAGACCCGGCAGATGGTTGTGTATAAACAAATGCTGCTGAGCTTGCAAAAAGGGTATGATGTGCTCGATTCCGTGGAACGGCATTATTTCCAGGCACAGCGGACGCCGGAAATGGATGAGTTTTTTGATACACACCTGGAGCTGGTCATTAAATTTCACGAGCACGCACTGCTCAAATTCGAGGATAAGTTGAAGCCGAACGGTGAAGAGGCGGCTCAGTTTATATTGGATAACGATCGATTCATGGAACAAGCCATATCCCAGTTTGATGTTGATCAGGAAGGTATGCTGAGACTATCCATCGTTGCTGCAGCAATATATGACTACGGGTATCAGCTGGAACGACTCAACAGGCTGGCTGAACATGTGCATAGTTCAAGTGAAGACAACGAGTCACAGGATAAAATTCTGAACTGGCTCAAATGGCCTTAACGGCAATTGCACACAGGCTTCCCGATCAGATACAATGGAAATACAACGTGTAGCCCGGACAACTGTGTCCGGGTTGTTTTGTATACATAACGAATGAATGAATTTCAATCTTAGCGAACCGAGGGAGAATAATATGAACGATAAACATCTTGATCCAGAACTGGTTGACTGGCTGAGTGGTAATCAATTGGAGGGGAAACAGCATAATGCCATGCAGCTGCTAACCATGTCGGAGGATGGATGGCCGCATCAGGCCATGATTAGCGTGGGTGAGATAATCGCCATCAACCCGGATACGCTTAGACTCGCACTATGGCCAGGGACCCAAACAAGTATGAATATGAACAGAACAGGCAAGGCTACCTTGATTGCCGTACATGAGCATAGACTGGTGTATGTGCGCTTAGAGATCAGTGCACTTCCCCTGTTGAAGGAA
>Ga0209463_1002321_pt1 | contig 10579 bp, 9 predicted proteins | sample AgamicMgSfrz_FD_187169 | JGI IMG/M metagenome (GOLD analysis project Ga0209463, IMG submission 187169) | Agave microbial communities from Guanajuato, Mexico - Mg.Sf.rz (SPAdes) (version 2) | ecosystem: Host-associated > Plants > Phyllosphere > Phylloplane/Leaf | place: Guanajuato, Mexico... | reverse complement strand
AAGCCAAATATAAAAAATGATACGAGCTCATTTAGGCGATTGTATATTACTTGTCTACCTCACGCAAAGTATCGCCATTTCCATACTTGGCTTTGCATGAGACGCTGCAGTGTCCGGCAATTGAATTATAATCGCCATGTAAACACCTCCTAATATACCTTTTCATTTTATTATATGATAAATTCTTTTCCCTTGCACCAACATCCTTTTTAAAGCATGAAATTACTTAGTTTGATATAATACTTTTTAGTCCAATCAAAAACTATAGTGAGGTTGCGTTATGAAGAAGAAAATAATCATTACAATCGTTACAATATTCATTATTACTGTAGCATTATTCGGAACATATAAATTGATGAATGCAAGAAGCTTTCAATTATTTGGAGATTTAACAAATCGCGTAGAAACAAATGAAAAGGTGATTGCTTTAACTTTTGATGATGGTCCTACTAACAATGTAAAACAAATATTACCGCTACTAGATAAATACAATGCAAAAGCTACTTTCTTTTTAATCGGAAATGAATTAGAGAAAAATCTATCGTTAGGAGAAGCTATCGTACAATCTGGGCACCAAGTTGGAAACCATACATATTCTCATAATAGAATGGTTTTCAAAACACCTTCTTTTATTAAAGATGAAATAGAAAAAACGAATTCATTAATCCGCCAAACAGGATTTACAGGCGAAATTGATTTTAGGCCACCTAATGGAAAAAAATTAATTGGACTACCATATTATTTAAATAAAAATAATATCGAAACGATTACATGGGATCTTGAGCCTGATACTTTTTATAAATCTGCGGCAGATAAAATTGACTACGTTAATAAAAATGTAAAACCAGGTTCTATCATTTTACTGCACTCTATGTATGCTAATTCTAATGAAAATTTACAAACGATTGAAGGTATTTTAGACTCTTTATCTAAGAAGGGCTATCAGTTCGTAACAGTAAACGAACTACATAAAAGAGCAAAATAAAAAGGTAGCGTATCATAAAACGATACGCTACCTTTCTTTTTAAATAATGCCAAGTACATTTAAGAATACGATAATAATCGCAATTGGTGCGATAAAGCGAAGTAAGAATAACCATAATACGAATAATTTATAGCCCTTATTTTTACTTACACCAAGTTCTTTCATTAATACATCTTTCTTCATTTTTAAAGGAACAAAGATGGAAACTAATAAAACACCAAGTGGCATTAGTACGTTACTAACTGCATAATCCGCTAAATCAAAGACTGTCTTTCCGAAAATCTTCAGATCACTTAATATACCAAATGACAATGCTGATGGTACTCCAACAACGAAGATTAATAATCCTACGATTAAAGCCATTTTTTCACGTTTTCCTTTACCTTTTGCAGTTAAAGATGCAACGCTAATTTCTAACATCGAAATTGCCGATGTAATAGTAGCAAAGAAGAATAGTAATAAGAAAACGATGAAGAATAATTTTCCAAATGCCATTTTACTGAAAATAGCTGGCAGTACGATAAATAATAGCCCCGGTCCTTGAGATGGTTCCATTCCAAATGCGAACACTACTGGGAAAATTGCAAGTCCTGCAAGTAATGTAATCACAAGCGTTAAAGCTACGATAGAAAATGCTGAACGCGGTAAGCTTTCTTCCTTCGGTAAGTATGAACTATACGTTACCATTACTGCTACTCCGACTGATAATGAGAAGAACGATTGACCCATCGCATATAAAATAACTTCTGATGTTACATGTGAGAAATCAGGTTGTAAGAAGAAACGAACTCCTTCTCCAGCACCATCTAATGTAAGGGCACGAACGATTAATACAAAGAATAAAACGAATAGTGCTGGCATGAAATATTTATTTACTTTTTCAACACCATTTTGTACACCTTTACTTACGATAAAAATAGTAATAAGGATGAATAATAGCTGTGATCCAACTGCTAAATACGGATTGGAAATGATTTCACCAAACGTAGCTTCGTATGCGCCATTTCCTTCCCATAGTCTACCTGTAATTGCATTCCATAAGTATAATAAAATCCATCCCCCTACAACGCTGTAGAAAGAAAGTAATATGAAACAAGTTACAATCCCCAATTTCCCTAACCATGGCCATAGTGTTTTTGGTGCAATTTCTCTATATGCATCAACAGCCTCTTTTTGTGTACTTCTTCCGATAACGAATTCAGCTAATAATAGCGGTAAACCAATTAATAATGTGAAACCGATGAAAATAAGGAAGAACGCGCCGCCCCCTCCAATTCCGGCCATATACGGGAACTTCCAAATCGCCCCTAGACCAATTGCTGAACCTGCTGCAGCTAATACGAAACCTAATTTCGATGTCCATTGCTGTGAATTCATTTGTTAATCTCCTCTCTGTCTCTTTTTCTTTGTTTCAGTTCAGTATTTATATTGTTCTATCAATACTCTTTTCTAATACGTTCACTTCCTCCCTAATAATAAAAAAACGCCCCTACGTAAATACGTAGGGACGACAAAAATATCGCGGTACCACCCTAGTTATGAAGATATACCAAAGTTAGGACCTAAATAAAAAACGCCCCTACGCACATACGTAGGGACGATAAAATATCGCGGTACCACCCTAGTTATGAAGCCACACCAAAGTAAGACCTAAATAAAAAACGCCCCTACGTAAATACGTAGGGACGATAAATATCGCGGTACCACCCTAGTTGTGAAACAATCTTCACCACTTTATTTGATAACGGTATAAACTACCGTCTTTCATTTCCTCACAATGTGAGATTTATGAAAGATGCTCCAGGACGAACTTCATGAATAATCTATATACTGATTCACACCAACCATCAGCTCTCTGAAATAGGGAGATATTCACTACTATACCCTTTCATTGCCCAAATATTATTTTCCGAATTGATTACTATCATTTTTATCATACATTAAAAATAGTGTCAACTTATATTTTGAATTTTTATGTATTATATTCTATTTAAAAATTTAAAATGTAAGTGTTATTTTAGAAAATAAGTAGATTAGTGTATAAAGAATTCAAGAAGGCATGAGAAAAAATTGCACATTATTGATACTTATTCCCGAAGGGAAATCATCTAAAAACATAAAATATCCCTATTTGTTATTAGCTTTTAAGAGCTTGATGGATACCAAGAAAATTTCGTATCACTATCCAATGGTTTATTCTTCTTTTCTTTTTCAATTACATTAAACCATTCATTTAGAATTCGAGTTTTTGGTAATTGAGCAGCAAGATTATCTTCCCAAATTATATGCGAGAACCAGGCTTTCGTTTCCCATTCAAACTGTAATTGTGCGAACGAGATTATAGGGTGGTCAGCTTCACGAAATTGCTGATTTACTGCATTTGAGACTTCTGGAGCTTGAGGTAACAACTCGTTCTGAATTTTATTTTTCATCACCTCATCTTCTAACTGATCCCAGAAATACAATTGCCCATTTATTTGATAAAAAATATCAAATGAAGCCTCACCTTTCTTCAAGTTCAGTAATACGAAGGCACGTTCCACATCATTGTCAGCTGCCTTTACAGCATTGATAATTATATTTTGTGCCATCGATACCCAATAACTAGTCGCCTCTTCTACCGTAGATTCAACATACAATTCTTCATTTAATTCATGTAAAGTGGCTTCTTGCTCATTTACTTTTTCAACTTTTTTGAAAAACCTATTAAAAAAACCCATAACTTCCTCCTTATTTCTATTTTCTATTTAACAAAATAGAAAATAGATTTTTCTTGCTCATCGACATTTACTTCCGGAGCGAATGTATGAACTTGTTGCAACACTTCTTCTATTAGCAACTCTAACTCCTGCACACTATTTTCCGGATTCCCTATTAACGTTTCCGCCATACGCTCATATAAATTCTCAGGTTTAATCGTCATTAGTTCCACATTATTAGGCATCCATTTAAATGCTGGATGATGTACATACATTTTATTCAAACCAAATAAAACACCGAATACATTCCTTTGCACTTCACAAATAACATCATAAAGCATAAGCCAGTCTTTTCGTTTTAAAAGAGCCTTTCGATTATGCCAGCGATTGCTTAACCAAAGATTTTCTGAAATCATCCGTTTCGCTAGATTTTCTGGATATGCTATCACTCTATCTTTTAATTCATTCACTTTCTCTTCTCCATACAAACTAACACCATCATGAACAGATGATACGATACATTGTTTTTCATAACTTATATCATATTGATCCACCACATCCGAAATAACTTTCTCTACTGTTTTTGTTAAAAAGTTACTAATCTCTAATTTAATTCCTTCTTTCGTCAAATAGGTTTCTGACCATTCTTCTTCCTCGTAAGGATGATATGATAAAATCGTTCCACCAATATGATTTATAGGCCCTTTTCGATCCTCATCCTCTAGTGGTGCTGACCATAAAATATGCAACTCAATATCTGAATGTTCATCTTCTAGCTTTCTAGCTACTGAACCCGCTAAAATAATAGCCTCCACCTTCGGATTTCCCCTATAAATCTCCGAAATTTCTATTGCTTTCTCTTTTAATCCCACTTCATTTCCCCCTAAAATTGCAATACATCATTACTTTTTCATTTATCTATTTCGATATAACCTTTTCAAATTCCTACTAAATCATATTTCTACCCAATAACGCTGAACAATTTCACCTGTATAAGAAGAAACCACTTCATTTTCTAACACACCGCCAACCTTTTGAATCGTTTTTGCCGATGCGATATTAACTTTATCGCAAGTTATTAACACTCTCTGCAACCCTAACTTTTGCGCTTCATCTAATGCGAGTTTCAATTGTTTTGTCGCGTAACCTTGGCGACGTTTATTCGGATGGACACTATATCCAATATGACCACTTTCCCGCAATAATTCTTCGTTTAATCGATGTCTAATATTTACAAAACCTATAAGTTCTCCTTTTTCAAAACTTAAAAACTGACTAGATGGTACTCGATTAGCGAGTAAATTTTCTCCTATTTCTTGTTTATTCACTTTTTCAAACCATTCATCGAGAAAATCATAATTTTGTAAAGAACTACTGCCGTGTGGTTGTTCATCAGTATGTAAAAATGCATCCCGGTATTCTATAATTTGTTCACTAAATTCATGTATTGGTTTTAATAGTTTCATTGTCATCCTCCCCCTCTTTACAACCTAAAACAAACACCTTAATCGTAACAATTTCACGATTAAGGTGTTTCTATCAGTTTCATTCAAATAATCCCATACTCAAATAACGTTCCCCTGTATCAGGTGCAATACATAAAACTTTTTTACCTGCGCCTAAGCGTTTTGCTATCATAATTGCTGCGTAAACAGAAGCTCCAGAAGACGGCCCAACTAATAACCCCTCTTGTCTAGCTAAGTTTCTCATTGTCGTTAAAGCCTCTTCGTCTGCAATTTGAATAATTTCGTTATATACTTTGGTATTTAAGTTTTTTGGGATAAATCCTGGACTTGTTCCTACTAGTTTATGAGGACCTGGGACACCGCCTGATAAAACGGGAGATCCTTTCGGTTCTACTACTGCAATATATAAGTTTGATAGTTTTTCTTTTAACGTTTCCCCAGTCCCTGTAATAGTTCCACCAGTTCCTGCCGTTGCTACAAACGCATCAAGCTCTCCATCCATTTGTTCATAAATTTCAAGTGCAGTTGTATAATGGTGAATATTTGGATTCGCCGGGTTTTCAAATTGTTGTGGAATAAAACTATTCGGTATCTGCTTTTGTAATTCTAACGCCTTCGCAATTGCTCCTGGCATTCTTTGTTCTGCTGGTGTTAAAACTACTTCTGCTCCGTATGCTTTTAATAAATTTATACGCTCTTTTGACATATTATCCGGCATTATTAAAATCGCTTTATATCCTTTTGCGGCTGCATTCATCGCTAAGCCTATTCCTGTATTTCCACTTGTCGGTTCAATAATTGTATCTCCTGGTTTGATGAGACCATTCTCTTCAGCGACGTGAAGTAAATTATAGGCGGCACGATCTTTCACACTGCGTGATGGATTAAACATTTCCAGTTTTACATACACATCTGCTGCGTCTTCTGGAATAAATTTAGATAATCGGACGACAGGCGTATTTCCTATTAGTTCTGTAACATTTTCACATAATTTCATAGTGCATCCCCTATTCTATCGTTTTCTTATCACTTGGCAGTAACCAAGAAGTAAGTCCAATTAATGGTAGACAACTACATAGTAACATAATGAATTGTAGACTATATATGTCAGCCAATTTCCCAAGAACTACAGATCCTAAAGCTCCGAGTCCAAACGCAAGCCCTACAATTAATCCAGATACCATTCCTACTTTTCCAGGTACAAGTTCTTGCGCATATACAACAATTACACTAAAACTACTTGAACTAATAAAACCGATACATAGAAATAACGGTACGACCCACGCGAGCGAAACGTGAGGTAGTAAAAGTGCAAGTGGCGCCGAACCTAGCATTGAAAATACAATAATTGTTTTCTTTCCAAATCGATCTGCTAACGGTCCACCAAAGAAAGTTCCTAATACACCGGCAATCATAAATGCGAATACGAAATACTGGGCATTTTTTATAGATAAACCGTAATGCTCAATTAAGTAAAATTGATAAAAATTCCCGATACCAGCACCATACCAAGAGCGTACAAAAGTAAGGAAAACAAGAAGTAAAATAACAAATTTAATATGTGTACTTACAATCGCATTTTCCGCCTCAAGCGCAGCCCTCTTTTTTCTTCTCACAGCGCCAGTCGCTAATTCATTCCTATACCAATTTGATACGAAAATTAATAATACAATCCCTACCGCTGCAAAGGCTGTAAAACCTAAAGAACCAATTTGGCCGAGCGGGACAAAAATTAACGCTGTAAAAATTGGAGCTAGGGAGTTTCCTGTATTTCCTCCCACTTGATAAATTGCTTGCGCTAAACCACGTTTTGCACCGGCTGCCATATAAGCAACTCGGGCGCCTTCTGGATGAAAGACTGCGGAACCCAATCCGATAAATAAAACAGAAATAATAACAATAATAAAATTCGGTGCAAACGCGAGTCCAATCATCCCAAGCATACTTGAAAACATACCGAGCGGTAATAAAAATGGTGACGGTTTCTTATCCGAATACATACCAAAAACCGGTTGCATAATCGATGATGTCATATTTAACGCAAACGCAATCCACCCTACTTGCATATAGGATAAATTCATCGTTTTTTCCAAAATAGGAAACAACGCGGGCACAACTGCTTGCATCGAATCATTTAAAAAATGACCGAAACTAATCGCAAATAGTATTCGGTATATTGTCGGTGTTTCTACTGTGTTTTTTTGCGAAACTGCCTGCATATATGAATCTCTCCTTCCTGTACAAAATATATATTTATTACAGTAGGTGTAATAAATTCTGACTTTTGAAACATTTCTATTCTATACTGGTTTCATTTCTTTTTCCAGAAATATCACTTCTTACATAATATATTTTTTCTATACGTTTTATCGGGTTTATTTATAGAAATTTTCTATATTTTCTTTTATACTAAGGCAGAGATGAAGGGAAGGATGACAGCTATGAAGAAAAAAACTAAAGGAATCGTTGCACTCTCAATCACATTATCTATGTTTTTAACAGCATGTGGCCAAAAACAAGAGGCAACAACTACCAGAGAAAAGAAAAAAGATTCTTCAAAACAAGTATTAAACATTGTAGAAGCCGGGGAAATTTCTACACTTGATTCATCTATCGCAACCGATGGGTTCTCTTACGCTGCTTTAAACAACGTAATGGAAGGATTATATATGCCTGGTCCGGATAACAAACCTGTTCCTGCAGCAGCTGAATCATACAAACTGAGCGAAGACGGAAAAACATATACATTTACATTACACGATTCAAAATGGTCAAATGGCGATCCAGTAACTGCTCATGATTTTGAATATGCATGGAAACGTGCCGTTAATCCAGAAACTGCTTCTGAATACGCACATATTATGTTCGATATTAAAAACGCAGAAAAAGTAAATAAAAAAGAATTACCAATTGATTCATTTGGTGTAAAGGCAATTGATAATAAAACTCTTGAAGTACAGTTAGAACACCCTGTTCCATACTTTTTAGGTTTAATGGGATTTGCAACATTTTATCCTCAAAACCAAAAGATAGTAGAAGCGCAAGGGAAAAATTACGGGCTTGAAGCTGCAAATGTAGTTTATAATGGGCCGTTCCAATTAAGTGAATGGAAACATGATACAAGTTACAAAATGACGAAAAACCCGAACTACTGGGATAATAAAAATGTGAAATTAAATGAAATTAATGTAAATATCGTAAAAGATACTTCAACAGCTGTTAATTTATTTGAAAGTAAACAAGTAGACCGTATTACGATCAATTCAGAGTTTGTTGATAAATATCAAAAAGATCCGAGCTTAAAGAAAATGGAACGTCCTTCTGTGACGTTTTTCCGATTTAGTCAAAAGAATCCTTTATTAGCAAACAAAAATGCTCGTAAAGCTATTTCGCTTGCTTTTGATAAACAAGGAATCGCAACAACGATTTTAAACAATGGTTCTATACCTGCAAATGCATTCGTTCCGAAAGGATTCGTAAAAGGACCTGACAATAAAGATTTTCGCAGTACAAGTAATGTAAAAGTAGAAACAAATGTGAAAGAAGCTAAAACACTATGGGACACTGCGAAAAAAGAAACAAATTTACAAAACGCTTCTCTTTCAATCATAACAACTGATGAGTCTAACGATAAAAAAATTAGTGAATTTTTAAAAGGTGAACTGGAGAAAAACTTACCTGGACTAAAAATCACATTACAACCCCTTCCAGTAAAAGCATTTTTAGATCGTGAAGGAAATGGTGATTTTGAAATTTCACTTTCTACTTGGGGACCAGATTTTCCTGATCCTACAACATTTTTAAATATGTTCGTCACAGACGGACCGTTTAATAAGATGAGTTACTCAAACAAACAATACGACGAATTAATTGAGAAAACGAGCTCTACTTTAGTAACTGACTTACCAGCACGTTGGAAAGCGTTCCAAGATGCAGAGAAAATCTTACTTGAAGATGATGCAGCTATCGCTCCAATCTTCCAATCAGGACTTGTATATTTAGAACGTCCAACCGTAAAAGGTGTTGTTGTTCGTCCATTTGCAGGAATTTATTCTTATAAATGGGCCTCTATTACAGAATAAGAAAAAGGCGATCCTAACATATATTAGGATCGCCTTTTTTATTAAATTGAAAAACGCTTATACTTTTCGTAATCGCTCGTCTTACATTCTACTTCTAGTTTCGTACCTTCGTTTTCATAACTCGTCGATAGAACGTGTGCATGATTATTGAAATAAGAAACTACCTGTCCTTGATCATACGGAATTAACATTTCACACTTCGTATACTCTTTATAGATGTGTGAGCGAATCATTTCTACAAGTTCTTCAATTCCAACATGTTTCTTCGCTGATAAATAAACTCGGTCTTCTTGTACTTTCGGAATTTCAACATCTACCATATCTGATTTGTTATAAGCATAGATTGTTGGAATATTTTCTACTCCAATTTTCTTTAACGTTTCATTTGTAATATCAATTAACTGTTCATAATTTGGATTTGCGTAATCTACAACATGAATAAGTAAGTCTGCTTCCGCTACCTCTTCTAATGTTGAACGGAATGCTTTCACAAGATGATGCGGTAATTTACTTACAAACCCAACTGTATCTGTTAATAAGAATGATTTGTTATCTGGTAAATCAATGTTTCGCACCGATGTTTCTAACGTCGCGAATAACATATCTTTTTCAAATACTTGTTTTTCTTCTGTAACATTATAAATTTCAAGCATTGCATTCATCGTCGTTGACTTTCCTGCGTTCGTATAACCTACTAATGCTACAACAGGAATTTTATTTTTCTTACGTTGCTTTCGCTGCGTTTGACGCTGTGCAACAAGTGCTTCTAGGTCTTTATTTAATACTGAAATCTGCTCTTCAATTTTACGACGGTCTAACTCTAATTTTTTTTCACCGACACCTTTATTTTTCGTACCAACGCCGCCACTCTGTCTTCCTAACGATTCACGAAGACCGATTAAACGAGGCATCATATACTGAAGATGAGCTACTTCTACTTGTAGCTGCGCTTCTTTCGTTTTCGCACGTTGCGCAAAAATATCTAAAATTAAAATGGTACGATCAATAACTTTACAATCTAAATCCGCTTCTAAATTTCGAATTTGTGAAGGAGATAATTCGTCATTAAAGATGACCATATTCGCATCTACTTCATTTACGTAGGCTGCTACTTCTTCAATCTTTCCTTTTCCAATATAGTGAGATGGATTTACTCGTTGTAAATTTTGCGTCACTTGTCCAATTACCTCTACATCACAAGCTTCCGCAAGATTTGTTAGCTCTTCCATCGAATATGCAAAATCATCTTCATTACCTAAATTTACTCCAACTAAAACTGCTCTTTGTAATAATTCTTCCATATATTTATTCCTCCATTTCGATTACGTAAAATAAAAAACACAGGTC
>Ga0209463_1002320_pt1 | contig 10590 bp, 12 predicted proteins | sample AgamicMgSfrz_FD_187169 | JGI IMG/M metagenome (GOLD analysis project Ga0209463, IMG submission 187169) | Agave microbial communities from Guanajuato, Mexico - Mg.Sf.rz (SPAdes) (version 2) | ecosystem: Host-associated > Plants > Phyllosphere > Phylloplane/Leaf | place: Guanajuato, Mexico... | reverse complement strand
TTTCCTCGTTGGAAGCAAATTTCCTCTCTACTCTTTATCTAATTGAAGCTCTTCGACATGAAAATCCAACCTGCAAAATTATTGTAGTAGGTTCAGCTCTTCAATTTAACCCTCAGGAGATTTCAACACTTAAACACCCTTATAGTTTGAGTAAAACTTTACAAGTTTTAATTGCTCAATCATGGGAAAAGTTATACAAATTACCAATTATAATTGCTAAACCTTCTAATTTAATAGGTCCCGGAATTTCAAATGGTGTTTGTTCAATTTTAGCTAAAAACATTATTGCTATGGAAGAGGGCCGGGCTGAAAAGAATCTTGAAGTAAATAATATATATGCACAACGTGATTTTATTGACGTAAGAGATGTTGTAAATGCTTATGAAACCTTGTTTAAGAAGGGATGTTCCGGAGAGGTATATGATATTGCTTCAGGAGAAAGTAGGTCTTTAGAAGAAGTAATCCGTATGTTTAATTCTTTAACATCTATCAAATTTAAACTAACTTTTCAACTGCAAGACCAGATAGAACAAAGAGTGAAAATAGAGAATAAGAAACTTCTAGACTTAGGGTGGACACCCGTCATTTCATTCAAAACATCTTTGACTGATATCCTTAACTTTCACCGCCAAAATAAAGGTATTTAATTGATTAATTAAGTACCTTTATTTTGACACTTAAAAGGTTAGTTTTGCAGTTCTTCTGTTTTAATTATTTAGTATGTATTTTTCAAAAAAGCTTAACTTATTTAAAAGAAAGGTCCATATTCTCCGCCCTCCGTTCTTTTGAGTTTATTCGTCGCGTATGCTTTCATAAAAGGAGGTCAAATGGAATGAAAAATAATGACAATTATCATTTACCTAGCTTTTTTGTAAATTCTGTTCCTAAAAGTGGAACTCACTTATTAAAAAATCTCCTTCAGGGTATGCCTAACATCTCTCATAAATCTCAAAATGAATTTTATGAAGGCCATGTATATCAATTAAAAGATCATTTTTATCAACTAGGCCAGATTAAGTCTAATGAATTTGGAATTGGTCATATTTATTACTCTTCAGAGTGGTCGTATATGTTAAAACGATTAAACATGAAAAATATTTTCATTAGCAGAGACTTACGTGATGTTGTTGTTTCTTACGTTTACTTTATTTTAGAAAAATATCCTCGTCATCCCTTATATAATTATTTGAATAATGAAGCTACAAATCAAAAAGAAAGATATTTAGCTTTTATAAATGGGGTACAAACAGATGAGGTTAAACATCCTTCTATTTCTGAACTTTTCAACTTATACCAGGGATGGTTAGAAGATCCCAGCACACTCTCTATTACTTTTGAAGATTTGATAGGTAGCGAAAGATCACGTTTATTAACATTAGCCAAAATCGTAAATTATCTCTGGGATGGTATTATTCTTCCTGCTCCTGTAAATGAAATAATTAGCAGTATGGAAGAAAAAATGGATGGTAAATATTCTTTAACGTTTCGTTCGGGTAAGATAGGAGGTTGGGAAGAAGAATTTGACGATGAAGTAAAGGATGCCTTTAAAAAAGTTGCAGGAGATCTACTTATAAAATTAAAATACGAAGAAAACTACGAATGGTAAAAAGTTTATAGTATTGTTATAACATGCATTTTGAGGAATTAAGTTAGGACATAAATTTAATTAAAAATACCCCTTAAAATCATCCTGGTGAGCTTGATTTTAAGGGGTATTTTTAATTAAAATTCTAATTTTCTTTATAGATAACTAACATATCTTAACAGAAATATGTTGTTTTTTTAGAATAACCTTCTTTTTTACGCATCGGAATTAAGACAAGAGTAACAAATATTCTCAAAAACAGAAACACTTTTTTCTATATTCCACAATTCAGCCTCCTGTTTTCCACGCTCGGTAAGGTCTTTCCTAAGAATTTGATCTTCAATTAAACGTATTATGTCTAAGGCTAAACGATTTTCGTATCGATAAGATATTAAGCATGTTTGTTCATGATGGCAGTACTCAGTATTACCACCAGCATAAACAGCTACAAGAGCAGCCCCACATTTGAGAGCTTCTATCCCAGGTAAAACAGCTGTTTCAAATATAGAGGAAGTTACAAAGATATCAGCCTGGTTATAATAAAGACATAATTCTGTGTCATCACTAGGTGTATAAAATTGAAATTCATTACTGTTACGAAGTTGTTGTAAACTAGGTGAACTTTCCATTTCATTTGGTGGACAAATTAAATTAAATTTCAAATGAGGATACTTTTCACGTACTATTCTAAGTTGTTGAATAAGATAGGATTGATCTCGTTGCCAAGAGTATCCCCCCTCAGTTTTCCTTACAATAGCAGAGATAGTTAGTGGATTATTTTCCTTTCGAATATTTAAATCTTTAAAATTAGCATTAACATAAATAGGAACGATTTTCCCATTAACCCCATGCAACAAAGAAATGAGATCTTTTTGATACTGAGAGATAACAATTAGATGCGGGGTTTGATTGTAGGATTGAAATGAAATATCTTGATCTGGAAGGAATACAGGTTCATAGCATAGGCTAAACCTTATATGTGTACCTTTTCCATTCAGACTAGCCTGATGAGCTGAAGAAACAGTTGAATAAAAATTTGAGACAATAATGTCACTTTGTGGATAATCTTGTTCGGATAGAATAGCGTGTTTAGTGCGAAGAATCTTGGCCTTTACTTCATATTCTACATCTCCATGAAATGGCATTAATATGGTAACATCATGACCTTTGTCTACTAATCCATTGCTAATGTCTGCAAGCATTCGCTGAGCCCCACCTTTACATAAAGTAAGGATTGGGAAAGTGAATCTTATTTTTTTTTTTGTTTCTTGATTAATCATTGCAACTAGCTTACTCTCATATTTTTGATTTAGGGTCTCAACCTCCTTATTTATCATGCCTTCAAACTTTTTCGTCCCCATCTCATTATGCACTCGATAATGAACTAGCTGCTCATCTAAGTAAGGAAATTCATAATGTTGGACTGCACGCAACCAAAAATCATAATCCTGAGTAAACCTTAATTCTTCGTTAAAAAACCCTATCGACGGAAATACTTCCATTCTCATCATTACTGTACATCCATTAATATTGCATCCTTTTCTTAAATTCTGTAAAAAATCCACTTTATATGGAAAATGAACACCTGCTGATGCATGAACAATATTACTATTGCCATCAATTAATGAATAATTTGTGTAGCTAATGTAGCTATTGGTTTGTTGCATAAACTCTAATTGCCTTGAAATTTTGTGCGGTAAAAAGATATCATCTGAGCTTAACCAAGCAAAATACTCGCCCGTAGCATTTTTAATTCCTAAATTTAAAGCACTTGCTGTTCCACCATTTTCTTTTTCAATATAAAGGATTCGATCTAGATAAGGAGTTATTTTCTCAGTGAATTTGTTTGATCCATCATTTACAACAATAACTTCTATATCTTGATATGTCTGGTTTAATGCACTTTGAATAGCCTGATCAATATATGGACAGTTATAAAAAGGAATAATAATGGAAACTTTCGTCACAACCAACCACTTCCTATACACTTTATTAAGTACCATTTTATTTATAAAGAATAAGATAAAATTATATGAATTCTCCAATTCAAATATCATACACAGATAAAGCACTATATCTTATAACAAATTATGAAAAAGGCAATAATTATGTGATAATTGTCATCTTCTGAAAGGCATTAAGTGAAGATTCAGAGTTTTTAGGGGAGGTAGCCAATGAATATTTTATTTGTTTATTACTATCCGAGCGGTGGAGTAGAAACATTAGCACGTCAGAGAAGTAATGCATTAAAAAAACATGGAATAGAATTTGATTTTTTATATTACAAACAAGGTCCTGGAATTCAGAATATTGATATGAATTCTACCTTTATAACAAATGACGATAAAGAGATTGAAGAGATTATAAGCAAACATAACTACGAAGTGATTGTTGTCTGCTCCGATCATCATTTCCTTCCTCGTGTCAGAAAGATGGATTTTAAAGGTAAACTAATTTATGAGGTACAAGGATTGGGTTCCTTTTCACAAGCTGAAGGGTGGCTACAACAGGCACAACCTTACATCAAAGAAAATGCTGATGCCATTCTTCTTCCTAAAACTCCTCATTTAAATCATTTAATTGAAAAGTATTATCCTTTAATGAAGAAATACTCTTTTCATAATTGTATTGATACAAATATGTTCTCATATAGAGCAATTCGTAGTACAGAGAATTTTCCGATTATTGGTTGGGTAGGACGAATAGAAGAAAATAAAAACTGGAGGGGTTTTCTAGAATTAGGTCATGAAATAATTAAAATTAACTCACCTGTAAAATTGTGGATGTTTATAGATAGTTCCTTAACTGATCCCACACAAAATAGGCTCTTTAAAAACTTGATTAATCAATATAAATTAAATAATAATATATATATTCACGATAACATACCTCATCAGAAAATGCCTGAATACTATTCAATAATACGTGATTCTGGTGGATTTCTATGCTCCACCTCAAGAGTAGAAGGCTTTGGCTATGCTGTAGTAGAAGCAATGAGTTGTCGTTGTCCAGTACTGACTACGGACTCAGATGGCATTAAAAGCTTTGTTCTTCATAACTACACAGGTAAAATATATTCCCATGACGATATACAAACAGCCTTAGTAGAAGCTAACTCTCTATTAACTAATAGCGCATTAAGACAAAAGATAGGATTAAATGCTCAACAGTACATTCATGCTCACTTTACTCCTCGGAAGTATGCAAAAAAATTTATCAATATGCTTAGAGACTTAGGGGTTTACGCGACTTGATAAACATATTTCCTATATCGTTAAAATTAAGTAAATCTATATACTATAGAGGATATAGTGGTTGATAATGGTAAATAAAAGTTATTAATGATTTTACTATTATTTATACACTACCTTTTTTCAAAAAAGTTAGCTTTATGCTAGCTTTTTTTATTTGTCTGTATAAATGATTTTTTTTACCAGTAACGCTGCTTATGTTAACTCTCTTTGGGATACTGTTCGCAATTACATAATCGTTCAGTTATTGTATGAAGATAATAGCTATTACATAGTAAGGGTCAAAGATTTATCGCTGAATCGGGACACTCTTACCTTTATCTTCATCAAGAAAGAAACGGTGGACGCTGTGACGAGTGATTCTGAAACAGATTCTACAGAGAAATTAGACGATCGTACTTTAATTACCACACTCTATTCTGACCAACGAAAAACGAAAAGTGAACAAGATTATGCGCTTTTGGTCAATAAGTTAGAGAAACAGTTTGTGAAAAAGAAAATGAAAAACTATGAAAAAGCTATTGCATATGAAGGTATCATGATGACAAAGATGAAAGAATTAGATGTAACCTGAATTACAAGAGAAGCTGTAGAAGAACGTATAGCAAATCAACGTCAGCGATGCTTAAATAGAGAGTATGATTTTAAAAAACAAATAACCTCTAAGGCTATATGAAGATAGGCTTAAGCCTACCTCCCCTTTTAATAAACGAGGTGTATAAAAGATGCTATATACTTATTGAGGAAAGGAAGATGCGGAAGGATATCTTTTATTTTGTAGTTATTACTTTTGAAAACTACAAAAAATCTCTTAATCAACTTTATCCACAATAGATTTCATTATTTCATTAAATTTAAGAGGTTTGTCCAATCCAAAAGGGCCAATATTCATACTATATAATGTATGTCACTATAGCGTGAAAGGAGAAATGACAATGAAAGTGATTCAAGATTTTAACGCAAGCGTCCCCTCTAATTTTAGCAATAGCCTATCTAGACCTATTCCTGCTTCCCCATCTAACATTACTTTAGCTTCTTTTGGTCTCGCAGTTAATAGCACAGGTTCCACCGTTGTATTGATTGGAACAGTAGGGATCGAATCTTTGCTAGGCCTTCCTGATATTTCCCTTAAAATTTTCCGAAACACTGCACTTATTGGTACAGTGAGTGTCAACACTTTAGCTGTAAGTGAAGCGAGAACAACTACTTTTCAAGTGATTGATAATAATCCTCCAACAGGTTATCATGCCTATAATTTAACAGCAGAAGTTATTAACCCTCTGCTTAACCAAGCTACAGCAATTGGACCTATTTCTTTTTCTGGCACATCTCTCGCACCTGGTATGTAATCGCTTATTATTAGAGTCTAAAAATCTTTCCAGTTACTCGGTAAATACCTGGAAAGATTTACTACATAAATTATTTTTTACCATTGATCCGGTATTCCTTATCTTTACTACAGATGTAGCTGCTTATTTCCTGTTATGAAATTATTAATAGACCTTTATTTTAAAGTAACAACTTTTCTAAAATATAAATAGTATACTAAATGGGAATTGCCCATAAATCGATGAGTAAAAGTAAATGCTTTATGATAAATTTCATATTAAATCCTTGGATTATATCTAGAAACAAAGAATATTTATTGTACAGAACATTCCTTATTGATTACTATCTAAATTTAGAAAGGAAAATTATATATGACGATGGTTTCTATTATTGTTCCCTTTTACAATTGTCCATACATTAATCAAGCTCTGGATAGCTTAATAAACCAAACTTATGAAGATATTGAAATCATTGTGGTAAATGATGGATCTACACAGTATGTTGAAAAGATTATTCCGTACTTAGACAAAATTAAATATATCCAAAAAGAAAATGGTGGAACGGCAAGTGCTCTAAATATGGGAATTGAACATGCAACTGGGGATTATTTTTGCTGGCTTAGTTCAGATGATATTTATTATCCTGAAAAAACAGAAGTTCAATTAGCCTTTATGAAAGAGCATAAGGCAAATTTTAGTCATACGAATTATTGCGCAATTGATAGAAAAAGCCGGATTATCTCTCCCCCTTTAGGCTTACATCCTCCGAATCGTCTTGAAATACTCAAAAGAGTAAGTAAGAAAAATTTTATTAACGGGTGCTCCGTTATGATAGATAAGTCTGTATTTAACCATGTAGGTGTTTTTGACGAAACACTGCCCTATACACATGATTACGATTTATGGATACGAATTATCCAAAAATTTGAGGTGTTTTATTTGTCTCAGCCTTTGTTACTGTATAGAATTCATAAACAGATGGGATCAAAAAAGCATGCAGTCGCTATAAAGAAAGAAATTGATTTCGTTATTAACCATCACAAGAATACTATGGAAAGCTTGTTATCAGAGGAATCAAGAGAATAATAGATTGTAATATATATATGTTTTATCAAAAAATCTTTTATTTTTTAATAATTTTTATCACCCTTACTCTCCTTTTTTATATTTAAAGCTTACTTAAAATTATTCGTCTTATGAAAAGCAATTTTAAGTAAGCTTTAAGTTCAGAACTTCTTTCTATTAACCTATCCCAAATTTTTAGGTTTCCACCTTTATGTATAACTAAATTGAAAGTGATATTTTCCATTAAAATGATTAAAGTGCTGAGCGCGTCAAGAGTCGGATAAGCATATTATACAATGTAGACCAGAATGCATAAATAATAGCAGAATTATATTTAAATAGGCAAAGACACGGTCCTACGTATTTTTGCAAGAATACGTTATTAACGCAAGTAAAACATTAATTGAAAGGAAGATTGTATGGGATCAAATGGATTTTCATCAGAAAGAAAGCAAAAACGTGTAGATCTTTTGAAGCAGCTTCTCGATACTAACATCTCTACACAAGGGTCATCGAATCCATTAGAAGCATTACTCTCTGGTTTAGACCTAGGGTCTTTAGAAGGTTTAATGCAAAAGAACAAAAAATCTCATCATGATGACTGGGATTCCAAGAAGAAACGCCATCATGATGACTGCAGTGATCATGATTGGGATCATAAAAAGAAGCATGACCATGATGATTGTGGATGCAAAAAGAAAAAGCATGACCATGATGATTGTGGATGTAAAAAGAAAAAACATGATCATGATGATTGTGGATGTGATGGTCATAAACACCATAAGAATCCTTGTGACAAATGCTTTAAACATGATTGCTGCTGTAAAGACAAAAACAAAAAACGCTGCAAATGTTCTAATACTGTAAAAGAAGACATATGTGATGTTATTACAGATATATTTACGGAACTAGAGGGTACTCCAGATCGAGATGACTTAAGAGATCTTCTCGAAGATTTAAGAGATCTTTTAGACATGTGCAGTCATATCCCACAAAAATTTTTAGATGAGTTAGATGATTTGATTGATGATTTAGCGGGATCTGGAACTGTTTCACAGTCTATTATTACTGAAATAGTACGCTTCCTAAACCGTTTACTCAAATGCCTTGGTTTTGAACCTGGTGATTGTGGAAGCGATGGCGGTGGTGGTGGTGGACGCTGTAGATGTACCAATCTTCAAAGGGATTCAATTGCTGATGTAATCAGCGACATATGTGCAAATATAAGCCAGGACGTAGAGGATATAAATACTACTGACCTAGATCAAGATCTCACTACATTAGTAGGCTTAGTAGGGTGTGTACGCCGTAACTTAGTAAGACAATTAAATAATAGAATTGCGCAGCTAGATCCAGGAGACGATGACTTCTTTGGACAACTAACAGCCTTAGGGAATGTACTAAACAGAATACTTCGTTGTCTAGGGTTGAGTGAACTCAATTGCCGTCCTAATCCACCTGGAGGTGGTGGTGGCGCTCCTATTCCTATTCCTAGTCCAATAACAACGATTAGACAACGTTTACTAGACTTATTAGCAGATCAAGTCGTAATTACAACCCCAACTGGTTTATATGCAGGTACATTAGTTGCAGTTCAAGCTGACTATATTGCCGTTGTAGCTCCAACTGGAACTTATTTGATACCACTTGATCAGATTCAAACATTTACTACTGAGTGATAAGGAGGAGAAAGATTCATGTTTGCATCTACCTTGATAGAAGAGTTAGCAAAACGACAAGGTCACCTTGTTACAGTTAACACATTTAATTATGGAGCAACGGGAGTTCTTGCAATGGTTCAAGCTGACTATATTGCTATTGTAGAATCAGCTGGCTATGGTCTATATGAGAATCAAAACATTCCAGTTGAGTCGATCCAATCAGCTTTCTTCCCAGCCTAACTAGATTATTTTAAAAATTTCCGAAAATCATTCCATTTGGAATGATTTTTTTTTGTGATACTGTCATTATGCTTTCTCACATTATAAATTGTAAAATCATCATAGAAAAATCCATATTTCTTAAAAAGTTGCACTAGTATGGCTATATCCTCATACAAACGTCCTTGTTCAAAGTCTATAATGGGAAACCCTTTCTCTTCTTTTAAAATAGACGTCTGGTAAATTCGTGGCCCTAGGGGAAATGGATAAGAAAGCAATTCTTCATGGCTATTCACTGGTTTCCCATGCCTAACCTTTAAAAATTCAACTTCATCTGATGAATTTTGATTCCAGTACCTCCAATTCCCGTATAACACTGCGATATTTGGTGGGAGAGTCCCCAATTTATTCTTTATAAGGAAAACTGCATCTGGATCAAGCCAGTCATCTGAATCAAGTTCTAATACAAAATCGGAAGTGATGAACGGCAATATGTAATTTAATGCTTTTGCTTTTCCCTCATTTGATTTAAAAAAGCACTGGATATTCGGATGAGTCTTCCACTTTTCTAATAATTCTGAAGAATTATCTGTAGATCCGTCATCGACAATGACTATTTGATCAAAGGGAACTGTTTGTTTAATACAGGATTGGATTGCTGTTGAAAGAAACTTCTCCATATTAAAATTAGAAATCATAACCGATAGAGTTGGAGCAGATAACGTAGTATTTGAAGAACTCTTTTTAAATTTATAAGCAAAACTTAACTTTTCCTTAGTTGTTATATTACTTATTTTTCTTATCTCCTCAATAATGTTTTCTTTTAAAGTAACGACATTTGACTCTCCGTTTTTTAGAAGCCATAAATGAAATATTATCTCTCTAAATGGCACTTCTCGTTCCAACAAAAATGGCGAATTTCTTAAGAAAGAAGTCTTAACCATAAAAGGAAATTTGTATAGCTTTTTACCCTCCCGGTAGACTGTCATGATAGGTTTATCATCCTTAAGAGTAAGTGTGGTACCATTTACTGCAGATGTGAGTAATTCATATGTAAAAAGGAATAATACATATTCGCTTTCTATAGCTTCAATGTAAGTGTTTAGCGTAATACCTAGATCTTGTCGAGCATTAATATAATCTATATCAAAGGGTAGTGATGAATCGGGACTGGATAGATAAGGGTAGTGACTGTCAAAAACAGTGACTTTATTCACACGAGGTAAAATATAGTTCAGTGAAGATAGTGCTTTTCTTAAATCGCTACGGATATTGTAATTAATAAAGAGTACATGAATGTCTTTCAAAATCTGTCCCTCCTCCATAATGGAAAGGTTTTTGATATATTCAGTACTTTTAAATGTATTCCGAAGTCTGGGATGATATGACAATCAGTTTTAATATTATCCATATCATTACTTTTTCCATGTTTGTTATATTCAACTATACCAAACAAATGAAAGTGCATAAAATATTACAAG
>Ga0209463_1002319_pt1 | contig 10591 bp, 10 predicted proteins | sample AgamicMgSfrz_FD_187169 | JGI IMG/M metagenome (GOLD analysis project Ga0209463, IMG submission 187169) | Agave microbial communities from Guanajuato, Mexico - Mg.Sf.rz (SPAdes) (version 2) | ecosystem: Host-associated > Plants > Phyllosphere > Phylloplane/Leaf | place: Guanajuato, Mexico... | reverse complement strand
GATTTTTCTACAACCTTATAAAAAAGGAATGCTCTTTCTCATTTAAGTAAAACTGTCATTGCTTTATTAGTCTTTTAAAAATGTTAGCAACGCTTCATTGAATTCTTTTGGATGAGTTGCGTTTAATCCGTGTGGACCACCCTTTATTAAAGCGAACTTACTACCAGGAATGGAATCATATGTACGTTTTCCACTTAACTCAAAAGGTACAGTTCCATCAGAGTCACCGTGAATAATAAGAGTAGGTATATTAAACTTTTCCAAATCCTTTCTAAAATCTGTCTTACTAAAGGCTGTTATACAGTCGAGCGTTCCCTTAGGTGAAGCACTAGCTGCAATATCACGATTATATAAACGGAATGGTTCACTAACTAAATCTGTTTGATTACCAGCCGCGAAAAATCCCTTCGTAAATTTGTCAAGAAATGCAAGGCGGTCATTGATGACGCCACTTTTGAATTCTTCAATTGTTGCATCATCTAATGCTCCTTCAGGGTTATCCTCTGATTTGTATAAATAAGGAGGAACTGCTCCAGCAAAAACAGCCTTTTCAACACGATCTGTTCCATACGTACTAACGTATCGAGCTACCTCACCTCCACCCATAGAAAAACCAACAAGTGTGACATTTTGAAGATCTAAATGTTCTAACAGTTTATGTAAATCAGAAGCAAGTGTATCATATTCATATCCTTCCCATGGCTGAGATGATTTTCCAAAGCCTCGACGATCATATGTTATAACTCTGTAACCTGCTTCGATAAGAGCTGGCACCTGATATTCCCAAGAGCGTCCACTCAAAGGCCAACCATGTATTAAAACAACGGGTTTCCCTGAACCATGGTCCTCATAATAAAGTTCAATTGGAGCTTGATTTTCATTACCTACAGTGAATTTTGCCATATAAATTTCCTCCCACGAATTTTCATTATTAAACTTATATTCCTGCTTCTCTAATCAAAAAATTCTTTATTTCAAAACATTAAATCAATTAATATATTAGATTAAAATTTATTTGTTTAATTCAAGTTGTGTAAATTATTGAAAACATTAAAGAACTTAAACTGAAAAATCGAATTAGAAATTTCTAAGCGACTCCAATTGGGGTATATCTCATTAAGTTAGGATTAGGAATTATATCCCTTCCTAAAACATCAAGGCTTATTTATTAATTTCACTCTGCAAATTTTAAGTCATTCACGAAAAAATGTAATTTACATTACTAAAGTTTAAAAGACCCTACGATACCAGTGAGCCGCAGCTTCAACTTCATCAACAGTCAATTGATGCCCCCTATTTCCCCAGTGAATTTCAACTTTTGCATTAGCCTTTTCAAATAAGGATTGAAGTTCAGTCGATTCCATCGGCGAACATATAGGATCATTTTTACCAGCAGCAATAAATACTGATTTTCCTGTCAAATCAGGAAGAACAATTCCTTTTCTCGGTACCATTGGGTGATGGAGAATGGCTCCCTTTAATGCATTTTGATAGTGAAATAGTAAACTAGCAGCTATATTAGCTCCATTTGAGTATCCAATAGCAATCATGTTTTCTCGATCAAAATTATACTTTACAGCAGAATCATCAAGAAACTCATTTAATTCTTTTGTACGGAAAATCAGATCTTCCTCATCGAATACACCTTCAGCTAATCTCCGAAAGAATCGAGGCATTCCATTTTCCAATACGTTTCCGCGGACACTTAGCACTGAAGCCTCGTCATCAATTCTTCCCGCTATAGGTAATAAATCTAATTCATTTCCGCCAGTACCATGTAGTAATAATAACGTTGGTTTCGTTGGATCTTTCCCCTTATTAAATATATGTTTCATGATTGATCTCCCTCCAGAACACGAACTTCCACAGTAGGTAAGGCTTCTTCTAATTCTTCTCGTTTTGGCTCTAGCCAAGATGGTAACATCAGTTTATTTCCAAGCTCAGTGACAGCTTCATCAACGGAAAAGCCTGGCGGATCGGTCGCTATTTCAAAAAGGATACCGCCTTGTTCATGGAAATACACAGCTTTGAAGTAGTTTCGATCACGAATCTCAGTCGGATAATACTCCTTGTCTTGAAGAAGTGCTCTCCATCTCAAAAGATCTTGGTCATCCTTTGCCCGCCATGCGATATGGTGAACAGTTCCAGCTCCTTTTAACCCGCGAACCGAAGGGGTTAGCTTAATATCAATTGTGTTTCCAAACTGACCATCCGATTTAAACCTAAGGAAGCTCGCTTCTTGTCCAAGACATTCGAGCCCTAATACGTTTTCAAGCACATTCGCAGTTTTATTAGGCTGAGTTGAAATTAAAATAGCCCCACCAAACCCTTTAATTGCAACCTCTGAATCGATTTCTCCAAAACTCCAATTATTTTTTTGCCCTTCATTTCGTTCCACTAATTCAATTTCGAGACCATCTGGATCTTGAAATTGTAAATATTTTTCTCCAAAACGTACTGATTGAATAAACCTAATTCTAAATTTTTTTAAACGATTTTCCCAAAATTTAATCGATTGATTCGGGATGATAAAACTGGTTACCCCAACTTGTCCTGTTCCAATTCGACCTTTTAACTGCTTTGGCCATGGAAAAAAAGTTATAACAGATCCAGGTTGACCAGTTTCGTTACCAAAATAAAGATGATAGACTTCTGGACGATCAAAGTTTATCGTCTTTTTTATAAGCCTCAACCCCAGTATGCCAGCATAAAAATCAATACTTCTTTGGGCATCGTTCACCATTGCTGTTATATGATGAATCCCTGTTGTTTTTTGCAACCTCACCATTCCATTCTTTTCATTACTCTAATCAAGACATTAAATAGGTCTCTATGGAAAAAATCTCACCTAATTTTGCATAATTTGTAACAGCTAAGCCTAAACAACTCACAACTCTAATTCTCTTACCTCAAATGGTAATAAACTTTGTTTAATCTGCCCTCTAGACTGTTCATACTGCTCTGGCAACATTAATTTTTCTCCCATCGTCGATTCGGATTCATCGTGAGCAAATCCTGGAGGGTCTGTTGCAATCTCAAAGAGAATTTCCCCGTGTTCTCTAAAGTAAATCGCGTTAAAATAGTTTCGATCTCGCACAGGAGTTACCCCATATCCGTTTTCCCCAACATATTTTTGCCATTCTAATTGGTCTTGATCATCCTTTGCCCGCCATGCAATGTGGTGTACGGTTCCAACACCCATTGTCCCGTGTCCTATTGGCGTTAATTTTAAGTCAATGACATTGCCAATTTCTGCTGAAGAACGGTAACGTGTAAAATCGCCTTCCGTGCCGATTAATTCTAGTCCCAAAATATTTTCTAACAATGCAGCCGTTTTGTCAGGGTGGGTCGATAATAGAGTAGCGCCCCCAAAGCCTTTAATAGCTACCTCAGGAGTTACCCCGCCAAAGGCCCATGTATTTACTTCTCCTTCTTCCCTTTCAACAATTTCCAAGTGTAGCCCATGAGGGTCATCAAATTCCAAATATTCCTCACTAAAGCGCTCCCTTACAGTAAAAGAAATATTGAAGGTTTCCAGTCTTTTTTTCCAGAACTTCATAGCTCCTTTTGGAACAACATAAGATGTAACGCCTACTTGACCATCACCAATTTTTCCTTGACTAGCTCTTGCCCATGGAAAAAATGTCATGATTGTCCCTGGTTTACCACCCTCATTACCAAAATAAAGGTGGTAGGTACCTGGGTCATCAAAATTGACAGTTTTTTTCACTAAACGTAAACCTAATACACCTGCATAGAAATCAACATTTTCTTGAGGATGACCAACAATTGCAGTAATGTGATGAATACCCATCGTTTTTTTACTCAATTTATTTTCACTCCCATTTTTATTTCTGTTTCGACATCTAACCTAAAAAAAGCATCGCTAATTTGTCGATAATTGTATATACGACTTTATGGGGAGTTTTTCCTTTTCCTTTGTCTGAAGTTTTTTATTGTCTATAAATATTGGATCTTTCATTTTATTAAAAACAGAATAATGTAAAATATTTATAATAACCGTGATTAAGATGGGTTAAATAAAGGAATATCACCCAACATTTTAGATATCAAAGTGATATTGATGACATATGATTTCCAATGATTCATATGAAATAGGTCAAAAGGAGAAAAAAGTTATAGTTGAGGTTGACATTATTGAATTTTTTACCATGAAGCTATATTGAATTAGCGATTACTATTTGAAGCAGCAAAAAGATTCACCTTTATTCAATCAGAGAAGTAAATAACTTTGTAACAACAATTACTTTTTATCACTTACTTGAAATTGAATAGTGCTTTAAGTTTCCAGGTACTCTATCATTAGTGCCGATATGTCATTACCTCCTATGGTTTTTGAATTTTCCTAAGTAAATCTAGAAGCTGTTTTTTTTCCTTGCGATTCAAGGTGGAAAATTGTGATGTGAGAAATTGTTCTTGTTTTGAAATAATTTCATAAAAAAACTCTTTTCCAACCTCAGTCAATGAAAGGTATTTTGTTTTCCATTCCTGTTGCCGTTTAATCAATCCTAAATCCTCCATTTTCTTTAACAGTTGAGTAATATTGCCTTTCGTAACAAAAAGCTTGTCTGCTAGTTCTTGTTGTGACAATCGTTCATGAGAACCTACTTGAACTAAGATATCGAATTGAGCTGCAGTTAGATTCCACTTTTTTAAATGTTGATTGAATTCCCGAATACTCTGGTTATATATGCGTGTTATTCGAAACCATAACATTAATCCTAGCCGTTCCTCTTTTTTAGTTGAGGAGCGATTTGTTATATTATCTTTCATGAATATCACCTCATTCTTATTTTGTTACAATCAATTAATGAATAAACTGATTTAATGTCAAATACAAAAAATACCAACATGTATAAATAAACCAGCCCTATAGTTTGGCACTGGTTTATTTGATGCTTTTATTTATGTAGTTGTTAATTTAGCATATATGATAAAAAACAGGGTTAATTGGCCTACTATCATAATATTTGGTACTACTATAATTAAATTACTAACAAAAAAAGCTGCCAAAATACCTACAAACAAGCACAAATGATAAATTTTTAAACGGTTTTGTTCAAATCTGTATTGATGAAAAACAATTGTAGTTGATAGGAAATAGAGAAATACAGTACCAAAAACAAAATATAGGATAAAAGAATATTGCACCTCATGTAAAAATAATAGTCTAATGGATGCTGCAACCATACTCAAAGACATTAAAATAAACAGATGACCGTAAATAATAATTTGACCGGAAGTTTGTCTAGACTTGTCGATTTTCTTCTCCATGTTATCGAAATATTGCCACCACATCGAAATAATGAGTATAAATGAAATGATTGCAAAGCTTATTGAATCCAAATTTCCTTGTGTAGGTTGAATTACCGCAAGAGTACTTATAAGCGCTTCTCCAAAAAGAATGATGGAAAAAAGACCAAACCTCTCCAGTAAGTGAGCTGTGTTTGTCGGAACCATTTTTAAACACTTTCTTCCAAGCAGTGGGACAATAATATCGATAAGAATTCCAAAATACAACACAGCATATCGAATCCAAGAATCAAAAAAGACGGATAATAATGAAATAACAATTCCTATCCAAAAATATCTTCCCAAAAAAAGAGCTGCGCGCTTACGAACTTCTGTTTCTATCCTCTGGACAATAAGATATTGAATTGCAGTCACAGCTCTTAAGCCAATATAGCCAATTAAAAAAGAAAGATAATAAGTATCAAAGTCAGCTGATAAGCTTGATGTCATTATTAGGACAAAAAACATTTGCAGGATCAAAAAGATTCGTTGATGAAATAAATCTTTTCCAAACCTGTTAACAAAGATAGTTTGCCCTACCCAAGCCCACCAGATTGGAATAAAAATTAAGATAAACTTTACTAAGTACTCTGCATGGATATGACCATCTTCAACATGAAGTAGAACATGAGTCGCAGCCGCAACCGCTGCCACAAATAACAAATCATAAAAGAGCTCTAGCCATGTCACTTTCTTTTCTTCCATTTCTGAATTCCCTCCAATTTTTTATAGTTACTAGTATGCTAGAAATATATAGTAATTGGAAGAGGAAATAATATAGACATAGACCATTTGCTATAGCTTGCAACACACGAACATATCATAAGAAAACTAGTCAAAATTTCTTATACCCTATATTTTTTTTATTAAACATTTCTTCAAAATAAATTGTCTGAACATTAGGTACATAGACACTATTCCCATTTCTGGATATTACGGTAAAATAAGGTGATTTTAGAAAGGGAGGAAATATATGACTAAGACAATAGGCCTTATTTGTGGTAGTTTACGAAAAAACTCTTATAACCGAATTATTGCTCAATCATTAACCAAGATGGATGATTCCCATCAATTTCGTTGGATTGAGATTAATGATCTACCTTTATTCAATGAAGACTTAGAAACAAGTGTTCCAGAAGCAGTGACATCATTTAAATCTGCTATCCAGGACGTTGACGGTATCATTATTGTAAGTCCAGAATACAATTTTGGAATTCCAGGCGTATTAAAGAATGCACTGGACTGGGCATCAAGACCTCGAGAATCCGCGGTTCTTAGTAGAAAACCGGTTGGTTTAATTGGTGCAACCCCTGGGGGATTAGGCACTGTTTATGCTCAAATACAAATCAGAGAAATACTAGAAGCTATGCAAGTTCATGTTCTTCCATTTCAAAAAATGCTGATTTCTCAAGTACATGAAAAGATTGATTCCGATCGAAAAGTGGTTACTGACGAACAAACAAAACGTTATCTTCAGCGTTATTTACAACAATTTATAAATTGGATTGATAAAACTCCTTTTTTAGATCAATAGAAGGAGGTAAAGTATTTCGAAAAGTCAATCTAAATAATTTTCTAATTCTTTAGAAAATTGTTGACGTCTCATAAGCTTTATAGATAAACTAATACTGGCTGTCAGTTTAGTTATAAACTGATGGTAGCAAACGAAGAAATTTATGATAATATTCTAGTTCTAAATTTTCTTCGACTACTTAATTTTTAGGAGGAATACATAATGTCTGATCTTTACTCTCGTATTAATAAAGATGATGCTGTCGTTCTTTTAGTGGATCATCAAACTGGCCTTATGGCTGGACTAGTGCGTGACTATGGCGTTGATGAATTCAAGAACAATGTTTTGGCTCTTGCTCACACTGCTAAGTTTTTTGATTTACCAGTTATTTTAACAACAAGTTTTGAAAACGGTCCCAATGGACCACTAATGCAAGAATTAGTTGATCTTTTTCCTAACGCGCCAAAAATAGCTCGACCTGGACAAATTAACGCATGGGATAATGATGATTTTGTTAAAGCAATCGAAGCAACTGGAAAAAAACAACTTATTATCGCGGGCGTAGTTACGGATGTTTGCGTTGCTTTCCCAGCGCTTTCCGCTATAAAAGCTGGGTATGAAGTATTTGCCGTTACTGATGCTTCAGGAACTTTCAGCAAACAAGTTGCAGATGCCGCCAATACGCGTATGGCCCATAATGGCGTGCAACTTTTGAACTGGTTTAGCGTAGCGTGCGAATTACAGCGCGATTGGCGTAACGATGTAGAGGGGTTTGGCAATTTACTTGCTAGTAATCTTCCAGGTTATCAAAATATCATTGGAAGCTATATGGGAGCTCAGCGAGATCTCAGTAAACAGACTGTGTAGATTTATTCCTAAGAGATAGGCTATAAATCACTTTTTTAAAAATGAATACCATAAATTTAGCGCTGATTTAAGATTTAATCAGCGCTCTTCTTTAAATAAGAAGTACAGCAAGGCTTTTATTTTTACGATTACAGCTGAAACTAGTAATTGCCTTTAAGATGAAACAATAAACAAAGGGGTGTTTTATTATGAGTAATTTAGAGTTGTTAAATCCGGAGAATAGTGCATTAATCTTGATCGATTTTCAGCCTCAAATGACTTTTGGAGTTGCAAGCATTGATAGACAAACATTAATGAATAACGTTATGCTGCTTGCTAAATCAGCAAAAACTTTTAACGTACCTACTATTCTTACTACAGTTGAAACACAAAGCTTTTCTGGTTATTTTTGGCCACAAATTCTTGACATATTTCCAAACCATGAAATTATAGAACGTAGTTCAATGAACTCTTGGGAAGATTCAAAATTTGTTGAGGCAGTTAAAGCAACAGGTAGAAAGAAATTAATATTTGCAGCACTTTGGACTGAAGTTTGCCTTGCATTCCCTGTGCTTGAAGCAATTAAAGCTGGCTATGAAGTTTATGCAGTAGATGATGCTTCAGGTGGTACTAGTTTGACAGCACATAACGCTGCTATGCGTCGTGTAGAACAAGCTGGAGCAATTCCAGTGACAGCAATTCAAGTTTTACTTGAATATCAACGTGACTGGGCACGCAAAGATACTTATGATGCTGTTATGGAAATTGTAAAAGAACACACTGGCGCTTATGGTCAAGGCGTGGAATACGCATATACTATGGTACATGGCGCGCCTCCAAGTAGGAAAATATGAGTCAAGAAAGTGTAACTGTCGAAGAAACTCATGCAGGGAACACAATGGATGCTGGTGGTCCAGTAACAACAATTGTTACATGGGTAATTCAAGAAGGTAAAGAAAAACAGTTTGAAACGTGGAGACATGAAATCGAAGCTGCTGCTACTAAATTTCCAGGGCATTTAGGCGTAAACCTAATAGTCCCTAATAACGGATCCAGGGAGTATACCGTTGTTTTTCGGTTTGATACGTATGAGCATCTACGTGCTTGGCAAGAATCAGATATTCGTCGAGATTTGTTAAAAAAGGCAGAACCATTTCAAACTATTAATCCAACTTACAAAACTGAAAGCAGTTTGGCGTATTGGTTTGTTACTCCCAAAATGCCAGTTCCACCGCCAAAATGGAAGATGTCTATTGTTACGGTTCTTGGTGTATGGCCTCTTAGCAAGTTAGTTCCTATAGTGTTAGGACCTATAATAAAAAATATGAATCCTATTATGTCATCCTTTTTTGTTTCTGTATGTATAGTGTCCTTGCTATCATGGGTAGTAATGCCGATCTTCGGTAAAATATTTCATCCATGGTTACAGAATAATAGGAAGTAGACGAGGTGTGTGAATATGAATTTACCGGATATGATTTTGTATAACGGAAAAATCACTACTCTTGACCCATCTCAACCTGAGGTATCGGCTATCGCCATAACGGATGGTTTAATCACTGCAGTAGGTGGAGATGAGCTTCTTAATAGTGCCACAGAAAAAACAAAAAAAATAGACCTTAAAAGAAAGAGAGCTATTCCGGGCTTGAATGACTCTCATATCCACGTTATTCGTGGTGGTCTTCATTATAATATGGAATTGCGCTGGGAAGGTGTGCCATCACTTGCTATTGCTATGGAAATGCTTAGAGAGCAGGCAAGGCGTACACCTGCTCCCCAGTGGGTAAGAGTAGTTGGAGGTTGGTCTGAATTTCAATTTAAAGAAAGACGGATGCCAACTTTGGAAGAGATTAATGCTGTTTCTGAAGACACACCTGTCTTTGTGCTACATCTTTATGATAGAGCACTTGTAAATCGTGCAGGGCTGCGTGCATTGGGATACACAAAAGATACCCCAGACCCTCCGGGTTGTTTAATTGAACGAGATAAACGAGGTAATCCAACGGGTCTTTTAATTGCCAATCCTAACGCTTCTATTCTTTATTCAAGTCTGGGTAGAGCTCCAATACTTAATTTTGACGACCAGATTAACTCAACTCGCCATTTTATGCGCGAATTAAATAGATTAGGTATCACAAGTGCCATTGACGCAGGTGGTGGATTCCAAAATTATCCCGACGATTACAAAGTTGTTGAACATTTAGCTGAGAAGGATCAATTAACTTTGCGTATTGCCTATAATCTATTTACACAAAATCCAAATCATGAATATGAAGACTTTGCTTCATGGGCAAAAATCGTTTCTCCGGGCCAAGGAAGTGATAAGTATAAAATGAATGGTGCTGGAGAAATGTTAGTATTCTCGGCAGCCGATTTTGAAAAATTTCAAATGCCGCGGCCTGACCTAGCTACGGTGATGGAAGCTGACTTAAAGAAAGTAATTTCTCTATTGGTGGAAAATCGTTGGCCATTCCGTTTACATGCAACTTATGACGAATCAATAACACGTTTCTTAAATGTTTTTGAGGAAGTCAACAGAGAAATTCCTTTTAATGGTCTACGCTGGTGGTTTGACCATGCAGAAACAATCTCAGATCGTAGTATGGAGCGTGTTAAGGCTTTAAATGGCGGTATTGCCATCCAAGACCGTATGGCTTTCCAAGGTGAATACTTTGTTGATTTATATGGAAAGGAAGCTGCAAAGCGTACTCCTCCGATTCATCGTATGCTAGACCTTGGTATACCTGTTGGCGCCGGAAGTGATGCAACGAGGGTTTCCAGCTATAACCCTTGGGTTGCTCTTTACTGGATGGTTGCAGGAAAAACCATTGGTGGTCTTTCGATATACGATGAAAAGAATAAACTTGATAGAAAAGTAGCCCTGGAACTATATTCTAAAGGAAGTGCATGGTTCTCCGG
>Ga0209463_1002317_pt1 | contig 10594 bp, 12 predicted proteins | sample AgamicMgSfrz_FD_187169 | JGI IMG/M metagenome (GOLD analysis project Ga0209463, IMG submission 187169) | Agave microbial communities from Guanajuato, Mexico - Mg.Sf.rz (SPAdes) (version 2) | ecosystem: Host-associated > Plants > Phyllosphere > Phylloplane/Leaf | place: Guanajuato, Mexico... | reverse complement strand
GAAAAGGGTGTCCAAAATGGAATTACGGCATTTGCAATATTTTGTTGTAGTGGCAGAGGAGTTACACTTTGGACGAGCAGCTGCTCGTTTACAAATGACACAACCACCGCTTAGTCAACAAATTCAGCAATTAGAAAAAGAAATGGGAGTTATGTTATTTTCAAGAACGAAGAGAAAGGTTGAATTAACAGAAGCTGGAGAAATGTTTTTGAAAGAAGTAAAAAAAGCGTTCGAACAAATTGAAAAAGCGGTAGAGATTGCACAAAGTGCCCAAAGGGGAGAAGTGGGCTCACTTTCAATTGGTTTTGTAGGTGCGGCGATATATGATATTTTACCATCTATCGTAAGGGAGTATAGAAAGAAATTTCCGAGGGTATCTGTTGCATTACATGAATTATCTACTCCAGATCAAGTGCATGCACTTCATGATAATCGTATTGATATTGGATTTTTGCGTCCACCAATCCCAACACAATTATTAGAATTAGAGCCAATTCAAAAACTATCTTGTACTTTATGTTTACCGAAGGCTCATCCACTTGCAGAGAAAGATGAAATACATATAGAAGATTTACGGGATGAACCGTTTGTATTTATTACGAGACCAGTATGGCCAGCTTTGTATGATACAATTTTATCCCTTTGTAGAGAAGTCGGATTTAGCCCGCGTATTGTGCAAGAAGCAACGGAATATCAAACAGTTATGGGACTTGTAGCAGCAGGGATTGGAATTACAGTAATACCCGTATCGGCAAATAAATTATATAAAACAGAAGTTGTATATAAAGAGCTATATGATTCTAATTTTGTTGCAGAAATGTCAGTAGCTTACAAAAAAATGAACAGCAATCCCGAGCTTTTGGAGTTTTTAAAAATTGCAAGAGAGAAGAAAAGAATAGAAGTTGAGGATGAGAATAATTAATTAATTTAAAAGTACACCTCATTAAACAATAAAGCGGAAATGCAATGAAGCGCATTTCCGCTTTATTGTGCTTTTTTTAGCTCTATACTAAAGAGATAAACATGTTCATTTTCTTGTAATAATTGATCAATAGCTTTTTTTCTTCAAGCATTGGCACTCTTACGGTTTCTTTATTTGTTTTTATTATAGCGGCTAAAGGCGTTTTTTGATTGTATTTTAAGTTTATAGCAGATTGAATCGTGGTAGATGCAGAGCTGTTTACACTTGGAGGCAATTCTTCAGGAACGAGCATTGAACTACCTTCAATATTAACATACCAATGTTTTTGCTTTTGTACATCTTTATCGAGTTGGAAATGTGGTGGTAAAAAAGAAAGTTTTACTTTCTTTTTTGAAAAATGTGAGGAAGTTATATTAGCAATTTCGTTTGTTTTTTTACCGTTTTGATAATAATCAATCGTAGCGTTTATTTCATCTTTCTCACTTTTAAGCGTAACACAATAAAACATGCTATTTCCTTCTTTAAAAGGAGTTATTTGTAAAATAGCAGATTGTTCTTTTGTTAATTTGTAGGGCTCAACAATGGAAACTTCATTGTTTTTTAGTGGGCTACAACTTGTAAGAAATAATAAAGACAAGATTTCTAGTAATTTTATACGCATGCAATCCCCCATTTTTTACAATTATATTCTAAATATGATCTATTTACCCTTTTGTTTTCTAGGACTAAAGACTTAGAAAAAACTCCTATTGTAGTGCGATGTTAATAATGTCATATTTTTATACACTAGTAGTATAGAATGAGTTTGTTATGAAGTAAGGTAGGGGAAAGAATGTATGTCTGTATGTCGGTTAGTGAGAAAAAATATAAGAACATTTGCTGCCAAAAGGATGAAGCAATTCATGTGGATTGCTATGAGTACTATGATTTTATTTTTTATGATATCGCTACAATTTAATGAAGTAGTTGCTGTGGGATTAGGGACTACACTTTTATTTCAAATGTATTTTTACACGCTGTTTATCGTAGTCATTTTAATATGTATGTTTATTACATATAAAATGACGTATTCTTTTCTGCTAGTGAGGAGAGAGGAATTCCAAACATATGTAGCAAGGAATAGGAAGAGAAATGACGTACTATGTTTATTATGTCAGGAGCAATTATTTATTTATGGAGCAGCATTTGTTTTTGGGTTAGTTAATGGGATGTTATTTTTGAAATTATTTATGATTATCTTTATGAAAATAGCAGGAATACAAGGGATAAATAGTGCGCCGATTACAATATATGCAATAGTAGTTGTTAGTATAATTATGATCGTTATCTTCCTATTATCGATGCTGCAATGTTTTCGATTTATTCAAAGTTTACAAGATAAAAATCCATTTCATTTCAAGGAAAAGGCATGAGAAATCATGCCTTTTTCGATTTTACACATAAAAATAATCATGTTACAGTGTAAAGACCTGACAAAGAATGGGAAGGAAAGGTTGTATAGAATGACAAAAGAACAATCAATTGTAAAAGTTGAGCGGTTAACGAAACGAATCGGTTCAAAGACACTTGTAGAAAATATTAGTTTCGAAGTTAAAAAAGGTGAAGTAGTTGGTTTGCTCGGACCAAATGGTGCTGGAAAAACGACTTTAATGAGAATGATGGTCGGCATGATTCGCATGACAGAGGGCGAAGTTTGGATTGACGGTCAATCTGTCAAACAGCAATTTGAAAATACTGCTGCGAAAATTGGAGCAGTAATTGAGACACCGGAATTTTATCCTTTTTTGAGCGGCTATGAAAATTTAACATATTTCGGACGAATGAATGGTAACGTGACAGAAGAACGTATCGATGAAGTAGTGAAATTGTTAGGGATGGGACAAGTAATTGATCGCAAAGTAAAAGCATATTCACTCGGCATGAGACAACGATTAGGAATTGCTCAAGCCCTTATTCACGATCCGGATGTATTGATATTAGATGAACCAACGAATGGATTAGATCCTAGTGGAATACATGAAATGAGAATGTACATAAAGAAAATTGCACATGAACAAGGGAAAGCGGTACTTGTATCTAGTCATTTACTTTCAGAAGTTGAATTAATGTGTGAAAGAGTTATCATTATTCAGCACGGAGAATATGTGGCGACGCAAAATATTCAGCATAATCAAAGCGAAGAGATGGAGACAATTCGTATACGAGTAGATGATGCGAATAAAGCGGTAGAAATATTAGAACAAGATGTTTTAATAAAAGGTAATGATCTACTTATTAATGTAAAAGATGAAGAAATCCCAAATGTTATTCGTACATTGCTTGAGAAAAATATTCAAGTTTATCGTGTATATGAAGAAAGAAAAACGTTAGAAGAGCAATTTTTAGAATTAACAGGGGGAAAAGATATTGTTTAATTTAGTATATAACGAACTGTATAAAATATTTAAGCGAAAGCGAACGATTATTCCATTTGCAGTTATTGCAGTATTAATAATTGGATTAGGGTGGGTTACGGTCAAGTATTTAGAGCCGGAAACAAAAGGATGGAAAGCCGATTATACAGAACGAACTGTAGAAATAGAGAAAAAGCTAGGCATGAAAAAAGAAGCTATTTTAGCAGAACGATCTGGAGACGAGCTTGTAAATGAATATCAACTTAAGATGAAGCATTTAGATACAGATACTGCACCGGCAAGTAGTTCCCCGCTTTCTTTCATGAGAGATACAGGTTTTATCGTATTTCCAATATTGCTTCCATTTATCCTTGTGTATGCAAGTACAATTTTTGCGAATGAATATAGCTGGGGAACATATAAATTTTTAACGATACGACCAGCGAGTCGATTTAAAATTTTAACAGCTAAATTTTTAGCAATCGTGATATTTGCAGCGTTATTGTTTATATTTAATATGATTTTCTCCATTTTATGTGGACTTGTTATTTATAAATTCCAGCAGCCTGCATGGAGCGAGTTTATATTCCAAGATGGAAATATTATAAAACAAAATATTTTTGTAGAAGCTAGTAAGTATTATATTTTATCGTGGTTGCCGACTATTGTGTACGCAGCGTTTGCATTTATGATTTCTGTGTTAACAAGATCTAGCGGAGGCGCAATTGGTATTTCACTATTTCTTGCTTTATCAGGAAACATTGCATTACTAGCAGCAACTAGATACGATTGGGCGAAATATTTATTGCCAGCAAATACAGATTTATATAGTATTTCAAAGAATGGAAGTTTTATTGATGGAGTAACATTCCCGTTTGCTTCATGTATGTTATTACTGTATTTATTTGTATTTTTAAGCATTTCTTATACAGTATTTTTAAAACGTGATTTAACTTAATAAAAGGAGCCGTTAAGTATGTCTTAACGGCTCCTTTTTTATGCAAATTGTTTAAGTACTTTTTCAGCTAACAAAGCGAAGTATTCTGCACTTATAGGTAAAGCTCGCTCGTCTACTGTAAAAGCTGGATGATGCCATTCATGTGTACCACTCGTTCCCATAAAGACGAATGAACCAGGTATTTCTTGTTGATAAAAAGAAAAATCTTCTCCAGCCATTGACGGGGTAGGGGAGATAATATTTAAATTCATTTTTTCGGCAACTTGAGTCGATAAGTTTGTTAGAGATGTATCGTTATGAACGGCAGGAGGACCTGGATAAAAGCGAAATTCTGTTTTTACACCTAATGCATCAGAAACTCCTTGAATAATACGTTTCATTAGAGCTGGAATCTTTTCGCGTGTTTCTCCTTGGAAAGTACGAACGGTTCCTTCCAACGTAGCTTTTTCAGGAATAACGTTCCACGTATTTCCTGAATGGATGTTTGTAACGCTAACTACGGCATTATGAGAAGAACTTATATTTCGGCTTACAATTGTTTGGAGTGCCATAACAATTTGAGAGGACGCGACAATAGGATCTACCCCAGCGTCTGGTACAGCTGCATGTGTACCAACTCCGTGAATTTCAATTTCAAATCGATCAACGCCGGCCATCAGTGGACCATCTTTAATACCGATTGTACCTACTGGTAAATCAGGTTTATTATGCATACCGAAAATAGCTTGCACGCCATGTAAATGTCCGGCTTCAATTACTTTGCAAGCACCATTGCTACTTTCTTCAGCTGGCTGGAATATAAAGCGTACAGTTCCGTTAAGAGAAGATTCTTTTTCCTTCAATAAATAAGCGGCCCCTATAATAGAAGCTGTATGAAAATCATGCCCACAAGCATGCATTTTACCGTGAATTTTTGAAGCGTACGGCAAATTTGTTTCCTCTTGAATAGGAAGGGCATCAATATCAGCACGGATTGCTATAAGCGGTCCACTATTATTCCCCGAAATCTCAGCAATAACGCCTGTTTTTAAACTAGAATTTATAATCGTGATGTTTTTTTCTTCTAACCAATTTTTTATAGCTTTCGTCGTTTCAAATTCTTCGTATGATAATTCTGGATGCTCATGTAAATTTCGACGAATAGAAATCAGCGTCTCAGTTAATTGCTCTAGATTGGCTGCCACTTAGAATGACCTCTTTCTTAAATAAAGTATTTACATTAAGTATACAATAATAAAAGAGAGGATTCTCAAATGAAAATCCTCTCTCGTTTATGCTGCCAGTTTTTTGTGTGTATGATGTTTACGATAACGTCCACGCATTGCATAGGCAATTTGCGGGATTGCAATACCAATTAAAATAAGTGATACACCGAACCATTGTGAAGATAGTACAGCTTCTTTTAAAACGAATACAGACATAATTGTTGTAACTGGTAGTTCGGCTGCGCCAAGAATAGTCGCTAAGCCAGAACCAATCTTTGGAATACCAATTGTAAAGGCGATAGAAGGAATAACGATACTAAATGTTCCTAAACCTAAACCGTATTTCCAAAGTCCTTCAGAAATTGCACCGTTAAAAATAAATGTGGGTGGGAATACAATCATTACTAAAGTTAAAGCTCCAGCCATTAAGAGAACACCACGTGGTAATGAAGGTACTTCAACAGCAACTTTTCCGCTCACAAAAATGTATGTTGCAAATGTAACAGCAGATAATAAACCTAGTATGATTCCAGTCGTATCGAAATCACCTGCTGATTTTTCTAGTAAACCACTTGATAAAAATGTACCTGCAAGTAAGAAAATAACGGAAATAACTTTTTCTCTTGAAGGTAATGTTTTTGTTGAGACTGCTTCAATAATAATTCCGACCCAAACGAATTGGAATAAAAGTATAATTGCAATAGATGCTGGTACAGTTTTTAATGATGCATAATAAAAAATTCCAGTGAAGCTTGCAGATGTTCCTGCAACGAATAAAATTAACGCTTGTTTTAATGGGACACGGTGTCTAGAAAATAGAAGTGTAATAGCAAGCAAAATAATCCAACCGAACATATATTGGCTGCCAATTACCTCTCCAAGTGAAAATCCTTCTGCATATGCAAGTTTAACGAAAATAGCTAAAATCCCATAACTACACGCTCCTAATAAAACTAAAAGAGAATAACGAAGCATGAAAAATTCCTCCCATCTATATGAAATTGTTCCGTAACGGACATATATAACTAGAGGGAAGTATACAAAATTAAAAATAAAGGGTCAAATAAAAGAAAAGTGTGACATTTTATAGAATAATAATAAAAGTATGATATTTATGCATAATCTTGAAATTAATAATAATAGAAGTATTGTAAAATCAGGTTTGTATTGTATAAAGACAGCATTTGAAAAAAATATTTTTTAATCAATATGTATATAGACGTACTAGTAACATGCTAATCATTTGAGAAACTAGGGTACCTTTGTTATGTTAATAACATTAGAGAGGTTTTGTAGTTTAATTGAGATTTTTCTATATAATAGAAGGAAATGAAAACGTTTTTTTAGAAACTGTGTGAAAGGTTAGTTTTTCTTATTATCATGTTGGAAAAGTGATTTCACGAATTGTTCATAGTATTTTTACGTGTTTTTGCTACAATATGTAAGGAGAGGAGTGGAATAATGCAAGATATTAGTATTTTTTTAGCGTTTGGCGCCGGGTTTTTATCATTTATTTCCCCATGTTGCTTACCGCTTTATCCGGCATTTTTATCGTACATAACAGGTATGTCGGTTTCTGAGCTGAAAGAAGAAAATGCAATGCTTCGCAAAAGAAGTATGATACATACAGCGTTTTTCTTACTTGGATTTTCAATTATATTTATTGCAATTGGATTTGGTACAAGTTTTATTGGAGGTATCTTTACAAATTATAAAGATTTAATTAGACAGTTAGGTGGTATATTTATCATCGTGTTCGGTCTTATTATTGTCGGTGTGTTTAAGCCGAAGTTTTTAATGCAAGACCGTAAATTTACGTTTAAAAATCGTCCGAGTGGTTATTTTGGATCTGTTTTAATTGGTTTAGCATTTGCTGCAGGATGGACGCCTTGTACAGGACCTATTTTAGTGTCTGTAATCGGATTAGCGGCAACAAATCCAGAATCAGCAATGATTTATATGATCGCATACATACTTGGATTCGCTATCCCGTTCTTTGTGCTATCATTCTTTATTACGAAAATGTCTTGGATTAAAAGAAATAGTATGAAGTTCATGAAAATCGGGGGATACGTTATGATTGTTATGGGTATCTTCCTATATTTTAACTGGATGACGAAAATTATCGTATATTTCTCAAGTTTATTTGGTGGTTTTACCGGTTTTTAGTATTATTCTGTGAAAATGTTGGAAATACTAACGGAAAAGCATATAATGAAAGTATATTTTGCATATAGCCACAAAAAAGGATGAGAAAATATGAACATAGTTGTTTTATCCAGTATCGTTGCTGTTTGTATGGCTGTTGGTGCGATGTTTATTCGTTTAAAAGCAGCTAAGAAACCTGCAACATTGAAAAAAATTATACTTCCGCCATTTTTTATGAGCACGGGAGCATTGATGTATGTTTTTCCTGAATTTCGATTAACTCCAGCAGAAATGTTAGAAGCAATTGGAGTTGGTTTGTTTTTCTCTATTTTTCTTATTAAAACGTCTAAATTTGAAATTAGAGGACAAGAGATTTATTTGAAGCGTTCAAAAGCATTTGTCTTTATTTTAATTGGATTACTTGTCGTGCGTATTGTATTTAAAACATACTTAAGCCAATCTCTTGATTTAGGACAACTTAGTGGCATGTTCTTCTTACTGGCATTTGCGATGATTGTGTCATGGAGAATTGCGATGTACCGTTCCTTTACGAAATTACAGAAGGAAATGGAAAAAGAAGATGGCTTTTATAATGAAAAAGATATGAAACTAACGTGAAGTATATATCTGTACAGAAAAAACAGCGTCAAAGACGCTGTTTTTTTTATTGATATTATTAATAATTTTTTGTTCCAATTTCAACTTATAAATTGTTTAGTCTTGCGGTTAACTTGTTTGAAAAATGAAGATTATTTTGCTAATAAAGTTTTATAATTTGAATAATCAATTTCTTTTTCTTGTAGTTTTTTTACTAAAAATTTATGATCACGCTTTGGTGTAGCAATAATATACCCTTTAATAATTAAGTCTTGTGTAATTTGAGAGGCTTTTTCTTGTAATGCAAGTTCTCCGATTTTACCAGCAATTTTTGATTTAGCAACATCGCGAAATAGTTCAGGAACAGGACTTACGAGCTCTTCTAACAATTGTTTTTGTTCGTCATCCCATAAATGCCTCGTTTTATTAATATAGTGCTCTTCCCAATCTAAAATAGACATACCATCTTCTTTTGGTAATCGTTTTAAAAATTTTCTGAACATAAAGTATCCACCAATAGACATAAGTCCCAGTAAAATAACAGTCCATAGCACAATAAACCAACTGAACCATCCTTCGAGCAAGTGTATCCCCCCTTAATGATTGCGGTTTTCTTTTATTCATATTATAAACAGTGAGATTCATAGAAAGCAAGAACGCTTGGTCATTTTGACCAAGCGTTATCATTTAAACGAAGTATAGTTGTTCAACACATAAATTATTATTATCATCTTCTATATACTCAATAATTAATGTGCCAACTTTACGATCTTTATCTTCAGTTGTGAAAATAGAGTAAGAAGTAAAACGTGCTGTTGATAGGCCGCTTATATGTGTAGGTAAAGAAATGTAGTCGTTATCGCTGAAGAATTCCAATAGTTCAATATCCTCAAATTCTTTTCGGTCAACTTGTTTGTTTGTATAGCGGCGTTGAAGTTGTTTTAAAGACTCATTCCAAGAAATTGCTTTTGTGTCGTATACCATTGTTCTATCTCCTTACTGTATGTAATTATTAAGAACATACGTTCTAACCTAGTATACTCTTTTTAATAGAAAAGGGAAAGCAAAAAATAATGTAAGCTTGGATTTCCAAGCTTACATTATTGATGCGTCCGTCATAATCTCTATTTTTTATTATAAGTTAGATAAGAATAAGAAACAAGATGATATATATTTCGTTGATAGTTTTTAAAATTCTGTATATTATCGATGTATTATAGGAAAAGGGAATGAGAGAGATGGTATACGTAATTTCACTCCAAGGGCCGATGGCAAGTGGAAAAACCACCTTAGCTAAAAGGATAGAGCTACATGGGTTATCGGTTATATATGAAAATCCTTATCCAATTGTAGAAAAACGAAAAGAATTAAATTTGGATATGAATTCAAAAGAAGGGTTTATAGCAAATCAAAAAATGTTTATAGAAGCTAAAATAAAGGAGTTTCAAAATGTGAAAGATTCAGTCGTAATTTTTGACCGTGGACCAGAAGACATTGAGTTTTATACACTTTTTTACCCAACGATTATAGGAGAAGCGTGGGATATAGAAACTGAACTGAAAGATGAATTATATAAATTAAGAGAGAACCGTTCGGATGCGATTTTTTACTTAGATGTTACGAAAAAGAATGTATATAATAGAAAAAACAGTGATAGAACAAAAAACAGAAGTACATTTGAGGAGCAATTTAAATTAGTAGAAACTGAAAAAGGCTGGTATAAACGATTTCCTGTAACTTATGTGGACACGAATAGATTAACAGTGGACGATTTAGAGGTATATTTTATGGACTGGTTAAAGGAGAGAGGGCTATGAAAAAATACTTTTATTTGTATACCCAACATTTGCGGAGTTTGAAATAACAGTAGCAACGGCATTGCTGAAAAACAAATATGAAATCATTACAGCAGGTTTAACAAAAGAAATGATTATAAGGGAAACAGGTTTGCAAGTGCAACCACATATAGAATTAAGGGAAGTGCATGTAGAAGAATATGAGGGAATTATTATTCCAGGCGGAGATGCAATACATATGGAGGATGCAGAAGGACTCTTTTCAGTCATTCGTCAATTTCACGAAAAAGAGAAATTAGTAGCAGCTATTTGTGCAGGACCGTATGCGCTAGCAAAAGCATGCTTACTCAAAGGAATATCGTATACAGTGACTATGGATTATAAACAATTAGATTGTTTTCCAGTAGAAAATTTTGTGTATGAACAAGTTGTGCAACATTCAAATATTATTACAGCACAGGGGCATGCATTTGTACCATTTGGAATAGCGAACGAACATAATATAAATTTTTACAGCGGTAAGGGGAATGTGATGATGGAGGAGCTTTTGCCTGAGAATGTATAAAAGCTAGCAA
>Ga0209463_1002316_pt1 | contig 10596 bp, 15 predicted proteins | sample AgamicMgSfrz_FD_187169 | JGI IMG/M metagenome (GOLD analysis project Ga0209463, IMG submission 187169) | Agave microbial communities from Guanajuato, Mexico - Mg.Sf.rz (SPAdes) (version 2) | ecosystem: Host-associated > Plants > Phyllosphere > Phylloplane/Leaf | place: Guanajuato, Mexico... | reverse complement strand
AGAAATTCCGAAAAAAGAGCTGCTGATTAAAGAAATTCAGCGCCGCCTACCGGAAGTGAAATCGCTCGTACAAAACGTAAACGGCCAAAAAACATCGCTTATTTTTGGAGACGAAACGTTTACACTCGCTGGAAAGTCGGTGATTCAAGAAACGTTAGGAGATATCTCATTTGAACTTTCAGCGCGTGCATTTTTCCAGTTGAATCCTCTTCAAACAGTAAAGCTATATGATGAAGTAAAAAAAGCAGCTGCGCTAACGGGCAGTGAAAAAATCGTAGATGCTTACTGCGGAGTAGGGACAATTGGCTTATGGCTTGCTAAAGATGCCAAAGAAATTCGCGGAATGGACACGATTGAAGAATCCATTTTAGACGCGCGAAAAAATGCCAAAGATCATGGATTTGAACATGCCACATATGTAACGGGGCCAGCTGAAAAATGGATGCCGCAGTGGGTGAAAGAAGGATGGAAGCCAGACGTAGTCGTCGTTGACCCGCCGCGAACAGGCTGTGATGACAAGCTTCTAAAAACGATTTTACAAGTAAAGCCAAAGAAAGTGGTTTACGTATCTTGTAATCCATCCACATTAGCGAAAGATGTGCAGCAGCTGTCGAAGGCTTATAGTGTAGATTACATTCAGCCTGTGGATATGTTCCCTCATACGGCGCATGTGGAGAATGTGGTATCACTAACATTGAAATAACAGCATTTATAAGACGGCTAAGAACAAAATGACCACATTTTGACCACTTAGCCGTTTTTTTGCATGTATTCACTGAATTTTTTAGAGGTATTACTTTTCATTTCATCTGTGACATGAGCATAAATATCTCCAGTCATTTTAATACTTGAATGTCCTAATCTTTCTTGAACTTCTTTCAAGCTAACTCCAGCTTCTAATAATAAAGTTGCATGAGTATGGCGAAGATCGTGAAAACGAATTTTAGGAACCTCAGCTTTTTTTATTACACGATTAAAGATTGTGGTCATTGTTCGAGGATAGATTGGTTGTCCATCTTCTCTACAAAAAATTAAATCTTCTTGGCTATATCTTGGACCGTATAATAACTTCAGTTCAGATTGTCGTTTTTTATGTTGCGATAGCACACGTATAATTTCGTCATCTAGTTTAATAATACGGTTAGATGATTCAGTCTTTAAAGGACCATAAGAGAAATTACCTTCACGATAAATTAAGTTACGTTGTACATGAAGAGTGCTTTTCTCAAAATTAATATCCTGCCATTTTAGTGCTAACATTTCTCCACGTCTTAAGCCGGTGTAGGCACAAACAAAAAACAAGGCAGAGTAGTGAAGTAGTGAACGTTTTCTATATTTGAAAACTGTAAAAATCGAATTAGCTCTTCTTTTGTCCATACAACATACTTACGCCGTCTGCCTCTGGGAATATCTACTTTTCTTAAAGGATTTTTCAAGAGCAAATCCCAATCAATCGCTTTTTCTAACGCTCCATTAAGGACTGTATAAATGTACTCAATGTATCTTTCAGATAACCCTTCATCAACAAGGTGATTAAAGAATTTTTGACATACAGGACCATTCAAATCTGTTAATCCAACATGGCCTAAAATAGGGAGAATACGGACATTAACAGCTCTTTGATAATTATCAAACGTCGTTTCTCTTACTTTCCGTTTGGCAGCCATTTCAAGCCACTTAGGTAGAAATTGATTTAAAGTCATTTTGTTATCCACAATATTTAATCCGTTTTCTAATTGTGTGGATAATTCTTTTGCTGCATTTTCAGCTTCTTTTTTTGTAGCAAAGCCTCTTCTTGTTGTTTGTTTCCGTTTTCCTGTTAACGGATCTACACCAGTTTCAATGGTGAATGACCACGTATAGCCGGATTTTGCTTTCTTAGATGGTACTTTGCGAAAATAAGCCATTGAATTAAAACCTCCTTAAAAATTGATTTAGAGTTGCTTTTTAAACAACCAAAGTTAGTTATAACATGAATATCACCTCCATAAAGGGAATATATGTTCTGTTAAAAGGTGAAAGAAAAGCCCTTTTAGGGCAATTCTTTTAATTATTATTGGTTACAAGCTATTCCATCTCCATCACGATCTAACTTTCTAGAGTACCCTGGTTGCCCCTGACTAATTGGAGCAACACCTGCAGCCTCTACTTCACTACAGTTTGCATAGAAAACATTAGTATTGTTAGATTGGGATTGTGATGCTTCCTGAGCAGCTTTATCTGCCGCGGCTTGTTGTTCAGCCTGTCGCTTAGCTTCAGCAGCAGCTTGAGCTTCTTGCTCAGCTTTACGTTTAGCCTCTGCAGCTTCGGCCTTTTGTTTAGCTAATTCTACTTTATGAGCCTCTTCAGCCTGTTGTTTTTTGGTGGTATCTTCTTTAAAGTTGTCTAGCACTTTATTGTAAGCTTCTTTATCAACACTTTGATTGTTAAATCTTATAATAAATGTTCCGGCTTGATAATCTCCAAAACTTTTTCCATGAACTTCTCTAGCTTTTTCAACATTTGGCCATTGATAAATACTTACAGCTTCCGTAGTAATAAGCTGAGAGCAACCTAATTCGCTGCATTGTTTGCTCGTATTATCTCTTTCTTCTGGGGTAGCTAGTCCTGCGTCATTAAAAGCTTTTACAACATCGTTAGCTGTATATTTAGCTGTCGTTTTTTCAATTTCCTTAGATATATTTTCTGGTAAATATTCAAAGTCAATCTGACCAATTTTATTTAATCCAGTTTGAGCGAGCCCCTTATCATTTAAAGCAAACTTTCCATTAGCGATAGAAGCAGAGGAGCTGTTTGCTTTTTTAATTATTACAAAAGCTGCCGAGACAGTTGTATTTTTTTCTTTAGCTAGAGTTTTTACATGGGATACCAACTTTTTTAATTGTTGTTCGCTTGTTGACTTTGTAGACATAGTAACATACCAAATTCCAGAACCATCTAATCTTTCTTCGACAATTTTATAATCACTTTCCTCTAAAAAATTGGATTCTTTAGCCGTTTTTGTGCTTTCTGTGGATGAAGTAGGTTTAGTTGTTACGCTTTTAGTAGCAGGAGTACTTGTAGACTGTTCATCTTCGCCATTAAAGAAACCAATAATAAAAGATGCTATGAATAAGTAAATTAAAATAGCAGTAATCTGTTTCCAACGTTTTTTAGAACGAAATCCTAATATTTTTTGATAAAATTTTCTAGGTACTTTAGTAAAAGTATTTTTCTTTTCGCCTTCTAAAAATTTTTGGATATTTTTTCCTTCAGGACTAACAACAAAATCTTTCCCATCCAAATGGAATATAGACTTAAGAGTGAAATGATCAACTTCACCGTGTTTCTCTTCAGGCCAAACTAATTCTCCAACCTTTATAATCTGCTTATTATCCATTAATTTATAAATAATAAGCTTGTCTTGTAGAAAAGCTCCATATTCACCTGAGATTCCTTTTTTCCCAAGGCTAGCGGATTGAATCGACCAGGAATTACCATGTTTTTCTTTTATTAATCTTGGTCAAAGCACTTTCGGATTCTTTCTTCTCTGTTGACCCCTTCTTTTGACTCATTATAAACACTCCTTATATTGAACTATTAAAACCTTAAAAAAATATATATAAGATAGTTTTACAGTTAAAGGGCTAAAAAAACGACCCAACGAAAACCTAACTTATATTAATAACAGCACTATAACAACATTAATAACAAGATGATTACGCGTACGTGATCATAAAAGAAAAATATTCCAGATTCAAGAATTTTCTGAATTCTTTTAAGGTGAGCAAGGTGAGTAGGGATACCTTGCATTTGCATAATATCTTGCTTGGTTAAGTTTGTATCTTGATAGCTATGTACAACTTCATCTGGAAGTAATAACTCAATAGCAAATTTGTTTGCTTGTCTTTCAAATTTGTTAACTGAGAAGAGTGTATTATCTCGTAGGAAAGAGGTGTTATGTGTAGGGTGCAAAATGGCATGTCCCAATTCATGAGCTAAAACAAAATTACGTTCTTTCTCAGAAAGGTTCTCGTTAACAAAAATAAATTGATTTCGTCTTTCGTATTTATACATGCCTTGAATTTCGTCAGGAAAGTCCCATGGAACAACTTGAATACCCATTTCTTCAGCAATTGAGAGAGGGTCAGTGGTTGCATACTTTTCAATGAGGTGTCTAACGACTGAAGAGATAAGCTTCTGCATTTGATGTCACTCCTGATTATCACGATATTTTTTCGGAATATACTTTTTGTTAATTCGTGTAGCTTGTCTAATGGCATATTCCATCGCATCAAGAATAGATTCTTTCGCTTCCTCACTCATTGGTTCACCCATAAGCATGTATCCATCATCTTTTGATAAATCTTTTTTTATAGCCTCTATACGTTTAGCGATGTCTTTTTCGTCTTTTTTCGAAAAAGAATCACCTTTGCTAGAAAGGCTTTCATCCTCAATATAGCCAGCAACTCTCATTAATGACTCATAGTCTTCTTTGAGTGCCTCGGCCAACTTTTTAATTGTGGGAGCTTTTGGAACACCGCGTTTCCCATTTTCAATTCTCGATAACTGAGCAGCACTTATTTCCGAATAAAGAGCAACTTGATTAAGGGTTAATCCTTTTGATTCTCTTATTTTTTTTATATAACTGCCAAAGTCTCGCATATAATCATCCATTCAATCATTATTTGTTGCACGTGTAACCTAATGATAAGAGGGTTTTTTACCAAAAGGCAATAAAATAAAAATAAATTTCATAAAAAGTGTTACCTTTTGGTAAAAACGTTGATAGATTATTCCCATAAGGTAATTACTAAAAGGTAATATAGGGGGTACATAATTTGGGAAATCCAACAGATATCGTCGTAAAAGTTGATTTCTTAAGAAACTATCTTTTTCAAAAAGAGTTGTCCGAAAGCAGATTTGCAGAAGTCATAGGGGTCGCCCATAGTACAGTTAATAGGGTACTGAATGGAAAAAGAAACCCGGGTAGTAAGTTTATAGCTGGCGTATTAAAGAATTTTAGTGACTTAAGTTTCGAAGAAGTGTTCTCTTACGAAAGTAAATTACCAAAAGGTAATATTGATTTAGCTTAGGAGGCGATCAGGTGACTAATAAGTCAAAAAAACCAAAATCTCCAAGCATGGAGTGGAGAAACATCAAAGGTCTAAAACGAAACCGCTTAATCTTGGAACGTAAGAGAAAAGGCCTTACTCAAGGTGAGCTAGCAAAGTTACTTGGTGTTTCAACTAGCGTAGTATCGCATTTAGAAAATGGTCGAGTAAAACCAAGTCTTGAAGTTGAAAGGTGGTATTCGTAAATGGATAATTTAATCAGTGTCTCCATCGACATGGCGCCGCTTATGGAACGATTAGAGAGTCTTGAAAAACGATTAGAAATAGCAAGTTCCCGTAACGATATTTGGAATTCTTGTCCACCGCTTATGTCTGTTAAACAAACAGCTGACTTCTTAGGAATTAGTGAAAGCCAAGTTTATGTCTTATCTAGACGCAAGGGTTTTCCTAAAACCAAAGCTGTAGGTGGTCTAAAGATAACCACTCACATGCTAAAAATTTGGCTCGAACGTAACACAGAATGGGTAGAAGAGAACACTAATTTCTTCAGTAAAAACGTTATGTAATAAAGGTCCTCTAGTATAAGCGTAACACGTAGACAGTCACAAAAATAGAAGCGAAATATGTGAAAGGTATGGTTTCTCCTTAAAACAAATTGATCAGCAATTGGAAATGACCTTGAAAGCAAGGGGACTAGTCAAGTGAGTATACGAGCTACACCTTACAAGGTCTAAAAAAGAAGACAAGGAGTTGCAGCTCCTTATCTTCGAAGTGATTTTAGATTAATTAATTAGTTTATTGTAGTTCAAGATGTTTATAAGAAGCAAGCTTCATAGAAAAGGAGAGAGAATATGGCTAAATTTAGACAAATTCAAGTTGATTTTTGGTCGGATCCTCGTGTTTCTGAGGAAATGACACCGGAAGATAAATTTTTTTATTTATACTTGTTAACGAATCCTAATACTAAGCAAATTGGTGTGTACACGATTACTAAAAAGCAAATGGCTTTTGATATGGGTTATTCAATTGAAACGATTAACAGCCTAATTAAACGATTTGAAAATGAACATAAAGTTATTAAGTACAACACAGAAACCAGAGAAATTGCTTTATTAAACTGGGGCAAATATAACCTGAATAAGGGTGGAAAACCAGTTCTAGACTGTGTGATTAAAGAATTAGGGGAGGTTAAAGATCTTCAGCTATTAGTGGAAGTTGCAAGCAGTATAAAAAATATCAGTATTTTAGAGCTATTTGAACACAAATTAAAAGAAGTACGTATCGGTAACGATACGTCAACGCCTAGTGGACAAGAAAAAGAAGAAGAAAAACTACTACTACCCGAGAAAGATATGGAACCAGAAGTAGGTAATCCTTCAGAAAGTGAAGTAAGTAGTCGTAGTAGTTATCAATCTATTTTTGATTTTTATCAACAAAATTTTGGAATGCTTAATCCGTTTATTAGTCAGCAAATTCAACATTGGATTGACGATATGGGAGAAGAACTAGTTCTAGAAGCAATGGAGTTAACACTTAAACAGCAAAAAGCATGGAAATATGCTGAAGGTATCCTAAAAGCATGGGCAAACCGCAATGTTCGTACAGTAGCGAATGTTGGAGTGTTAGAAGCAGAGTTTAAAAGCAAGCGTGGTTTTAAACAGAGCGGATGTGTTCGTAAAGAAATGGTTCCAGATTGGTTATCCCAAGATACAGGCAAAGTTGATAGTCAAACTAGCACTCCTGTTGCAGTTGCTAATGATGAATTTGAAGAGGAAAAACATAAGCTAAAGGCTGAATTAAAAGCACTCCATGAAGAATTGAAAGCCGGAAAGGAGTGACTACATAATAGCGTTTCTAAAAAAAGCGGTTGATCAGCGTCGTAACTATTTAGTAACCGAGCTCATACGCTCAGGATATTTCAAAAATCCCGCTAGAAAGCAGCTATAAGAATTAACGTTAAGTGAATTTGAAAAAATCTATAAGGCTCAAAAACAAAAATAAGTGGATATTAAAAAACAAAAGGTCTTCACAACCTTTTGTTATAAGTTTTTGATTGTAATATATATTAAACCTACTAAGATATATAAAACTAATAAACCCATAAAGTGCCTAGGTAATTTTTTGCTGCGTTTGTTCATCATAATTACTCCCTGTGCCATGTATTAAGAATTATATTATATACGAACAATTTATGGGGTGGTTTCAAAAAAATGAAAAAAATTGATGATTAGCTCATTAATGTAAAACATTAGAATTATATTCCGTCAAAAATATTATCATGGTAGCTCATTTAGAAAAGAACGAAGTAAATCAACAACGTTAAAAAAGTAGCTATTGAGGGGGGATAAATAAATGGAAATCATGGTTGGTCAAAATTATAAAATCACATCGGATGCACTTAATATTGTCTTAAATAAAAAGTATTTCAAAAAGGATAAGGAAGGCAATGTAACAACTGATGAAGCCTTTAAGCAAATTGGTTATTATAATAGTCTTCATTCAGCGCTTGAGGCTCTCATAGAGAAGGAAATCAAAGGTAGTGATCAATTAGCCTTGATGGGTTAAAAAAGCATGTAGATGTTGTGAAAGAGGATATATTTCAAGCATTGAAGTTGGTTAAACCAATTAAATAAAAAGATAGCTCTTATCAAATAAAAAAAGAGCTATCCATAAAATGAATTATTGTTTTTTGAGAGTGTTAAAATAATCTTCCATTTCTCGCGCACATGAGGCTACTTTGTAATAAAAGGTATTGTCTCCATACGTTAGCTCAAATTCAGACCAAGGAATAGCCTCATATATTTCACACATTGAATTTCTAGAACCAGCTAATTTAAATTTAGCACTATCGGGCTGGATGATAGCTATATAAGCTAGTCCACTTTTACGACTTAAAGTTTGGAAAACAGAATATTTCCCTTGAGTTCCTAAGGTAGTTAAGTTAGCAGGATAGTAGACAACGTCATTACAAGGTGTGGGTAAAGCAATTAGGTCTTTAACTAAAGCAGATGGAGTTAAACCTTTCGTTACCATTCTCATCACCTCTTCTATATTAGATAAACTAATTATTACTTAAAATGGTCAATTTTACAAACTAAATAATTAATTTTAAGAATTCTATTAGAAGAGGGAACTCAATGTAATAGCTTAGTAGAAATAAAAAAAGACGCCCTGTGGAGGGCATCTTTTGGTGAGAAGAGGTCTACTATAAACCTTATGGTGATTGTCCATCATTTAGAACATAAAAAAGATGCTCTCTGGAGATAAGAGCATCTTCGTGGTGCTATAAGCGGATTCTATGAATTTTATTCTAAGTATTTAGTATTTAGAACATAAAAAAGACGCTCTGCCAGGAGCATCTGTGTGATAAAAAAGAATTTGTTACAAGGTAGTCTCATTATACACTATCTCTTGTGAAATTGAACCAGGAACATCTTCCCAGTAAGCTTAATGAAATTATAACATGAGGAGGTATTTTCTGGTGAGTGAAGATAGAAAATATATCGCTGAAATAGATTTAATGAAAAACGCGACATACATCGTATTGGATGGACAGCTTAAAGAAGTTCCTCAACCTGATATGGGGTATGGAAAACAGATTATTAGCTGGCAAGGAGGAAAACCTTGTCACGGTAAATTAGAAGTTGATTTTAAATTTAAATAAAGCTTATCGGAAAAACCGAGGGCACTGAGTAAGCAATAGCTTATTTGGTGTCCTTTTTATTTTATAAAAGGAGATATGACCATGAATCCAACTCTACGTGATCAGTTGAAGCAATGGAGAAAAGCTCATATGAAAGAAGAAAAACGTGAACAAAAGGACAAAAGGTGTAATAAAAAGAAAGAAATTTGTTATCAGAAGCCACCAAAACGTATTGAAAAGCTTTCTAGACGTGATGTTTTGGATTTAATGAGTGTTAACCGTCAAACTCTTTCAAGAGGAAGAGGAGGAGCTTATAGATAACGATAAATTAAGAGGGGGTCATGTTATGGCTAAACAAATTTCATTTTTAAGAGACGTGGATGGAGAAGCAACTAAATGTAAGGTGGACCAAGCTTTTGCTGATTATCGTATGTATATGATGATTGTTCCAGAAGACATTTTACCAAAGATTACACCAAGCTATTCCCTGGTACCTCCTTCTAATACAAATGCCTTTCATTCTTCCACTGAAGATGCTGCTATTAAACGAGTGGATTATGAAATAGAGCGAGATACATTCATGCAGAAATTACAACAAGCAGTAAATCGACTTAGTAAAAGAGAACGTGAATTAATTATTAAAACATACATGACATATGAAGATGTTTATGTATTTGATGTATACAGTGAAATGGGAATTAGCGAAACAACTTATTATAGAATACGTGAACGAGCCTTTTATAAGCTTGCATTTGCACTACATTTACAGGTGTTTAAAGAAGACGAGACACCCGCATAAGGGGTCTTTTTTATTGATTTAACTAGGATTTTTAAAAGATAAATAAGGAAGAATAGAGAATTATTACATTCATTTTTTTCTATAGAGCATACTATCTTTTGAAAGGAGTGAATTTCAGTGAAGAAGAAAAATTTAGATGGAAAATTTTTACGTATAATTCTAATTGTAAATTTACTTGGAATAATCCCTCTTATCCTTAGGAAACCGCCAATAAAAGATTGGCTATTGGTATATATATATAATGCTGCTACTAATGGTATAGTCGATAAGATTCTTACTACGTACAAGGTAGTTGAATACCCGTCCCGTTTTTTTCCAAAATTATTTAGAACCCACATTTTATTTGATTATTTAATATACCCAACCTTTACAGTCCTATATAACCAAATGACAATAAAAGATAAGCCTTTTGCTATTATTTATAAATTGATTCTAATTACGTTTCCTGCTTTTTTGGTTGAGTTATGGGCAGTTAAAAAAACAAATTTAATCAAATGGAATAGAGGCTGGAAATGGTACCATACATTTGGGGGTGTTGTTATTAAATCTTTAATGACAAGGTCATTTATTGGAGCTGTAAGAAAATTTGATGATAAACAGCAAAAAGCTATAGCCAAAGGATAGAGTATTCTCTTTATTATTTCTGGGAGAAACATGAAAGAATTATGAAAGAAAGACGAAAGATTATTTGGTTTTAAAGGTGCTATTATGGTATTAACGAAAAATATTTAGTATGAGAAATAATTAATTGGGCATATTGTGAATATCAGTTAGTAGCTTGAGACACTACTTATTGAGTCCTCAATGAATTTTGTTAAGTAGACAGCACCTTACAATGCCAAGGTGCTGTTTTCTAACTCTATGTATAACTTTGAAAAAAGTACACATACTATATGTAATCAGTAACTCTCTTTGTAGACAGCCTGAATAGTTACCTCAACTGATGTAATGTATTTCATAAAAAGCACCCTCCGTGGGTGTTTTTTATTTTTTGTACAGTATAGTTTTGAAAAAAGAACACATACTATGAGTAGTCGGCGACTCCCTTTGCTGACGAATCGTTTCTCCTTTAAATGAGAATTCTTCCAAGAAGCACCCTC